>Ga0180219_1000895_pt1 | contig 21171 bp, 20 predicted proteins | sample eDN3rd30CBELigMG_FD_151338 | JGI IMG/M metagenome (GOLD analysis project Ga0180219, IMG submission 151338) | Enriched Miracle-Growth compost microbial communities from Emeryville, California, USA - eDNA 3rd pass 30_C BE-Lig MG (version 2)... ...
GCAGGCCCGCCTGGGCCGCGATCTGGGCAATGCCCCGCCCCATGGCGCCGGCGCCCACGATTCCTATGGTTTCGATCTTCTTCATGTCATCCCACTCCGTACCGCAATTGAAAACAAAACCCCAATAATAAAACGGATTGGCGCCGCGCCCTTTGGCGGCAGCTGCCGCTCTCTTGTTGCTCTCTCGAGACAGAATGTCCAATTAAGGGTAAACCCTAAAAAATGTCTTGTATAAGACTAGGGTTTACCCTATAATTGATTCATCTGCTCGAAAACACACGGGCCAACCCAATTCCGAGACCGCCATGATCGACTATCCGAACGCCATTCTGACCGACTCCCTCGAGCGCGAATTGCTGCGCCAGGAACTCGATTACTACAACGAAGCCCCCCTTCTTTCGCTGTTCAGCTGGGTCGCCTCCGGCGCCAAGGCCGTGCAGAGCAAGGTCGTGTCCTTCGTGGCCGGAGTCTCTTCCGACATGGACGCCGCACGCCAGGAAGGCCACAAGGTTACCGCCGCCTAAACACCGCGCGATTCAGGTCAGCTTTGTTTTCGGCGCCTGCTTAGAAAGCCAGGTTCGCCGGGCAGGAAAGCCGGTCCCCACAAGGGACCGGCTTTTTTGTTATTGACTCGGGATCGCGCGAACGCCGCTGCGCAACTAGGTATAAACACGAATATGATCATGAGTAAAGTCACTTGACAGAAAAAATCCCCCAAGCTACAGTGGCTCCCAGTTAGCTAGGAGAGCGCGTTCGCGGGGACGCCGCCGAAGGGGAATACCCAAAACTCTCAGGCCCAAGGACTAGCCAACCCATGATCCGCACAAGCGGGGCATGCAACTCTGGAGAGCGGCTTCCACAGCGAAGCCCACCGAAGGGGCAGGGCCGCCAGGCTCGAATCTCTCAGGTATCAAGGACAGAGCGGGAAAGACGAAGCGCAAGCTTTGATGACTACCGTTTCCTGGCCTGAGATCATGACCACAACCACTTCAGCTCTACGACAAACGCCACTGGAATCCCGGCACCTCGCCCTGGGCGCGCGCATGGTGGATTTCGGCGGATGGGAAATGCCCATCCATTACGGATCGCAGATCGACGAGCACCACGCCGTCCGGAAAGAAGCCGGTATGTTCGACGTTTCGCACATGTGCGTGGTCGACATTCAAGGTGATGACGTTCGCGGATTCCTTCGCGGCGTTCTCGCAAATAACGTAGACAAGTTGCAGGCTCCCGGCAAGGCGCTCTATACCTGCATGCTCAATCCCGAAGGCGGGATTCTGGACGATCTCATCGTCTACTATCTCTCGGAATCCTCATTCCGGCTGATCGTCAATGCGACAACTGCACACAAAGACCTGGCATGGCTCTCACGGGAGGCCCAGGCGCAAGGCGTCAAAGTCGCCTTGACCGCCCGCCGCACAGGCGACGCCCCAGAAGGCGTTACTCCTTTGGCCATCATTGCCGTGCAAGGCCCCCAGGCACGCGCCCGGACATGGCATGCGATTCCAGAATCTCAGGCAGCCGCCGAAACGCTCAAACCCTTCCACTCCATTCATCACACAGATCCCCAGCTAGGCGAAGTCATGATCGCGCGCACCGGTTACACCGGTGAAGACGGGCACGAGATCATTCTGCCGGCGGATCAGGCCATTGCCCTCTGGGACCGTCTGCTCGAGGCCGGCGTACGCCCCGCCGGATTGGGGGCGCGAGACACACTGCGCCTTGAGGCGGGCATGAACCTGTACGGCCAGGACATGGATGAACAAACATCGCCTCTTGATTGCGGATTGGCCTGGACCGTTGATCTCGAGGCGCCCCGCGATTTCGTCGGCAAAGCGGCGCTGCTCGAGCAAGGGCAAAAAAATCAGATGGTCGGACTGCTGTCGCTCGACCGCGCGGGCATCCTTCGCTCTGGCCAGCAGGTGGACACCCCACTGGGGGAAGGAAAGATCACAAGCGGCACTTTCAGTCCCACCATGCAACAGAGCATTGCATTGGCCTGTGTGCCGCAAGGCGTGGAAACCGGCGCCGAGGTACACGTCCAGGTACGAGGTAAGGCGGCCCGGGCTCGCGTGGTACGCCCCCCTTTTGTACGCAACGGCCAAATCAAAGTCTGACAGACGGCCGACGTTTACCGGGCGCAAACCTTGCCCGGCCCATTCCCAAACAGCCATGCGAAACAGGAGATAAGAAACATGGACATTCCGCAAGATTTGCGCTATTCGCCCTCGCACGAGTGGGTGCGCCAAGAAGAGGACGGCTCTTTGGCAATCGGCCTGACCAGCCACGCTCAAGAAGCCTTGGGCGACGTCATATTCCTCGACCTGCCCCAAGTCGGCAAGGCCTACAAGCAGGAAGAGGTCTGTGGCGTCATCGAATCCGTCAAGGCGGCATCGGACATTTACACCCCCGTTTCAGGGGAGATTCTTGCCGTGAACACCAGCGCCGTCGAGGAGCCGGGCCAAGTCAACGAACAGCCCTACCAGACATGGCTGTTCCGCATCCAGCCATCAGACTCCAGCGAGCTAGACAAACTTTTATCGCCTGAAGAATACGTAAAGCTCAGCGACGAATAGTCGCCCTCAGCCAAACAGAAATTTCCAATCGAACCTATGTCGACGGCCATCATGGAAACACATATGCACAAACCCTTCAGCGAACGCCATATCGGCCCCAGCAGGGACGATAGGCGACATATGCTCGACGCGCTAGGCTACGGCAGCTTGGACGACCTGATCGACGACATCGTACCGCCCGGCATCCGATTGAAAGAGCCCATGCCCCTGGGAGACTTCACCCACGCTTTGTCCGAAAGCGAAGCGCTGGAGAAGCTCAAGGCCCGGGCGTCGCGGAACAAGATCTACAAGAACTTCATCGGACAGGGCTACTACGGCACGCTGACCCCCACTGTCATCCTGCGCAACCTGTTCGAGAATCCCGCCTGGTACACGGCCTACACGCCCTACCAGCCAGAAATCTCGCAAGGCCGGCTGGAAGCCTTGCTGAATTTCCAGCAAATGCTCACCGATCTTACCGGCATGGACATTGCCAACGCATCCATGCTGGACGAGGGAACGGCGGCGGCCGAAGCCATGACGCTGGTGTTGCGTACCAACCGCAAACCCCCAGAGGGCAACATATTCTTTGTGGCGGACGACGTCCTGCCCCAGACCCTTGAGATCGTGCAAACACGAGCAAAGCCGCTTGGCATCACCGTCCTCGTAGGCCCTGCCAACGAGGCCGCGCAGGCCGGCGCCTTTGGTGTATTGCTGCAATACCCAGGAGTCAACGGCGACGTGCGGGACTATAGTGCGCTGACACAAGCCGTCCACGACAACGGCGGCCTGGTCGTGGTCGCCGCCGACCTGCTTGCGCTCGCGCTGCTGGCGCCTCCTGGCGAATGGGGGGCCGACATCGTGGTGGGCAGCGCCCAGCGTTTTGGCGTGCCGCTGGGCTTCGGCGGACCACATGCCGGATACATGGCCGTACGGGACGAATTCAAGCGGAGCATGCCTGGACGGCTGGTAGGCGTAAGCATCGACGCCCAGGGAAACCACACATATCGGCTGGCCCTGCAAACGCGCGAGCAGCACATTCGGCGTGAAAAAGCCACCTCCAACATCTGCACGGCCCAAGCTTTATTGGCCATTATGGCAGCCATGTATGCGGCCTATCATGGCCCGGCCGGTATCAGAAGCATCGCACAGCGTGTACACGGCCTTACCACCATACTCGCGGCGGGCCTCGAAGAGCTGGGCTGGCAACGAAGCAACGCCACCTATTTCGACACTTTGACGTTGCGCACAGGAGCATCCTCCAGCGAAATCCACAAAGCGGCGGGCGCCCGCGGCCTGAACCTGCGCCAAGCAAGCGCCGATCTGGTGGGCATCTCACTGGACGAAACCACCACCCCGGCCGATATCGAAGAGCTTTGGGCTGTATTTTCCCGGGGAAAACAAATTCCGTCCTATGCATCAGTATCCGATCGCGCCACACCGCCCGGAGAACTGGGACAGCTTGCTCGCGAAAGCGCTTACCTGACCCATCCTGTTTTCAATACCTACCACTCCGAGCACGAGATGCTGCGCTACTTGCGCCGCCTGGCGGATAAGGATCTCGCCTTGGATCGCAGCATGATACCCCTGGGCTCATGCACGATGAAACTCAACTCGACCAGCGAGATCATCCCGGTCTCCTGGCCCGAATTCGCACACATCCATCCATTCGCACCCGACGACCAGACCGGCGGCTATCGGCAGATGATCGCCGAACTGGAAGAGATGCTGTGCGCGGTTACCGGCTACAAGGCGGTAAGTCTGCAGCCCAATGCTGGCTCACAAGGCGAGTATGCGGGTTTGCAGATCATTCGCGCCTACCACGACTCCCGTGGTGAATCACAGCGTGACGTGTGCCTCATCCCATCCTCGGCGCACGGCACCAATCCCGCGTCAGCCCAAATGGCCGACATGCGGGTTGTCGTGGTGGCTTGCGACTCGAGGGGTAACGTCGACATTGACGACTTGCGGACCAAGGCGCAGCAGCACAGCGAGAAGCTGGCTGCGATCATGATCACCTACCCCTCTACTCACGGCGTATTCGAGGAAGGCATCCAGGAAGTCTGCGAGATCGTGCACCGGCACGGAGGCCAGGTCTACATCGACGGCGCAAACATGAACGCCATGGTGGGCCTGGCGGCGCCCGGCCGCTTCGGTGGCGACGTGTCGCACCTGAACTTGCACAAGACGTTCTGCATACCCCATGGCGGCGGCGGGCCCGGCGTGGGGCCGGTCGCCGTTGGCGCCCATCTCGCCAAGTTCTTGCCCGCTCACAGGTCGACAGGCTATCAGCCCGAACCGGATGGTATCGGGGCCGTCAGCGCAGCACCGTTCGGCTCGGCCAGCATACTTCCCATATCGTGGATGTATATCGCGATGATGGGTGCTAACGGCCTGACCGAAGCTTCGCGCAATGCAATCCTGGCCGCCAACTATATTGCTTCCCGCCTCGCTCCCCACTATCCGGTGCTCTACAGCGGACGGGCGGGATTGGTTGCGCATGAATGCATCGTGGATCTGCGCCCACTGCAGAAAGAAACCGGCATCTCCAACGAAGACGTGGCCAAGCGACTCATGGATTACGGGTTTCATGCACCCACAATGAGCTTTCCCGTACCGGGAACACTCATGATAGAACCCACGGAAAGCGAGGTCTTGCACGAGCTGGACCGCTTTATCGACGCAATGATCGCAATCCGCCACGAAATTGCGAAAGTTGCATCGGGCGAATTCGACGCACAGGACAACCCTCTGCGTAATGCACCTCACACCGCTGCAATGGTCACCGCGGACGACTGGAACCACGCCTATACGCGCACCCAGGCTGCGTATCCCCTGGCAAGCCTGGTGCGGGACAAATACTGGCCATCCGTCAGCCGGGTGGACAACAGCTACGGCGACCGCAACCTATTCTGCTCATGCATTCCCGTAAGCGAGTATGCAGCCGAACCGGCCAACACCGAAACACACACCACAATGGAGGCGTGAATGTTCAACGATCAAATGGAAATAGAGGGATTCGACGACGAGCTTGCACTGGCAATCGCGGGCGAAATGGGCCGGCAGGAAGCGCATCTTGAACTCATTGCCTCGGAGAACTACACCAGCCCCCGAGTCTTGCAGGCTCAAGGTACCGTGCTGACCAACAAGTACGCCGAGGGATACCCGGGAAAACGCTACTATGGCGGCTGCGAGTTCGTCGACAAGGTGGAGACACTTGCCATAGAGCGAACCAAGAAGCTTTTCAAGGCAGACTGGGCCAACGTCCAACCGCACTCGGGCTCCCAGGCCAACGCCGCAGTCTATATGGCACTGCTGGCTCCACACGACACCATTCTGGGCATGAGCCTGGCGCATGGCGGCCATCTTACTCATGGCGCTTCGGTCAGCTTTTCAGGCAAGCTCTACAAAGCGGTCCAGTACGGCGTCAACGACGAAGGCCTGATCGAATACGACCAAGTCGAAGCCCTGGCGCTGGAACATCGGCCCAAGATGATAGTGGCGGGCTTCTCCGCCTACTCCCGTTTCCTCGACTTCCAGCGCTTTCGCGCCATAGCCGACAAAGTAGGGGCATATCTGTTTGTGGACATGGCACACGTCGCAGGACTGATCGCCGCGGGCATCTACCCGAATCCCGTGCCATACGCCGACATCGTCACCACGACCGTGCATAAAACGCTGCGCGGTCCCCGTGGCGGCCTGATCATGGGCCGCGAAAATCCCGATATCCAGAAGAAGATCAACTCCATGGTGTTTCCGGGCGCACAGGGCGGCCCGCTGATGCACGTCATTGCCGGCAAGGCCGTCGCCCTCCTCGAGGCCATGCAGCCCGATTTCGTCGGGTACCAAAAGCAAGTCGTTGAAAATGCGCGTGCCATGGCGGCCACATTCATCGATCGTGGCTACGACGTCGTGTCCCGAGGAACCGACAACCATTTGTTCCTGGTCAGCCTGATCAGCAAAGGCCTTACGGGCAAGGCGGCTGATGCCGCGCTCGAATCCGTCGGCATTACAGTGAACAAGAACGCCGTGCCATCCGATCCGCAATCTCCCTTTGTGACCAGCGGCATACGTATCGGCACGGCCGCCATGACCACCAGGGGTCTGAAGCAAGAAGAATCCGTGCAAGTAGCCAACTGGATCTGCGACATTCTGGACGATGTGTCCGATCTCACGGTTCAAGAAAATGTACGCGCCAAGGTCGCTGCCTTATGCGCCGCGTTTCCCGTCTATGCGAAAGCGGAACAGCCGCATGGCGAGAAGAAGATAGCCATGGCGTCTGGAGGCTGATCATGATCATCAGCGTGTTCGACCTGTTCAAGATCGGGATCGGCCCGTCCAGTTCTCACACGGTAGGGCCCATGCGTGCAGCGGCGAAGTTCGCCCGCGCGCTGCAAACAGAAGGCCTGTTGGAGAATGTCGACCGCGTGCACGCTGAACTGTATGGCTCGCTAAGCGCCACGGGACGCGGCCATGGCACGGACAAGGCTGTCCTGCTTGGCCTGGAGGGCAATGACCCGGAAAGCATCGACGTGGAGCGCATAGAACCGGATCTTGAGCGTATACGCGGCACAAAGAAACTGAAGCTTCTGGGGCTCAAGACAGTTCCCTTCCACGAAAGAGAAAACCTGCTCTTCTATCGCAAGTCGCTGCCCTTTCATCCCAATGCCATGCGTCTCTCGGCCTATTTGCCGGGAAGCGATGCGCCCTGCCTGGAAAGAACCTTCTACTCCATCGGCGGCGGCTTTGTGGTGGACGACCGGGACGCAAAAACAGATGCTGCTCCGCCGCAAGCACCCGTCGATGTGCCGCATCCATTCGACAGCGGCAGCAGCCTTTTGGACCAGTGCCACAAGAACGGCCTTTCCATAGCGCAAGTTGCCATGCGCAACGAACTTACCTGGCGCACCGAAGAGCAAGTGCGCGAAGGCCTGCTCTCAATCTGGAAAGTCATGCGCGAATGCGTAGAGCGCGGGTGCCGCACAGAAGGCGTACTTCCCGGCCCGCTGGGCGTACGGCGCCGTGCGCCCGACCTCTATCGCAGCCTGACGAACAAGCCCGAATCGATGCTGAAAGACAGCCTGTCGGTCATCGACTGGGTCAACCTCTACGCCCTGGCGGTCAACGAGGAAAACGCCGCTGGCGGGCGGGTTGTTACAGCCCCCACCAATGGCGCGGCCGGCATCATACCCGCCATTTTGCACTATTACATACACTTCGTCCCCGGGGCCAACGAGGACGGGGTAGTGGATTTTCTGCTTACAGCGGGTGCGATCGGGGCTCTGTACAAGCGTAACGCCTCCATCTCTGGCGCCGAGGTCGGCTGCCAGGGCGAAGTGGGCGTGGCCTGTTCCATGGCCGCCGGCGGCCTCGCCGCCGTGCTGGGCGGCACGCCGGAGCATGTGGAATACGCGGCGGAAATCGGCATGGAGCACAACCTCGGGCTGACCTGCGACCCTATCGGGGGCCTGGTGCAAGTGCCATGCATAGAGCGCAATGCAATGGGCTCCATCAAGGCGCTGAACGCGGCGCGCATGTCGCTGAAGACGGATGGCACCCACTTTGTCTCACTGGACAAGGTCATCAAGACGATGAAACAGACCGGTGCGGACATGAAAACCAAATATAAGGAAACCGCGCGTGGCGGACTGGCAGTCAACGTCATTGAATGCTGACGGATTGCTTGCCATGCAAGTACAGACGCCTTAAATCGACCTCTCCATACCCAGCAAAACACCAGAGGCGGCATGGCTCTAGCCCCTGGTGCTTCATTACGCCAGTTTCCACGTGTTATCATGGGGAATGCTACTTGACTGTGTGACAGTAGCTTTGACTGTCGGAGAGGTAGGAGAAATGCACCTAACATCAATAACAAATACAAATGCTGTGAAGGAACCCGCACTTGACGATTTCCAACAGTTGCAACTCGGCGTGAAGCTCAAGCATGCTCGCCGTCTCAAGGGGCTGAGGCTCAAGGAACTTGCCCAGGCGGTAGGTTGCTCGGAAAGCTTTCTTTCCAAGGTTGAAAACGACAAAGTACGGCCTTCGCTGCAAATGCTTCATGCAATCGTGTCCAGCCTGGACACGAGCATAGGCGACCTGTTTTCTTCTTCCGCAAACGAAAAGAATCGCGTGATGCGCCTTAGCGACAGGCCGGTCATCGCAACCAGCTCGCCCCGCAAAAGCCCTGGCGTCACGCTTGAAAACCTGGTTCCCAGCTCGACGCTCGACCTGCTGTATGGCTCCATTCACGTGGTCGAGGCCGGTGGCTCCAGTGCTGGAATGATCGCCCACCAGGGCGAAGAACTAGGCTACATCCTGCAAGGCGAGCTCGAACTCACCATAGACGACACCACATACCATCTATACGAAGGCGACTCCTTCTTCTTCCAGAGTTCCCTTCCTCACGGCTATCGAAACCCGGGGGAAATTACCGCAAAAATCATCTGGGTAAACTCGCCGCCCACCTTCTAAGCTTTGTCAGTGACACCTTGATGCAATCCTCTCATGAAGGCCATTTTCTTTTTTAGAAAGTTACTTGACTAGTCGGTAAGTCACTTTTATCATTTGGAATTCCTACTACCAGTTTGGGTGTTCCAAATGACTTTGATCGTCACTCATTCTTGCCCGCTACGTTTCCCCGCCCGGGAAGTATGGCGCCTTGCCGGCGCCTATGGCGCGCTCCATTCCATTCACACACACACCGAGAGCTGTACCCTCGAGGACGGCGGCCGCCTGCGCGTGCTGGTCACTTCCACGAGCGCAGTTCTTTGGGAACGCCTACTGTCCTTTGACGAAGAGGGCATGGCCCTGAGCTATCAAATCATTGACGCGAAAGCGCTCGAAAACTGCCCGTATGGCAGGGGCTATATCGGTGAAGTACGCGTCGAGGCGCAGGGCGCACACAACTCCATATTTCATTACAAAGGCACGTTCGACCCTTTACCGGGCTTCGGCGAAACGCAATCGCGGGCAGCGATACAGGGTTTCGCACAAGACTGCGCCGATGGCATTGCCCGATATCTTCATAACCGATCCACCGCTTGACATGTAGTCATGCTTCATTCCGTCAAGACAATACAAATACATCAGACTTGAACGGGGTGAGGCTTCAATTCGTGCCGGGAGGCATCGCCGTCACGAAGACATTGCAGTAAATCCTGGGCAGCCCGCCTGCCCCCATCCATACATCCGAAAAGGGGAGACAAAATGGACGAGAGACAAAACAAAAGGGTGCCAGCCACGGCCGGCGTCGCCTTGGTGGAGAGCGCCTCCGCCATGGAAAAGCACGGGGTGGATTTCATCCCTGACGATGATCGCAGTTCGCGCCCAAGCGATCTATTCTTCGTATTCGTCGGATCTCAGATGTGTTTCGGCATTATCGTCATCGGCTCACTGCCCATCACCTTCGGCCTGGGCTTTTGGGACGCGGTCAGTGCTATAAGCGTGGGCCTGTTCTTCGGCTCAATCCTCTTCGGGCTCCTCGCTCCTTTCGGGGCCAAAGCGGGGGCCAACGGAGCCGTCGCCAGCGGAGCTCATTTCGGCGTCAGGGGCAGAGCAATCGGCACGCTGATCGCCATCTTCACGGGTGTCGGATTCTACTCACTGACAGTCTGGACAGGAGGCGAAGCCATTGCAGCAGGGGCTATCCGGCTATTTGGCTGGGAACACTCGCCCCATCTGATGGCCTTGGGAGCTCTCATCATTGGCGCACTGACTGTACTGGCCGCCTTGTACGGCCATGCCATGATCGTCGCCACCGAACGACTGGTCAGCTACGGAGTCGCTGCGATCCTGCTGTTGATCATCATAGCCTTGTGGGGCAACTTCGATGCCGGCTTCCAAGGAAGCGGAGAGCTGCTTCTGGGGAGCCATTGGCCCACTTGGTTCCTGTGTGTAACGATTTCAGCCGCACTACCAGTGTCCTACTCCATATTCCTGAACGACTACACACGCTATATACCAAAGGGGCTTTCGACGAACTCCCTCACTCTTGCAGCAGGCAGCGGCATGTTCGTCGGATGCTGGATAGCTCTGGTATTTGCCGCTGGAGTCACCACCTTGCTTAAATCGGTCGATGCGCCCTTTGTTCCCGGCCTGATCGACATCGTGGTGTGGTGGGGCGCCGCCTTGCTGGTGCTGGTGGGCGCAGTGGGCAGTCAGCCACAAGGCAGCTTGTGCCTGTATGGCGCCGGCCTGGGCCTTCAGGCCATGGCCCCCAGCATGGGGAGGATTTCCGCAACCATCCTGCTAAGTGTCGTGAGCCTGGCCGTGGTCTTCGTGGGCATTTATGTCTGGGACATGACCAATATGATTCTTGCCTTCCTGCTAATCGACCAATGCATTCTTGCGCCTTGGCTGGCAATCAACCTCGTGGGCTATTACTGCATCATGAAGGGCGAGTACCAGCCCAAAGACTTGTTCACTTTCATCAATAGTGTCGGCGGAGGTCGCTACTGGTATAGCAACGGCTGGAATCGCAGTGCCCTGCTGGCCTGGATCGTAGGCGCAGTTGTCGGATTGATGTTCATTCACACGGACTATTTCTCGGGCCCCCTGGCCGAAATGTCGGGCGGCGTAGGACTGGACTGGATCTTTGCCGGAGCCACTGCGGCGCTCGTCTACTACGTCCTGGAGAAAGCAAAGCCAGCAGCAGTGCGGGCAGAGTATTCAGCCTAATAACCCGCTATGGGCGTATGGATAGTCGATAGTCTCGCCCGTCCATACGCCAAGGGGTTCTCTCCTAGGCATGACACCACCGCCAAGTACTTAAATCTAGGGCAAACCCCTAGCAAAATTAACAGTATAAATGTCCAGCTAGTCAAGTTAATTGATTAGAATGACATTAATGTGAGACATCCCGCGTGGGCCGAAAGCATACGGCGGCGACGTGGCATGAAAACCCGAAGCATTACAGGAGATGCAACATGGAGATCAAGAACGCTGACTGGTACGGCCTTCTACAAGATACCAACTGGACCCCGAAGTACGTCACCGAAGATGAACTGTTCCCCCCTCAACTCAGTGACCCCTATGGAATCCCGGTGTCGGAGTGGGAAACTTTCGATGAGCCCTACAAGGTTACCTATCGGGACTATGTAAAGACCCAGCGCGAAAAAGATGTGGGCGCCTATTCGGTCAAGGCAGCGGTATCTCGCGTGGATTTTTACAAGCAGTCCGATCCGGGCTGGAAGGCCGTGCTGCAAATGCACTTCGGCGCTGTACCGTTTCTGGAATATGGATCGGTCTCCGCTTTTGCCCGGATCACGCGTTTCGGCAAGGGGCCGGGCATGCGCAATATGGCCAGCTTCGGAACACTCGACGAAATCCGCCATACCCAGATCCAAATGTTCTTCGCCTACGAATTCTTGTCTGTCGATCGAGCATTCGACTGGTGCCAGAAAGGCCCCAATACCGACAACTGGGTCATCATGAGCGAACGCCATTGCTTCGATGACATTGAGCATACTCGAGACGCGGTTACGTCCGCGGTCATGCTTAACTTTGCCTTCGAACAGGGCTTCACCAACTTGCAGTTCGTCGCATTGTCGGCAGACGCCAAGCGCTACGGCGACTTCAGCTTTGCCACTATGCTCCAGACTGTACAATCCGACGAAGCACGTCATTCTCAAATCGGCGAGCCGCTCATCGAAATCCTGGTCCGCAACGGCCGCAAGGAAGAAGCCCAGAAGCTCATCGACATCTCCTTCTGGAGGGTCTGGAAGCAGTTCTCGGCCCTGAGCGGAATCGCTTTCGACTACTACACGCCATTGGCTCATCGCGAATTCAGTCTCAAAGAATTCGTGCAGGAGTTCGTCACGACCCAGTTCCTGCGCAACCTGAAGGCCCTCGGCCTGGAAAAGCCCTGGTACTGGGACGAGCACTTTTTGCCCGACGTGGAAACCTACCACCACGCACAGCAAATAGGCATTTATCTGTATCGAGACACCGAGTGGTGGGATCCCATCGCCGGCGTGTCTCCTCAAGAGCGTGAGTGGCTCGAAAAGAAATACCCAGGGTGGAACGAAACCTTCGGCAAGGTCTGGGATGTCATCACGGAAAATCTGGCCGAAGGACGCATGGAACGGCTCACACCCACCATTGCGCCGGTCATGTGCAGTATGACGGGATTTGAGCTTACTGGGGTGCCAGGCAGCAAATGGAGCGTCAAGGACTACACGCTGGATCTGGATGGGCGCCGCTACCACTTCGGTTCGCCAGTGGACAAATGGATCTTCGAACAAGACCCTGCACGCTACAAGAACTATTACGGCTTCACCGACAGAATCGTCAATGGAATGATACCCGCAGGACCGGAAGGCGTTTACGAGTACATGGATATGTCTCCGGAAGAGCGGGGCACTTGCGGAATGAACTTCAAGTGGGCCGAAGCGTTGGAGCAAATGGCCTAATGTACAGGCAAAGGAGATGAAAGTAATGAGCGAAATATACGCATTGGCTTGCAATTACGAAGGCGACTACGGGCTAAAAGTCCTGTACGTAAACAGTGAAAACACAATGAGAGAGGTCGCCGACATCGCGCGACAACATATAGCGGGCGTGTTTGTACCCGAGCCCAACGAAGGGGTAGCTCTGCGTGTAAGGCGCCATGGCGAACAGGAACTCCTACCCGATGACCTAAAGGTCGTGGAAGCCGGATTCATCCAACTGGAAACCGTGGACATCATTCACGTTCCTGCAGCGCGGGCCTGATCAAAGCAAGAGGTAGCACATGGTATTCAAAGCTATTTGTCCGGCGGACGACATATGGGAAGGAGAGTTCCAAGACTTCGAGGTCGACGGCCATGAAGTCATAGTGGTTCACGCCGAAGATGGGGATTACCGGGTCTTCGACGCCAAATGTCCGCATCAGGATCAATCATTGGCCGAGGCTTCTCTCGAAGGCAAAGTATTGACCTGCCCTGCACATCTCTGGCAGTTCGATGTAACGACTGGAGACGGAGTCAATCCCGCCGGCTGCAAACTCACCAGCTATCCATGCAAGGTCGTCGACGGAGAAGTCATGGCGGACCTCGAAGCTACCGCTGAAGCCTCGCAATAAGCCGGAATAAACCAGGAGAAAAAAATGTCGGAAGTTGATCAGGACGATTTCGTAGGCCCCATCATAGGTTTGGGCGAGATCGCAGACGCAGCCATGGAGGCCGTTTATATCGATAACCCCGGACGCGAAATCAGAATCGAGCAGAACTCCGGATACGTGCGCGTGCAAGTCAAAGGAGAATGCTTGCTGACGGTGGACACCATGTCCGATGTCCTGGGGCGCCAGTTCCGTATGGGTGACCTGGAAGGTTCCATGCCTGGTTTCGCCGGCTTTATCAGAACAAGCGACGAGGCGATACGTTTCATCGCTTCCAACAAATAGGAGTAGACAATGGGTCTCCAAAAAGGTGGTTTGAAAACCTGGAGCGCGCTGGCTGGCAACAAGAAGCGTCCCAGTGAATATGAAATCGTGACCTACAAGCTGCTGTACCGCAATCGCAAGCCCGAGGCGGCCTACGAGCAAAGCCCTGACAGCATGATGAACCAGTGGTACCAGAAGCATGTGCGCGACAGCCCGCTGCAGCACCCCGACTGGGACACTTTCCGCGATCCCGACCAGGTCACATACCGTTCCTATACAACCATGCAGGACGCGCACGAAGAATACGTGGACGGCCTGATACGCGACCACTCGGCCAATGACCACGACGCCCAGTTGCCAGAGAGCTGGCTAAGAACGCTTGCACTACTGTACACGCCTCAACGCTATCTGTTTGCGGCAAGCCAGATGGCGGCCGCCTACGTGGTGCAAATGGCGCCGGCAAGCACCATCGTCAACTGTGCGGCATTCCAGGAAGCCGATGCTTTCCGCTGGATGTCGCGCGTAGCCTTCCGCACTCATCAGCTGTCGGTCAACCATCCCTCCTACGGCTTTCGCGAGAACGAGCGCAAAAACTGGGAAGAAGCGCCCGCCTGGCAAGGTATGCGCGAGCTCATGGAAAAGACACTCGTCACCTATGACTGGGCCGAATGCCTGTTCGCACTCAATGTGGTAACCGTCCGCGCCATAGACGAAATGCTGCGGCAACTCGCGCGCGCCGCTCGCCAAAACGGAGACACGCTCACCGCCATGCTATGCGATGCTCAGCAGCGGGACGCCGAAAGATCACGGCGCTGGACCTCCCAATGGCTGAAGCTGGCGCGCGAAAACGAACCCAACGACACGGTGCTGCGCCAATGGTCCGAAAAATGGAATCCCTTGGCTGAGCGGGCAATCGAGCAATTCTGCGCAGCCCTTGATCTGGACGACGCGGCCACAAGCGCCAAGCAGCGCTTGCGCGACTACCAGGAATCAGCAGGCATTGCAGCCTGATACTGGAAGAGCAGGAAGGAGACAAGACTCGTATGCAGACAGAACCATCAAGCAACGCATCACTTGAGCTTGAGGCCCACGCGATCGAGCGTAAAGAAGGCGGGGCCTTCCATTGCGAGCACGGCGACACGTTACTGTCCGGAGCTCTGCGCGCCGGCGTGGGCATATCCTACGAATGCAACGCCGGCGAGTGCGGCAGCTGCAAGGTCACGCTCGTTTCCGGCGAAGTGCGCGACTTAAGGCCCGAGGCCGGAGGGATCCGCCCTCGGGAGCGAGAGCGCGGCAAGGTGCTTGCCTGTCAGTGTATTCCCCAGGGCCCATGCACGGTTTCCTTCAAAGAGGATGCCGATGCAGCGCCCCGGGTAACTCCAGAAGTCAGACGGGCTAAATACCTCGGATACCAGCACGTCACGCACGACATATGGGAATTCACTTTCCAGACCTCGAACCCGGCTGAATTCATACCAGGGCAATATGCCTTGTTGACGCTGCCCGGGATGTCCGAGCGCCGCTCATATTCCATGTCCAACCTGCCGAACTCCGATGGCATTTGGCAGTTCCAGATCCGTCGCGTCCCCAACGGGGCAGCCACCGGAATCCTCTTTGAGAAGATGCGAGAAGGCGATATCTGCACGCTGGACGGCCCTTACAGCAACGCCTATCTGCGCGACGATACACCACGCGATATCGTGTGCATTGCCGGCGGCTCAGGCCTGGCTCCCATGCTTTCCGTCGTTCGCGGCGCATTGATACAGCCCAAGCTGAAAGAAGTCGGCATCCATCTTTTCTACGGAGGCCGCCAGCCACGCGACCTGTTCACCCTTGACCGCTTCGCCGACCTGGCACCGCACAGGGAACGAATCAACTTCATTCCCGCCGTATCGTGCGACGACGACGCGCTGGGGGAATGGGCCGGAGAACGCGGCTTTATCCACGACTGTGTGGGAAGGCGGTTGCAAGACCGCTTTCAAGGCTGCGAATTCTACATGGCGGGTCCTCCGCCCATGGTCGAAGCCGTGCGCCGAATGCTCATTCTCGAGCAAAGCGTAGCCACCGAACGTATTCATTACGACCGTTTTTTCTGACTGGAAACCATACTCGAGAGAGACGACTCATGACTTCTGCAACACTACCCAACACTGCAACCCGTGACGTGAAATGGCCCTTCCCTACTTCGCGCCGAGTCGGCTCAACGATTTATGTCGGCCTTCAGACTGCGACCAAGCCTGAATCACTCGAGGCCGCCGACATTCACGAGCAAACCCATGCCGCCTTCGGAGGCCTGTCGGGCGAGCTTGAAAAACACGGCGCCAGCATGAAAAACCTCACAAAACTACACACTTACTATGTGTACCAAGGCGAAGGCAGGGACGTAACGGACTACTGGGAGCACATGACCAGCGTGCGCCTGCAGTACCTGGCTGATCCGGGGCCAGCCGCCACGGCCTTGCGTACCAAAGGAGTGTGGTCAGACGGAGCGCTTATCGGCTGCGACGGCATTGCAGAGCTCGAGGGGAAACATATTCGCATCATGCCCGAGCACGCATGGGACTGGAGCATACCCACTCCGTTCTCACAAGGATGGCTGGCCGGAGACAAAGTGTACGTAGGCGGACAGATCTCCGCGGACCGTGCCGGCAAGGCGGTGGCGCCTGGCGAGGTTGGCCCCCAGACAGTCAATACCATGGCCTACATCCACAGCGTCCTCAAGGATGTCGACACCGATTGGAGCGATGTCCTTACGCTCAAGATCGCTTATCAACACAGCGGCAACGAAGAGCATGCGAAGCAGACGCTCGACGCGATACTGGCAGAAGTCAACAAAATCTTCCCCGAGCACCGGCCCGCATTGGTCGCCTTCGGCGTAGACCTGCTATACGAAGGGCTGCTGCTCGAGATCGACGCCACCGGCGTCAAGGGCGGCGAACGCCAGGCCCTGCGGCCGGCCGACCTCCCGAACTGGGCCGATGCGCGCCAGGGCTTCACACCCGGCTGGAAGTCCGGAAACGACATATTCATAGGGGGCTTGTCGGCTCCCGGAGCGGCATCACTAGAGGCCCAGACCGAAGCCACCATGGCCAGGATAAGCCAGGTTCTCGCCGCTGGCGGCGGCGAATACTCCGATCTCGTCAAGCTGAATGTCTATGTATCCACTGACGATACCGCTCAGATGCGCCAGGTCGCCTCGATACTGGACGGATTCCTGGCTCCCGGGAAAACCGTCGTCAGCATTGTTCGGGTGGCGGGCCTGCCTCTACCTGGCCAACGCGTACAGATCGATGGCCTGGCCGTGCTCAATCAGGACTGAGTCCATTTCCGGCAAATAGACCAAACACTCTATAAATATTCTGTAGGAGAAAAGCTCATGATGATCAGGAACCCAGTGCCGTGGCCTAATGGCGCGCGATGTGCTGTGGTGTTTACCTGGGACATGGATGCCGACAGCATTCTGCACCTGGCACACCCCAACGATGCCGACACCAGGCTTTCCACACACTCCATGCTGCGATACGGCCCCGAGGTAGGAGTTCCCCGCATCATAGATGTGTGCAAGCAATTCGGTATCAAGAATACGTTCTTCGTGCCAGGTTGGTGCGCAGAACAACACCCTCACGCCATTGAACTGATGGTAGAGAACGGCCACGAAGTGGCCACGCACGGTTACTTGCACGAATATCCCAACCTACTCTCCCGCGAAGAAGAACATTTCTGGACCCACAAGGCCACCGAGGCCATCGCCCGTATCTCGGGCAAGCGCCCTGTGGGCTATCGGTCGCCATGGTATCGGTACTCAAAACATACTACCGATATCCTGGTCGAAGAAGGCTATACCTGGGATACATCCCTGATGGGCGACGACGTGCCCTACATCATCACGTCGCCCAAGGGGCAACTGGTTGAGGTGCCTTCGCGCTGGCAGCTCGATGACTGGCCGCAGTTCGTGCACAACCACGATCTCGACTTCATGATGCCCATCGCATCGCCGTCATATGCAATGGACGTCTACATGGCCGAGTTCTATGCCATGTGGGAGCATGGCGGCGTCTGGATCAACTGCTTCCATCCCTTTTGCACCGGCCAGGTCGCCCGAATGATGATGCTGTCCGAGATGATAGGCAAGATGCAGGCAAAGGGCGACGTCTGGTTCGCCACCGGGGAAGAAGTCGCAAACCACCTGAACGAACTGATTCGCCAGGGCAAGTATCAACCTCGCGTGGACAAGCTGCCGTATTGCGAAGGCCGCTTACCAGAGCTGGCCGAAGACTATTTCAACAAATCCCGCTAATACGGCGGAATCCGGGCAGGAACGAAGCGATGTGTGGATTATGTGCGGCGCTGAATGCTGGGCGTGCTTGGACCGATACGGCGGGACGGCCGCAATTCTCGAATGCGGGGCGTCCCATTCGTACTTCCGACGAGCGTGACCGCCTTGTGCGCCTTGTCAACGGCGTGCTGCAGTACTACGGGCTTACCGTCAGCGACTGGGGCGGTAGCTCGTACATGGTGGCCAACCCCGCCGGACAAAACGAAAACGTCTATGCATTGACCGGCATCTGGGAAAGCGTGGACAAGTTGCTGGCCGGACGAAAAGCTGACCCTCTAGACGAATCGCTGATCAAGATCCTGGAAAAACTGGCCTCACCAAGGAATGAAAATGCGTGACGCTACCATACTTACAGGCTTTCTTGGCAGCGGCAAGACAACACTGTTGAATCGCATGCTCACGCAGCCCGACTTCCCTGCATCGGCAGTGCTGGTCAATGAATTCGGCGAAGTCGGTATAGATAATGCCTTGCTGCGCTTCAGTACCGAGCGCGTAGCCGTATTGGCAAACGGCTGCATCTGCTGCGCGGTGCGCGAAGACGTCGAGGAAGCGATTCGCTTGCTGACCGAACAGGAAGAAAAAAGTGAAATACCCTCTTTTGGACATCTGTTCATCGAGACAAGCGGCCTGGCCGACCCGGCTAGGCTGATACAGACCTTCTCAGCGTCTCCGGTCCTTCGGTCGAGGTTCAAGCTGCGGTGCGTCGCCGCCGCTGTAGACGCGACTCTGGGGGCTGAAACCCTGAACCGCTTTGATGAAGCGGCAAGGCAAGTGGCGCTCGCCGACACCGTGATCCTGACCAAGACCGACCTGATGGAAGAGGGGCGATCCGTCGGCCCTTTGCTGAACCAGATACAAACAGTGAACCCGGGCGTTCGCACGACGATCGCGCATCCCCAGGACCTGCCCGACACCCTGGTGCAGCACCTACTGGGAAACGCCGGGCCCGATCCACGGGATCCAGCCATAGCGTTCATGCGCGGAAGCTCGGCCGACGGACGCCTGAACATACACCACCTGCTCGACACCGGCATATCCAGCTTCTGCCTGACCCTGTCCGAAACCATAGACTGGACGGCGTTCGGCATGTGGCTGACTTGGTTGCTGCATCGACATGGAGCTTCGGTATTACGCGTGAAGGGCCTGCTGAATGTAGCTCAATGCGGAGGCCCCGTCGCCTTCCACGCTGTCCAACACATGGTTTACCCGCCCGAACATCTCGATCACTGGCCCACTGAAGACGAGACATCGCGCCTGGTCTTTATTGTCAAAGATCTGGATCCCGCCTTGGTCGAGCGCTCATTGCAGGCCTTCAACAGGCTGACCAGAGTCGAGGCGCGATACGCGCGTGAATGGACGCGCCACAAAGACATCGGAGCCGGATCAACGGTAAGGGGTCGGCCAATACGACGGCCCAGCACGCCACGCTGGATGAGATAGCAGGACGGCGGGAATCACCCGTCTACGGACGAATGCACAACTCTATCGCAGATAGGTCGAGTTTTTATAAGGAGCCGGGTTCTTTACAACCCGCAATTGGGGAACACTATGGACGTGGCAGTCAGAAAAGCTGAATTTTCTGTTGAAGTGGATGCAATCGAACTAACCAGAGAGTTGATCCGCATTCCTTCCGTAAACCCGCCGGGCGACGAAACCGCCTGCGCCAACTATCTAGCCAAGCTGCTTGCACAGTTGGGCTTCGAAACCACGCTGCACTCTTTCGGTCCGGGGCGCTTTAATTTAGTGGCGCGACTGGAAGGAAAAGGATCTGGAAGGCCTGTCGGCTTTACGGGGCATATCGACACGGTGCCCCTGGGCACCGCGCCTTGGACTTTCGACCCTTTCGCGGCAGAAATACACGATGGCAAGCTGTACGGAAGAGGCACGAGCGACATGAAGGCGGGTATTGCATGCTTCATTGCCGCTTGCTCCCGGATGCTGGACGAGCTCAAGCAGGGAGGCGGCGTTCAACTGCTGCTGACCGGAGGAGAAGAGACCGGCTGCGACGGCGCCCGCGCACTGACCGAGACACACCCCGAGTTGTTCACTGACCTTTCCTTGCTGGTGGTGGGCGAGCCCACTTCGAACTATCCCTATGTCGGGCATAAAGGCGCTCTATGGATCAGAGGAACGGCGGAGGGCAAAACAGCGCACGGCTCCATGCCCGAACATGGCGACAATGCCATATACAAAGCGACACGTGCCATAGATCAGCTTCGCGGCTTCGACCTGAAAGGCAAAGAGCATCCATTGATGGGCCGCTCTACCATGAATGTCGGGACATTCAGGGCGGGACTGAACATCAACTCGGTGCCCGACAAGGCCGAGTTCGAGTTTGATATCCGCACCGTACCAGGCATGGACCACCGATGCTTGTGCACACAGTTGAAAGATCTCTTCGCCAATGAAATCAATCTCGATCCCATCGTCGATGTGCCACCCTTATATTCCGAGGTGGGTAACCCCGTGATCCAACGCATCCTTGCCATATGCGGCGACTTCCACGCAGAAACCATCAAGCCGCGCGCAATTTCCTACTTTACCGACGGCAGCGTCTTGTTGCCGCCCACCGGCTATCCTCCCACGATCATACTGGGTCCGGGCGAGCCCCAGATGGCACACCAAACAAACGAGTATTGCCACACTTCGCGCATTGAAGAAGGTGTGCGTATCTACCAGGCACTGCTCGAAGAGGGCTTTGCCTGAAAGCGCCAGCCAGAATACTGACGCCGCCTAAAGCAGGCGAAAAAGCGGCCCATCACCGAGCTGCCCGGCTCATCACCCCTTCTTGTTGAGCAGATCCTTGAGCATGCCCAGGCGCTGCTTGGGGCTCAGCGCCTGCAGTTCGGGGTCTTCGCGCAGCTTGACGGAAGAAAGCCCCATTTCGTCGATGAAGCGCGAGGGCTCGCACACCACGT
>Ga0180219_1000896_pt1 | contig 21148 bp, 18 predicted proteins | sample eDN3rd30CBELigMG_FD_151338 | JGI IMG/M metagenome (GOLD analysis project Ga0180219, IMG submission 151338) | Enriched Miracle-Growth compost microbial communities from Emeryville, California, USA - eDNA 3rd pass 30_C BE-Lig MG (version 2)... ...
GGAAGTCGACATTCTCGGTCAGCGCCAGATCGCGCGCCTGGCGCGTCGCTTCGTTCACGGTGGTCTTGCTGTCGCGCACGATCAGTTGCAGCGGCCGCCCGAGCAGCCCGCCGGCGGCATTGACCTGCTTGACGAAGGTCTCCGCCGAGCGCGTCGTCTCCTGGCCGTAAAAGCCGAGCGGGCCGGATTGCTCGGCGATCATGCCGAGCACGATCGGTTTGCCTGAAGGGGCCTGCGCGAAGGCCGCGCCCGTCATCGTCGTGGCGAGCAGCGCGCCCAACCCGATTGCGTTTCTGGTCGTCATTGTTTCCTTCCCTTCTCTTTCGCCGGCTTCGCGGCGGTTAGAATGCAATATAACGCGTCCATGCATCCGGATTTGCGTCGAGTTCCGCCAGGGTGCCGGAATGGCGAATATATCCGCTTTCCAGGATGTAGGCGCGATCGGCAAGCTTGCGGGCGAACGACAGGTTCTGCTCCGAGATGATCATCGACAGCCCCTCGCTGCGCAGGACGCCAAGCTGATTGGCCATCTGTTCGACGATGACCGGCGCCAGGCCTTCGCCCGGCTCATCGAGCAGCACGAGATCGGGATTGCCGAGCAGGGTGCGCGCCACCGCCACCATCTGCTGCTGGCCGCCGGACAGATTGCCGGCCTTGCGCCCCTGCAGGTTGTGCAGATCGGGAAACAGTTGGAACACCCGCTCGAAATTCCAGCTCTCGCGGCCGTCGGCGCCCGGTTTGACGCCAAGCTGCAGGTTTTCCGCCACGGTGAGCTGGGCGAACATACGGCGGTCTTCCGGCACGAGGCCGATGCCGAGCCGGGCGATCTCGTAGGACTGCTTGCCGGCGATGTCCGTGCCATTGAGCCTGATGCTGCCGCCACGCAGTGAAACGAGGCCCATCAGCGCCTTCATCAACGTGGTCTTGCCGGCGCCGTTGCGGCCCAGCAGCAGGATCACCTCGCCGGCCTTCATTTGCAGCGCGATATCGTGCAGCACCTGGCTGGCGCCATAGGCCGCGTTCAATCCTTTGACGTCGAGAAGATCGCTCATGCGACCCTCCCGTGTTCGCTGCCCAGATAGATCTCCCGCACCTTCGGATTGCTGGAAATCTCGCCCGGCGTTCCTTCAGCCAGGATCTGCCCCTGATGCAGCACGGTGATCTGGTCGGCGATGGAGAACACCGCATCCATGTCATGTTCGCAAAACAGCAGGCTGAGCTGCTTGCGTGTGCAGAGATCCTTGATCAGCGCCACAAGCTCGCGGCGCGTGTTCAATTCGACACCGGCCGTGGGCTCGTCGAGCAGCAGCAGTTGCGGCTCCAGCGCCATCACCATGGCGAGTTCAAGCCGCTTCTGGTCGCCATAGGACAATAACCCGGCCTGCCGCTCGGCGAGCGCGCGGATGCCGACCATGTCGAGCAAGGCGTAGGCCTCATCGCGCAGGACAGCCGCCGCGTTCCGAAGCAGCCAGTGCGAGCGGCGGCGATGCGCGTAGAGCGCCGTCTGGACGTTCTGGATCACGCTCAGCTTCACGAAGACGTTGGTGATCTGGAACGTGCGCGCCATGCCGCGCTTGCAGATTTCGCTCGGCGAGACTTTCAGGATCGACGTGCCTTTGTAGAGAACGTCGCCCTCGTCCGGCGCCAGCCGTCCGGAGAGAAGATTGAACAAGGTGGTCTTGCCGGCGCCATTGGGGCCGATGAGCGCGCGGCGCTCGCCCGCCGCAAGCGACAGCGACACGCTGTTCACCGCGACAAAGCCGCCGAACTGTTTTCTGACCTCGCGCACGTCGAGCATGATGGTGGGAGGCGTCGTCATCACGTGTGTCATGGCGTGCGTCCCGCCCTGCGGGCGCGCATCCAGGCGCCGATGTCCTGGCCGAGGCCGACAATGCCGCGCGGCAGATAGACGCCGACGAGGATCGCCAGAAGGCCGACGGCGATCAGAGAATGCTCGGTGAAGCGGCCGACCTGGCTGTCGACAAGTTCCAGGGTCAGGACACCGAAGACGGGCCCCCAGAAACTGTGCACACCGCCCATCGTATTGGCGAGGAATGGCCGCGCCGAGGCCGTCCAGTCCGCAAGCTGCGGCGAGATCGTGCCGCTGAAGAAGGCGTAGAGCGTTCCGGCCACGCCCGCGAAGGTGCCGGCGATGATGAAGGCCGCGAGCTGATAGCGCCGCACCGGAATGCCGATGAATTCGGCGCGCTGCGGATTGTCGCGGATCGCCTGCAGGGTGATGCCGAATGGTGATGCCTTGATGCGCGCCAGGAGCCACAGGCTGAGAACGACCACGGCGAGCGCGAACAGAAAATAATGCCGCGGGTCGGACAGGCCGCCGCTGGCGTCGATGCCGGTGATGCCGTCATCGCCGCGCGTCACCGCATACCATTTGTAGATGACCGCGAAGACGAGTTGGCTGAATGCCAGCGTCAGCATCAGGAAGGTCGAATGCTCGCCGCGATTGCCGCGGATGATGAAGAAGCCGAAGATCAGCGCGCCGAATGCCGCCACGATCGGGCCGGCGATCATCGCCGTTTCCATGCTCCACGACAGGCGCACGAGCAGCAGGCCCGAGGCATAGGCGCCAAGCGCGTAATAGGCCGAGTGGCCAAACGACAGCATGCCGCCATAGCCCATCAGCAGGTTGAGGCTGCACGCATAGAGTACGGCGATCAGCAGTTCGGAGCCGAGAAAAATCCAGCGGATGGGCAGGAAGACGCTGCCGATCGCCAGGCAGGCGATCAGGATGCCGACGGCGATGGGAAGCGCCATCGTGCGCTGCACTGTTTGAGTGGGTTGCGGCAATGCGGTCTCCATCAGATCCCGTGCATGAGGGAAGTCATCCTGGAGATTGGGTCAGGCAGCGGACGCTGCGTGCGCGCCGGCTGGGCTTGGCCATGAGCCGTCTTGATTCGAGAGCATATGCATCCTCCACTTCGCTACTTTTCTTGTGATGCCGGCGACGATCTCCAGCTAGACTGGAAGCGTCTCCGCAATCAATGGTCTCATCATCTACAAGGCTGCGACGCGCACGTCGAGACTCCACTTGCCGCATCGTTGCCGCGGCGGGCCGATGCGATTTTGCGAGTCATTCTCTGGTCCCTGCGCTGGTCCCTGCGCCTTGTGGTGTCGCATTCGCTGCTTATGTCCACAATTGCCCGCCTGGTTCGTGGATGGCGGCCTGCGGCAGAAAATCCTTTTGCGGGAATCTTCGGTCTGCAGGCTTGCGCTGATCGATCGTAACCAGCCATAAAAGATCGAACCTATTGAATTTGATAATTGATCGCGCGAAAGCCGCGAAAGGAGCTGTTTCGACATATGCCCCATGACACGCCGCTGATTGCCACCATTGTCGCCGGTATCGGCCTTGCTTTCGTGTTTGGAGCGGTCGCCAACAGGTTTCGCATTCCTCCCTTAGTGGGCTATCTCGTCGCGGGCGTACTTGTCGGTCCGTATACTCCCGGGTTCGTCGCCGACCAACACCTGGCGCCGGAACTGGCGGAGATGGGCGTCATTCTGCTGATGTTCGGCGTCGGCCTGCATTTCTCGCTGAAGGATCTTCTGTCGGTGCGCGCCATCGCCGTGCCGGGCGCCGTCGTGCAGATCGCCGTCGCCACCGCCATGGGCGCCGGCCTTGCCTGGTTCATGGGCTGGTCGATTGGCGCGCAACTGGTCTTCGGTCTGGCGCTGTCTGTGGCGAGTACCGTGGTATTGCTGCGTGCGCTGCAGGACCGCAGGCTGGTGCAGAGCGAGCGTGGCCGCATCGCGGTCGGCTGGCTGATCGTCGAAGATCTCGCCATGGTGCTTGCGCTTGTGCTGTTGCCGGCTTTGGCGAGCGTGTTGGGAACCAGCAATTCCGCCGCCAATGATCCGCTGGCGGCGCAGCTTGGCCTGGGGCTCTGGGGCGTGCTCGGCCTCACGCTCCTCAAGATCGCAGCCTTCGTCGCCTTCATGCTCATCGTCGGCCGCCGGGTGATTCCGTGGCTGCTGCACTACATTGCCCATACCGGCTCGCGCGAACTGTTCCGCCTCGCCGTCCTGGCGATCGCGCTGGGCGTCGCCTTCGGCGCGTCGAAACTGTTTGGCGTGTCGCTGGCGCTGGGCGCATTTTTTGCCGGCATGATCCTCAGCGAGTCGGAGCTCAGCCATCGCGCGGCGGAGGAGACCCTGCCGTTGCGCGATGCCTTCGCGGTGCTGTTCTTCGTTTCGGTCGGCATGCTGTTTGATCCCACAAGCCTGCTGCGCGATCCGCTGCCGGTGCTGGCGACCTTGTTCATCATCGTCATCGGCAAATCGGCGGCAGCCTTTCTCATCGTCAAGGCGTTCGGCCATCCGGTGGGCACGGCGCTGACGATTTCAGCCAGCCTGGCGCAGATCGGCGAATTTTCCTTCATCCTGGCAGAACTCGGCGTGGGCTTGAATCTTCTGCCCAGTCAGGCGCGCGATCTCATCCTCGCCGGCGCCATTCTGTCGATCCTCCTCAATCCGCTCGCTTTCGCTGCGGTCGGCTGGCTGAAATCGCAACTCGAGCGTCGCGCCGGCGTGATGCCGGACAAGCAGCCTGCCGCACCCAAGCCGAAGGAGGAGGAAGCGGAAAAGCCCCTCGTTCCCACCAGCCTCACCGGCCACACCATCCTCATCGGGTATGGCAGGGTCGGCAGTCTGGTGGGACAGGCGTTGAAAGGCAACAATGCGTCCTTCCTTGTGATCGAAGACGCGGACAAGATCGTCGCCGGTCTGCGTGAAGCTGGCATCGAGACCATCGTCGGCAATGCGGCCAGAGCCGACGTTCTGACAGCGGCCAATCTGGAGGGCGCACGCTGCCTCATCGTCGCCATTCCCAATGCCTTTGAAGCGGGGCAGGTGGTGCAGCAGGCCAAGGCCGCCAATGCAGGCCTGACGATCATCACCCGCGCTCATTCCGATGCGGAGGTGAGCCATCTCACAGAGCTCGGCGCAAATACGGTGATCATGGGCGAGCGCGAGATCGCGCGCGGTATTATCGAAAAGGTGGTCGTGGGCGAACGCAAGCCAGATGATGTGACGATTGCGCCGGCATGATTGGTAAGTAATTGCGATTACAAGCGGCAACAGGCACCCAGAAGCCCTCATCCTAAGGAGCCTGCGTAGCAGGCGTCTCGAAGGACGGGGGCTTCTGATAGATCGCGATGGCATTGCCGCCCCTTAAGCCAGCGCCAGCAGCCCCTCACGCAACGTCACGAGATCGCTCTTCTTGAACTGACCCTCCACCTGCGCGTGCTGATCCGTCCAGATTGGCAGCGCGCGCGCCAGCAGGGCGCGCCCCGCTGGCGTCAGTTTCATCAACCGGCTGCGCCGGTCTTCAGGATCGCTGGCGATCTCAACGAGTCCGCGACGCTCCAGTGGCTTGAGCGCCGCGGTCAATGTGGTGCGGTCCATGGCGAGCAGCGCCGCGACCGGGCCGATGCTCGGCGGCTTCGGCCTGTTCAGCGACATCATCAGCGAAAACTGTCCGTTCGTCAGGCCAAGTGGCCGGAATGCCTCATCGAAACGCCGCGCCAGTGCGCGTGCCGCCCGCTGCGTCTGCAGACACAGGCAACGGTCGCGCACCAGCAGCGTTGTCTCGAACGGAATTTCCATCGGCTTTGACATGCGCCAATAATGTTGATATCAACCTATTATGTCAAGACGCCGACACCAAGACCGCACAGGAGGATGAAGATGCAGCACAACGCGATCGTATCCCGCGACGAATGGCTCGCCGCACGCCGGGCGCTTCTGCTCAAGGAAAAGGAAGCCACGCATCTGCGCGACAAGGTGAACGCGCAACGTCTCGCGCTGCCCTGGGTCAAGGTGGAAGAGGATTATGTCTTCGATACGCCGAAGGGGCAACGCAAGCTCGCCGATCTGTTCGACGGCCGCAGCCAGTTAATCATCTACCATTTCATGCTCGGGCCCGATTGGGAGGCGGGCTGTCCCGGCTGTTCCTTCCTCTGTGATCATCTCGACGGCGCACTGCCGCATCTGAACAATCACGACGTGACGCTGACAGCGGTATCGCGCGCGCCGCTCGCCAAAATCGAGGCTTATAAGCGTCGTATGGGCTGGCGTTTTCCCTGGGCGTCATCGAACGGCAGCAGCTTCAACTACGATTATCATGTCTCCTTCACCAGGGATGACCTGACGAAGGACAAGGTCTTCTACAATTTCACCGATATCGACGTTGCGTCGGCGCACGATGAACTGCCCGGGCTCAGTTCCTTCATCAAGGATGAGGCCGGCAATGTCTTTCACACCTATTCGAGCTATGCGCGTGGCCCGGAAGAATTCATCGGCACATTGATGATTCTCGATCGCGCGCCGAAAGGCCGCAACGAGACCACCATCATGGATTGGGTCCGCCGGCACGACGAATATGCCGATCGGGCCGAGGCCTCGTCCTGCTGCGCGTGACGGTTTCGCCGGACATCAGGATATCGTCACACTTGTGGATGATAACTGACGGGTTCTGTCAGCACGGGTAGTCCAGGTTCAGCAGCTTTCTTAACGGAGGAAACCATTATGGCCAATTCAAACAGCAGCTTCGTCTGGTATGAACTGATGACGACCGATATGCCGGCGGCCGAAGCCTTCTACAAAAAGGTCGTCGGCTGGAGCGGCAAGGACGCCGGCGTCGCCGGCATGTCCTACACGATCCTGTCGGCGGGCGACGCGATGGTGGCCGGCCTGATGACCCTGCCGGACGAAGTGCGCCAGATGGGCGGGCGTCCGGGCTGGATCGGCTATGTCCACGCCGATGACGTCGACGCCAAGGCGGCCGAATTCGCCGCAAACGGCGGCAAGGTGCATCGCCCCGGCACCGACATTCCGAATATCGGCCGTTTCGCCGTCGTCGCCGATCTGCAGGGCGCGGTGATCTGCCTGTTCAAGCCGACGCCGGGTCCCGATGGCGCGCCGCCGCCGGTGCCGATGGGCACCCCCGGCCATGTCGGCTGGCACGAACTCTATGCCGCCGATATGGAGCCTGCCTTCGCTTTCTACAACAAGGTGTTTGGATGGACGAAGGCTGACGCCATCAACATGGGCGAGATGGGCACCTATCAACTGTTCGCCAACGGTGGCGATGCGATCGGCGGCATGATGACCAAACCGTCGAACATTCCCGTGCCGACCTGGCTCTACTACTTCAACGTGCCGGGCGTCGACCCAGCGGCGGAGCGCGTCAAGGCGGCCGGCGGCAAGGTTCTCCATGGCCCTATGGAAGTTCCCGGCGGTACCTGGGTCGTCCAGTGTCTCGATCCGCAAGGCGCCGTGTTTGCGCTCTCCGGACCGAAGGGCTGAGGCTTCTTAAACACAACAATGGCGACGGCATGAAGCCGCCGCCAACCAAACGCGTCATGCCCGCGCTTGTCGCGGGGCACCCACGCGGTGACGCTGCGCAGATGTTCCAGAATGCGCAGCGTGTCTTTTCTGCAGCGTGACGGCACCCGACGGCGTGGGTGCCCGCAACAAGTGCGGGCATGACGTTGCGGAGGCCGTGAGCCTTCAGTCTCAATGCGTCGAGAACACATCCTGATACTGCACCACCGCTTTGCGGATCGCATCCAGCTCCGCCGCTGTCGGGTTGGCCGGATCCTTCGCTGCTGGCAGGCTGCCGAATTTCAAGAGGCAGGCCATCATCAGCAGGCGCGCTTTCGTCGCCGTGAGATTTGTCGCAGCGATCTGGAATTCATGCGGATCGGCAAAGCCTTCCGGCGCGCCGCGTCCGACCTTGCAGACCGGAATGCCGCTGAAGGCCGCCTGCAACATCAGCTTGTGGCGTGCCTGCGACGGCGTCGAGCCGTAAGGCACCAGACCTTCGATGACGAAGCCCGTCAGCCGGCCGAGCGAAAGCTTGTGGTCGATCGAGGCGATGAGATCGAGTTCAAGCGCCGGATCGTCGCCGAATTCGAGCGTCGAATAGCTGCCGTCCTTGACGATCGACACCACCGGGATCGCGTCGGCCAGCAACTTGCCGGCGCTGTCCTTGACCTGCACCGGCACGGTCTCGATGCCGGACGCGCCTTTTTTGACGGCCTTCACCGTGCCCGGCAGCAGGCTCAGCCGCACATCCGAAAGATAGGTATGTTTGAACACCGGCAGATAGGTCAGCGCGATGCGCCCCGTATGGCTCACATTGCCGATGATGCCGCCATGGCCGCCGGTCGCCAGATAGCCGCCGGGGCGCGCATCGCCTTTCGCCACTTCACGCGAGGCGAAGATCTGCTGTTCCTGGATGACGACGACACCGCATCGGTTGCGGCCTTCCGTGTCGGCCCAGACACCCGATTGAATGAAGGCGGTGCTGTCGACGATGTTCTTGGGGCCGTCATTGCTGATCTGGCCATGCGGGCGTTGGGCGGAGTTGCCGCAGATCGGCTTGGTCGTGTCGATGAGCAGGTTGAACCAATAGGCGCTTTCTTCCACCTGCGGACTGCCTTGCGTCCAGATGACGCCGTCATAGTCCGGGCTCGACACCAAAGCCTGCATGTCGTTCGTCACCTTGGCGAGCATGGGGCGCGGCGGCGCCGAAGCGAGGTGATAGGGCTTGTAGCCGAAATAATTGTGGCCGCGCGTCTCCGGCGGAATATCACCTTCGCCCTTGTCCTTGCGCAGATGCGCCGGCAGGCCCTTGGTGAAGCCGCCCGGAGGGGCGCCACGATAGAAATCGATCTCGGCGAGCGAAGAGAGCTGGTTGACCACGCCGGCCTCGCCGATGGACAGCCGGTCGATTTCCTCGAAGCTGCGCGAGCCATCGGGGAAGAAACCCTGCCGTGCTTGCAGGCTGCCGGGCTCGGTGCATTCTTCTTCCCAGGCGGTGCCGTTCACCTGCAGCGCCATATAAGGAAGCGGGTAAAGCCCATCCTCCGGCTTCAGCTCGATCTCATAGACCGGCTTGTCGCTGTCGCGCGATCTGGTTTTGCTGAACACGCCCTCGGCGCTCATATAGCCGTCCGGCGGCGCATAGAGCTCCGCCACGTCGGATTCGAGCGGATGCGCCGAGAACTGTTCGACATAGACCTTTACGGGCGCTGCCAGCCGCTGCGCACGCAGCGCATCGAACGCCATCGGCGAGCCGTCGGGGTTGAGCCGCGGCGGCAGCCCGTGCTTGGCGCGCGCCTTGTTGGAGGTGACGAGTGGTGGCGAGTTCTGGATGGTCGCGGTTGGGCCGGCCAGATGCGCGATACGGGCTTTCTTGGTCATCCTTGCGTCTCCATCTTCCTGCGTTGAACGTTTGTGGCCGACTTATGATCGGGTCGGGTGCACGATCGACTTGGCCATCATCATATGGATGCCTTTCGAGACGTTGACCGTCTGCGTCACTCGCAGGTCGCCGGCGAGGCTGCAGAGCATATAGGCGTCCTCACGCGACAGATTCGCCTTTTCTCCCAACAGCACGATCATGTCGCGCAGCGCCATCACCGCGCATTGGTCGAGGCTCGGGTCCATGCCCATGGTGATATAATGGGTCGGCGTTTCCGCGCGCGGATAGACGAAACTGAGATCGTCACGCACGGTGAGCGTGAACGTGCCCTGCAGCGATGTCTCGATGGCGTTGACATTTACCTCGCCGTCGCCCTGCACGCCGTGACCGTCGCCGCAGGTGAACAGCGCGCCCTCGGCCAAGATCGGCAGATACAAGGTCGTGCCGGCGACAAGCTCCTTGTTGTCGAGATTGCCGCCAAAGGCGCGCGGCACAACGGATGTCACGCGGCCCCAGTTCTTCGGCGGCGCAACGCTCATGATGCCGAAGAACGGCGCTAGCGGCAGGTCGAGCCCCCAGGACAGCTTGCCGACCTTGCGCTCGAGATCGAGCGGAATGAGGGTCGAGTACACCTCGTCGAAATCATAGGGCAGGGTGCCGGACAGCGGGCGGATCGTGTTGAGGCCCCAGTCCGTCAGCAAGCTCACGTCTTCGATCTTCACTTCCAGCACCATGCCGGGCCTGGCGCCTTCCACATAGACAGGCCCGGTGAGGATGTGTGGCCCGGGCGCCGGCTGCAGCTTCTCGTGGATTTCGGTCAGCGCGGCGGGAACATTGAATTTGTCTGCCGACGGCACATACATCTTGTTGCCGGACACCGTATCGATGGTGACGCGGTCGCCGCTCTTGATGCTGAGAACCGGCTTCGCCGTCGCATCGAAGTAGCCCCATTGGCATGTTCCTACGCCCGCGTGTACCCGATGATCAGCCATGACGTTCTCCGATGCGAGGAAAGCCGCCGGCAAGCCGGGCGCTCTTGGATGCGGCACGAAGGCGTCGTCAACGGCCATCGCGTCTCCACTGATCTTGATCGTAGCAGCGGCGAAAAAATGCTGTCAAGCAACATCAATTGATAAATATGGCTGCGAGCAGCGGACAAATCGCGACATGCATCGCAATAATACAGATTGCTTACCGGGCATGCGGTCCGCCGAAAAAGACGCCAGATCGATAGATGGAGCACTCTGACGGGAAGGAGAGCGTCGCCAATGCCGCTTAAGTCAGCATCTGGCACCACCCTTGCAACACGACCGTGCCGATAGCGCCCTCGCAACTGCGGTGGGCGAATGGAAGAGGTATTGCATGTCGCGATCGCGTAACGCAGGTCTGTTGAAAGCAGCGGGCCTTGGATTGGTCCTATCACTCACAGCGCTCGCAACACTCGCCCACGCCGAGACCGTCCTGCGCATCGCCATGACGGCGGCCGATATTCCCGATTGGCGCGGTCAGCCGGACCAGGGCTTTGAAGGCAATCGTTTCGTCGGCAACACGCTCTTCGATCCGCTGATCGAATTCGATCTGTCGAGCGCCGAAAAGGAAGTGACCCTGCGGCCCGGTCTGGCAACAGCCTGGAGGATCGATCCGGACGACAACAAGAAATGGATTTTCGATCTGCGCCAGGGCGTGAAGTTCCACGACGGCTGCGACTGGAATGCGGATTCGGCGATCTGGAATTTCGATCGCCTGATCTCGGACAAGAACCCCGCCTTCACGCCCTATAACTTCGGCCGCACGCGCTCGCGCACCAACAACATCGACCGTATCGAGAAGATCAACGACTACCAGATCGCCTTCTATACGAAGACGCCGGAAGCGCTGTTCCAGTACAACATGCCCTTCCTGTTCATGATCTCGAAATGTGCGGTCGAGAAAGCCGGCAACAATCTCGACGAATTCGCCAAGACGCCGGCGGGGTCAGGCCCTTACAAGTTCGCCGGTGTGGTGCCGCATGAACGCATGGAACTGATCAAGAATCCCGATTACTGGGACAAGGCGCGCATTCCCAAACATGATCGCGTCGTCCTGCTGCCGATGCCGGAAGCCACCACGCGCGTCGCGGCGCTTTTGTCGGGGCAGGTCGATTTCATCGAGGCGCCGTCGCCTGACACCATTCCCGCCCTGAAGGCGGCGAAGATGCAGATCACCACCAATATCTATCCCCACACCTGGCCCTATCTGCTCAATGTTGCGCGCGGGCCCTTCAAGGATGTGCGGGTGCGCCAGGCAGCGAACTGGGCGATGAACCGCCAGGAGATGGTCGATCTGCTCTCGGGCCTGGCGCAGCCGAGTTCGGGCGTTTACGTGCCGCAGCAGAAATATTACGGCAAGCCGGCGGAATATGGTTTCGACCAGAAGAAGGCGACGGCGCTGCTGAAAGAGGCGGGCTGTTATCCCTGCTCGATCAATATCGCCATTTCGACGTCCGGGTCAGGCCAGATGCAGCCGTTGCCGATGAACGAGCTGGTAAAGGAGCAGCTTGAGGCTGTCGGCTTCAAGGTGAAGTTTGACACGCTGGACTGGAACACCTTGCTCGACATCTTTTTCAAGGGTCAGGAGAAATTCCCCTACGACGGCATCAATTTCAGCAGCGGCGCCACCGATCCGCTGAACTTCCTGAAATCGCAGATGACGCGCTTCAAGGCGCCGGTCGGCGGCAACTGGGGCTGGTACAGCAATCCGGAAGTCGACGAGATGGCCGAGAAGGCGCTGGTCAGCCCCGACCCCGCCGTCTGGGAGCCGCTGGTGACGAAGATCCATGAGATCATCGTCAAGGACGCCCGCAACCTCTTCATCGTTAGCGATCTCAACCCGCGCGCTATGTCGCCGCGCGTTAAAGGCTTTGTCCAGGCGCAGAGCTGGTTCCAGGACATCGAGCCCATCGAGATCCTGCCGAAATAAAGCGCATGAAATAATCCTTCATCGAATGGCCAGCTTCGCGCCGGCCATTTTCATTTCATCGGCCTCATCGTCTGCAGAGCGATTGCTCAGATTGATCTTGGCGCACACGGCTGCGCCGAAATTTACGCCGCTTCGCATCTTTCCTAGGCCGTTGATGGCTCTGGCATTTCCCTTGCAACACCGGGTCGAACTGCGTCTCCGCCATACACGGCAAGTCCTTTCATCGACAAATCCTTGAAGGAGTTACGGCATGTCTCGATCACGCAAAGCAGGTCTTTGGCAGGCGGCAGCGCTTGGCCTGACCATTTCTCTTTCTGCAGCAGGTTTTGCACAGGCCGAAACCGTACTGCGCATCGCCATGACGGCAGCCGATATCCCCGATTGGCGCGGCCAGCCGGATCAGGGCATGGAAGGCAGCCGCTTCGTCGGCAACTCGCTTTATGATCCGCTGATCGCCTGGGATCTGTCGAGCTATGAGAAGGAAGTGACCCTGCGGCCCGCTCTCGCGACGGACTGGGCCATCGATCCGAACGATAACAAGCGATGGATCTTCAATCTCCGCAAGGACGTGAAATTCCACGATGGCTGCGACTGGAACGCGGACTCCGCGGTCTGGAACATCGACCGCCTGATCTCCGAAAAGAACCCGGCCTTCACCCCTTACAATTTCGCCCGCATCCGCTCGCGCACCAACAACATCGATCACGCCGAGAAGATCGACGACTATAAAGTCGCGATCTACACGAAGTCGCCGGAATCGCTGTTCTATTACAACTTCCCCTACCTCTTCATGCTGTCGAAATGCGCCGTCGAGAAGGCCGGCAACAATCTCGACGAATTCGCCAAGAAGCCGGCCGGAACCGGCCCTTATTTTTTCGCCGGCGTGGTGCCGCATGAACGCATGGAGCTTGTCAAAAATCCAGACTACTGGGACAAGACGCGCATTCCGAAACACGATCGGGTCGTGCTGCTGCCGATGCCGGAAGCGACGACGCGCGTGGCGGCGCTGTTGTCGGGGCAGGTCGATTTCATCGAGGCGCCGTCACCTGACACCATTCCCGCTCTCAAGGCGGCGAAGATGCAGATCGTGACCAACATCTATCCCCATACCTGGCCGTACCTTTTGAATGTCGCCCGTGGCCCGTTCAAGGATATGCGCGTGCGCCAGGCGGCAAACTGGGCGATGAACCGCCAGGAGATGGTCGATCTTCTCTCAGGCCTGGCACAGCCGAGTTCCGGCATCTATGTGCCGCAGCAGAAGCTGTATGGAAAGCCGGAGGAATATGGTTTTGACCCGAAGAAAGCGACTGCGCTGCTGAAGGAAGCCAGTTGCTATCCCTGCCAGATCAACATCGCGATTTCGACATCGGGATCAGGCCAGATGCAGCCGCTGCCGATGAACGAAGTGGTGAAGGAGCAGCTTGAAGCGGTCGGCTTCAAGGTGAAGTTCGATACGCTCGACTGGAATGCCCTGCTCGACATCTATTTCAAGGGCCAGGAGAAATATCCTTACGACGGTATTAACTTCAGCAGTGGAGCCAGCGATCCGCTGAACTTCCTGAAAGGCCAGATGATCAAATACAAGACGCCGTTGGGCTCCAACTGGGGCTGGTACTCCAATCCGCAGGTTGACGAGATGGCCGAGAAAGCGCTCGCCAGCACGGACCCGGCTGTGTGGGAGCCGCTGGTGACGAAGATACACGAGATCATCGTCAAGGAAGCGCGCAACCTCTTCATCGTCAGCGATCTCAATCCGCGCGCCATGTCGCCGCGAGTCAAAGGCTTTGTGCAGGCGCAGAGCTGGTTCCAGGATATCACGCCGATCGTGGTGTTGCCGAAGTAGGATGAATGCTAAGCTCCGTGTTAGCCTTCTCCCGCTGGGCGGGAGAAGGTGGCCCTTGCGCAGCAAGGGTCGGATGAGGGTGGGTTCTGCGAACTCAAAAGGGGAGGCGACGGCCATGGATCAGCGCGAACAGGAGCAGCAGCTTGTCGAGCGCCTTGCGGCGTACGGCCTGAAATTGCCGCAAGGCGATCTCGCCGTCCTGGTGCGGATGATCGCGGAGCTTGAGGCAAGCTCGCAGGCGCTGCGCCGGGACCGGCCTTACGCGCTGGAACCGCTCAGCACCTTCAGCCTCGCCCCGCGCAGGAAGGCCTGACCCATGAGTGACGATCTCTGCTTCCTGACCATCACTGAGGCCGCGCAACTCATCAAGGCGCGCAAGCTGTCGCCCGTCGAGGTGACGGCCGCCTATCTCGAGCGCATCGCCCGGCTCGATCCGCAGCTTAACGCCTATCTTCTGCTGCTTGGCGACGACGCCATGGCCAGCGCCCGCGCCGCCGAAGCAGAGATCATGCAGGGGCATTATCGTGGCCCGCTGCATGGCGTGCCGGTCGCCCTCAAGGACATCTACAACACCAAAGGCATCCGCACGACCGCCCATTCGGCGCTGCTGCAGCATCATGTTCCCGATGAAGACGCCTTTGCCGCCAGGCTGCTTGCCGAGGCGGGCGCCGTTCTGCTCGGCAAGACCGCGACCTGGGAATTCGCCATCGGCGGCACCAGTTTCGATCTGCCGTGGCCGCCGGCGCGCAATCCGTGGAACGCGGCGCATGATCCGGGCGGCTCGTCATCGGGATCTGCCGCGGCGGTTGCCGCGGGCCTCGCCATGGCGGCCATGGGCAGTGACACCGGCGGCTCGATCCGCGGACCGGCCGCCTTCTGCGGCATCGCCGGCATCAAGCCGACCTATGGTCTCGTCAGCCGTCGCGGCATCCTGCCTTTGTCGTTCAGTCTCGATCATGCCGGCCCTCTGTGCTGGACGTCGCAGGATTGTGCCTTGATGATGGGTGTGCTGGCGCGTCATGATCCGCTCGATGCGGCGAGCGCCGATGTGCCGCAGCCCGATTTCGCCAGCGTCACCGGCTCCATCCGCGGCCTGCGCATCGGTTACGCCCGGGCGATGACGCAGGAGGCCGAGACCAGCGCCGACGTGGTGGCCGCCCTGGAACAGGCGATCGCCACCTATCGCGATCTCGGCGCCGTGGTCAGCGAGGTCGAGCTGGCGCCCTCGATCAATTATGCCGACGTCGCCAGCACGATCTCGCGCTCGGAAGGCTATGCCATCCACGAACACGCCTTGACCCATGCCCCGGAGCTTTACGGCCAGAGCTTTCGGCAAAGGATCGTGCCGGGCGCCTTCGTGCGCGCCTGCGACTACGTCAATGCCATGCGCGACCGCACCCACCTCGTGCAGCAGTTGGCCCATGTCATGACCAGCGTCGACGTGGTGGTCACGCCCGGCGCGGTGACGCCCGCGCCTGTTCTGGGCAAGGGCGCGCCGATCTCGCGCACCGGCCCTTCGTTCGCGCGCCCCTTCAATGTCACCGGTTCGCCGGCTCTCGCCGTCTGCAGCGGTTTCAACGAGGCAGGCCTGCCGCTCTCCATGCAGATCGTCGGGCGTCCGTTCGAGGATCATGTGGTGCTGCGCGCCGGCCATGCCTTCGAGGCGGCGACGCAATTCCGCAACCAGCGCCCTAAACTCACCGCTGGCATATCCGCGGCAGCGGAATAGTTTTACGCGCTCCTGCCAACCGTCTGGGCGTTCTGCTGTCCGTGATGCAGAACCGCTGCGTGTGCGGGCAATAGATCATTCCCGCGCGGGAAGGCGATTGCCTGCATATGCGGCAACGCGACCATAACAAGTGCGAAAACGGCAATCGCATTCGCGCAGAGGCGCCATGCGTTTCGTGAATCTCCGGCTGGCACTCACGTTGCATTGCAATATGCGCTCGACGGCAGGTCGGGTCAGGCAACGGAGACCCCATGTGGTACTATGCTGCCCGTCGCATATTGATGAGCATTCCCATTGCGCTCGGCGTGAGTATCATCTGCTACGCCCTGGTCCTGCTGGCGCCGGGCGATCCGATCCAGTCCCTGCTGCCGCCCGACGCCTCGCCCGAAGACATCGTCTATCTGAAGAAGCTCTACGGCTTCGATAAGCCGATTCCCATTCAATACCTGCTCTGGCTGCAGCGCGCGGTGACGGGCGATCTCGGCATCTCGCTACAGACCAACCGTCCCGTCGTCGTCGAAGTCTTCGGCGCGCTGTCGAATACATTCGTGATCTCGATCGGGGCGGTGCTTCTCGCCTTCACCCTGGCGTTTGTGCTGGGCACGCTGGCCGCCTATCATCTCGGCAAACCGACCGACCGGGCCGTGACGACAGCCGCCGTCGTCGGCGTCAGCATTCCCAATTACTGGCTCGGCATCGTGCTCGTCATCATCTTCGCGGTGAAGCTCGGCGTCCTGCCGGCGACTGGCATGGGCTCGCAGGGCTCGGCGAAATTCAGCATCTTCGAATGGGAGCAGCTCAAATACGCCATCCTGCCGATGCTCACCATGGCGCTGGTGCCGCTCGGCATCATCATGCGCACGACGCGTTCCGCCGTTGCCGAAGTGCTCAACAACGATTTCGTGCAGATGCTGCGCGCCAAGGGGCTGGGCCCGTTTGCCATTCTCCGGCATGCGGTGCGCAATGCGCTGCCGCAGGTGCTTACGGTTATGGGCCTGCAACTCGGCTATCTCGTCGGCGGCTCGATCCTCGTCGAGACCATCTTCACCTGGCCCGGCACCGGCTTCCTGATGAGCAAGGCCATCCTGACGCGTGATGTGCCGCTGCTACAGGGCTCGATCCTCGTTCTGGCGATGACCTTCGTCACCATCAATCTTGTTGTCGATCTTCTGCAAACCGCCGTCGACCCGCGCATCAAACGCGTCTAGCCAAAGGCAAATGCGTCTAACCAAAGGATTGTGTGATGACGGACGTCAACGCTCAACTCGCCGATTTCGCCGGGAAAGAAGCGTCGCCGCCGGTGCGGGGATACTGGGGCAGCGTCGCCAACCGCCTGCGCTATGACTATGTGACCCTGTTCTTTCTCACGGTCATTCTGCTGATCGTCCTCATCTCCCTCTTCGCGCCCCTGCTGGCGCCGTTCGATCCGACGAAATCGAGCATGGCCTACCGCATGAAACCGGTCGGCTTCCGCAATTTCATGCTCGGCACCGACGAACTCGGCCGCGATATGCTGTCCCGCCTGCTCTGGGGCGGCCGCACCTCGCTGCTCATGGGCCTTGTTCCCGTTGTGCTGGCCACATTCATCGGCGGCATGCTTGGCGTGCTGGCCGGCTTCCTCGGCGGCTGGGTCAATACCGCGATCATGCGCACCATGGACGTCTTCTATGCCTTTCCGTCCGTGCTTCTGGCGGTGGCGATCTCCGGCACCCTGGGCGGCGGCACCAAGAACGGCATGGTCGCCCTGACCCTGGTCTTCATTCCCTCGCTCTGCCGCGTCGCCGAATCCGCAACCACCCAGGTGCGCGGTCTCGATTTCGTCGAAGCGGCCCGCGCCAGCGGCGCCTCCACCCTGTCGATCGTGCAGCACCATATTCTCGGCAATGTGCTGGGCCCGGTCTTCATCTTCGCCTCCAGCCTCATCTCGGTGTCGATCCTGCTCGGCTCCGGCCTGTCCTTCCTCGGTCTCGGCGTCGAGCCGCCGACGCCCGACTGGGGTCTGATGCTGTCGACCCTGCGCTCGGGCATCTATGTGCAGCCGCTCGTCTGCGCGCTGCCGGGCGCCGCGATCTTCATCACATCCCTGTCCTTCAACCTGGTGAGCGACGGCCTGCGCCAGGCGATGGACGTCAAGGCTTAAATGCGGGGAGACAGACATGATCCTTACCGCGTCCGCAACCATCGACCAACTCGACGAACGCGATCGCGGCGGCAAGCGCCAGCCGATGCTCATCGCCGACAAGCTGAAAAAGTACTTCCCGATCCGGGGCGGCGTCCTGCAGCGCCAGATCGGCGAGGTGAAAGCGGTTGACGAGGTCTCTTTCTCGGTCCTGAAAGGCGAGACCTTAGGGATCGTCGGGGAATCCGGCTGCGGAAAATCCACCCTGGCGCGCCTGCTGATGAACCTCATCGAGAAGGATGCGGGCGAGCTGATCTTCGACGGTGATCCGGTCGGCGGTGTGCGCGGCATCACCCTGCGCGAGCTGCGCCGCAACATGCAGATGGTCTTTCAGGACAGCTATTCCTCCCTCAATCCGCGCCTGCCGGTGCAGGATTCGATTGCCTATGGCCCGCGCGTGCACGGCATGGACAAGGCGACGGCGAAGAAACTGGCGGCCGATCTCCTCGACAAGGTCGGCTTGCGCGCCGCCATGTTCGGCGCCCGCTATCCGCATGAACTGTCCGGCGGCCAGAAGCAGAGGGTCAACATCGCCCGCGCCCTGGCGCTCAACCCGCGCATGCTCATCCTCGACGAGGCGGTGTCGGCGCTCGACAAATCCGTCGAGGCCCAGGTGCTCAATCTGCTGGCGCATCTGAAACGCGAGTTCAATCTCACCTATCTGTTCATCTCGCATGACCTGAACGTCGTGCAGTACATCTCCGATCGCGTGCTGGTGATGTATCTCGGCCAGGTCGTCGAGATCGGTCCGGTCGATGACATCTACAATGCGCCGCGCCATCCCTATTCGCGCGCTTTGCTCGAATCGCGCCTGTCGATGGACCCGGCCGAGCGGGTGACGGAGCCGCCGATCTCCGGCGACCCGCCCAATCCGATCAACCCGCCGAGCGGCTGTCGCTTCCGCACCCGCTGCGCCTTTGCCGAAGACGTTTGCGCCAGCAGGGTGCCGGCGCTGGGCGCCGTCTCCAACAAGGATCACTTCGTCGCCTGCCATATGGCATCCGCGGGTTCCGGCCATAGCAAAGCCGGGCTCGCCCATTGAAGGAGCAGTCCATGCCTCTCGACGCCGCCGTGATGGAACGACCTGTTGAAGTGGTGATGAAGACGCAGCCGCCGCTGGTGGATGTGCGCGATCTATCGGTCAAATTCGTCAGCCGCGAATCCACCAATAGCGCCGTCAACGGCGTGACCTTCGATCTACAGGCCGGCGAGGTGCTCTGCATCATCGGCGAATCCGGTTCCGGTAAATCGGTCACCATGCGGGCGCTGATGAAACTGCTGCCGCCCAACCGGACGAAGATCTCCGGCCATATGAGGGTCGGCGCCCATGACATCACCAGGATGAGCGAGAGCGACATGCGCGCCGTGCGCGGCTCGCAGATTTCGATGATCTTTCAGGAGCCGATGACGGCGCTCGACCCTGTCTACACGATCGGTGATCAGATCGCCGAGACGGTGATGCGTCACGAGCACTGTTCGCGCGCCGACGCCATGGCCCGCGCGCTGGAGCTGCTGCAGCTTGTGCGCGTGCCCTCGCCGGAGCGCCGCCTCAAGGCCTATCCGCACGAACTCTCCGGCGGCCTGCGCCAGCGCGCCATGATCGCGGTCGCCCTGTCCTGCAAGCCGGACCTGTTGCTCGCCGACGAGCCGACGACCGCGCTCGACGCCACAGTGCAGATCCAGGTGCTGATCCTGCTGCGCAAGCTGCAGCAGGAACTCGGCATGGCGATGATCTTCGTCACCCACGATCTTGGCGTCGCGGCCCAGATCGCCGACAAGGTCGCCGTCATGTATGCCGGCCGCATCGTCGAATACGGCAAAGTCTCCGACGTGCTGATGCATCCCCAGCATCCCTATACGCTCGGCATGCTCGCTTCCACCGTGCACGGCAATATGCGCGGCCAGGAGATCGAGGCGATCCCCGGCAGCCCGCCTGACCTGCGCCGCCAGATTCAGGGCTGCAGCTTCACGCCGCGCTGCAAGTTTGCGGTGAAGGATTGTCTTGCGGCCCCTCCGCCGGCCGTTCAACTCGAGAATGGGCAATACGCAGCCTGCATCCGCGCCGGCAAGGGCGCGCTGTCGGCTGCTCCACAGGCATGACGCATCAAGCGTCCTGCACCTTGCTTTCGGGCAAGGAGGCAACAGGAAGAGGAGACAGGGATGCATAAGTTTACAATGCCGCAATGGGCGATCGACCGTGTGGTCGAGCGCCGCAACAAATTGCACGTCTTCGATGATCTTGTCCCCAGCCGCACGGCGCTGGTCGTCGTCGACCTGCAGAACGGCTTCATGGTTCCCGAACACACGCCCAAGCCGATCGCGACGTCCATCGGCACCGTCCCCAACGTCAACCGCCTCGCCGCGACCCTGCGGGAAACCGGCGGCAAGGTCGTCTGGATCAAGAACACGATCGACAAGAGCAATGAGGAATCCTGGTCGCACTGGTTCGCCATGGGCAAGCCGGAGCAGAAGCAGCAGCGGATCGAGACCTTCCAGGACGGCGCGCCGGGTCACGCCATCTATCCAGGCCTCGAAGTGAAAGACGAAGACACGATCGTGAAGAAATACCGCTTCAGCGCCTTTCTTCCCGAATCTTCCAAACTTGCTGAAATCCTGAGGGCCGAGGGCTACGACACGGTCCTCATCGTCGGCACGGTGACGAACGTCTGCTGTGAATCCTCCGCCCGCGACGCCATGATGATGAATTTCCGCACCATCATGGTCAGTGACGGTAATTCGGCGCACACCGATCACGAGCACACGGCGACGCTCGGCTCCTTCTATGCGGTCTTCGGCGACGTCATGGATACCGACATGGTGTGCGGCCTGCTCAAGAAGAACGCCGCGGCGATGCCGATCGCGGCGGAGTAAGCCGTCCCAACATGTTGCCATTGCGCCGGACGTCACCCCGTCCGGCGCAATCTGTTTCCCGGCCCGTGACATCGGTGGATTTCGGCTATAGTCCGCGCCGATGAACCATGATCTCCAGACGCTCCGCCTGTTTGTAACCCTGTGCGAGACCAAAAGCCTGACGCGGGCGGCCGAACGCATGAACATTGCGATCTCGGCCGCCAGCCGCCGGATCAGGCTGCTGGAGGCGGATGCCGGCGGGCCGCTGGTGCGGCGCCTGCCCCATGGCGTGGAGCCGACGGCTGCCGGGCAGACCGCCCTGCGCTATGCGCGCGGCGTCCTGCGCTTGGGCGAGCAGTTCGC
>Ga0180219_1000897_pt1 | contig 21146 bp, 24 predicted proteins | sample eDN3rd30CBELigMG_FD_151338 | JGI IMG/M metagenome (GOLD analysis project Ga0180219, IMG submission 151338) | Enriched Miracle-Growth compost microbial communities from Emeryville, California, USA - eDNA 3rd pass 30_C BE-Lig MG (version 2)... ...
ACTGAGATCCAGGCACTGGTCGATGCTGCGCAGGAGGTGTTGCGGCGGGACATGCTCTTCCAAGTTGAACGAGTAGAACAGCCGCTGCTGTCCTCCCGGTAACTGTCCCATCATGCTGTTCGCCCCCCGCACTCGCTGACAGAGCAATTCTGCCGGCGTCTCGGGGTGGCAGCTACTTTTTCAACAGAATCGGCCAGTAGCGGACGTTCACGGCCGGGAGCTATCAAGCCAACACCGGCTATGGACACACTGCCAAGGACTTCGTAGCCTGTGTGTAGGTCATATCGCCTATTTATAGTTATGCAAGGAGGCATCGTGCTTAGATCCATCATCAGCGCATGGGAAGAATTCCGTTTCGATTCCATGATTAAGCACAGAGTTGAAATAACTAGAAAGATGCTCAAAGAGCATGGAGCACCTACAGAACCAGAGATTCATGCAATATGTGAGATGTATGCCATTGAGCTTGTCAGGAAAAACTTTGGAACCCTTGATGAATTCAAGGTGAAAGAGGCAACAGAAAAGGTAAAACAGGCACGCTCTGAAATACAAAAACTCTTCGAGATAGACGGCTACAAAAAAGATTTCGCCTTTGCCCTTTCACATATTTGTGTCGGCTGGGATATGGATGCCTATAAGAAAAACAAAAAAACAAACAACCTAACACTGAATTGCCTGCTAAAAAAACACACGCAATACGCAGGCTTATTCACTGAGAAAATGCTTTTCGGCAAAAAAGCATAACAATTCTCTCAACTTTCGCTCACTTCGTTCGCTGAGCGTCCAAAATCTTCGCTTTTGGACGCCCGTTAGCTTAATCGTTAGGTTCGCATGTCGATACCCACCCAGACTTACGAAATCATCTTTGAGCAATACTCGGCCACCATGAAATGGATGGCGGGTCTTGGCCTAAATTTGAGTCCAGGAAGAACCGCTCACTATGAAAGGATCCTTAGGTACTGGAAGGATGCGTACAGGACTGCAACTTCGGAAGAAGGGCAACAGATATTCCCTGACTTCGTCAGTTCGATGTTTGAAATTTTTGACTTCGTGAACATCTACAAGGCATTTGAAAGCGTACCCATCAGTCAACTCACATCCGTTATTGAGAAGCTTCAAAAAGGTGTAAATGGGCCAATTAACGCTGCAGACGAGACACCTGACTCCACCGCCGCTCGTAATTTCCTTTTTGAAGTTGCAGTTGCAGCGATGGCACATCGCCCTGACAAAGGGGTTGAGGCCATTCTAAACGCGAAGTCGGATACTGGTATTAGCCTGCATGGGAAGAAACTATGGGTGGAGTGCAAGCGCGTAACAACCGTCGACAAGATTGAGAGCAATGTGCGAAAGGCCTCCCGCCAGCTAGAAAAGATACTTTTCAGGGAAATAGGTTCTGGCCACCGTGGCATTGTCGCTTTGGATGTGTCCAAAATTTTGAATAGGGGCGATCAGATCTTTGTAACGCGGAACGACGAAGAGCTGTTGGCGTCAGTGGATCGCATAATGAGTCGGTTTATCGCGGAGCATTCTCAGGTCTGGGAGCGGGTTTACGAGAGAAGGCATAAAAAGATCATCGGAACTATCATCAGGTTCTCGTTCATGGCTAGCTCAGAAGCCAGAAACCTCCTGGTTCATGCATCGCAATGGGCTATAAATCCTCGCCTGGGCGTCGCTACGAAAGACGAGCAGATCCAAAGGCAGCTCGTTGCCACGCTTGAGAGCACGCCGTGAAGCGCGAGCCTAACCTTCGGTTGTAGGTAGCGCGCAAGAGCCGCGCTCGCCTGACCGGAACGTTAGTGTCCGCTGGGTCAGTTGCGGCCATCTGCAATAGCTTGCTCCCGCCCCATAACGGACGTTCATAGTTGCAGGAACCATCCTGCGCAATTCTGTCTTGCACGCTTCAGCGCTACGCGTCGACTGCCCAGCCCACAGTCGCGCTGTCAAAAAACACGACGTCGACCTCACCGAGCTGATCTCTGAGAGTTCGGTATGCCCCATCGCAAAACCGCTGGTTGCCCGCATAGACCGAGCATGCAACACGCGTCACATTCGCTCGGGCAAGCCGTTGGAGTAAGTGAGCTTCTTGCTCCCCCAATCCCCACCCAAAGATTGTGAGGCTGCCGCGCAAAGAGGGAATGACCTCTCGATACACGGTAGAGAGGTAGTAACTGTTCTGGATCGCCGCCAGTTTCTGCGTCGCAGTGCCTTCACTCACAAAAAGAGGGATATAACGGCCGCTTTCCCAAGTCCTCAAGATCGTCCAGAGAAGTCCTGCACCTTGGTCATGAATCTTGCACTCGTTGTCCACAAAGTCACGACACAACGCCAAGCTGCCGTGGGGGTAAAAAACCAGAGTGTTTGTCCGCTCCCAATAGGTCTCCCTAAAGCGTGCCCAGTCATCATTGAACTGCGCATTTACGAAACAGTCCTTGAATTGATGCTGGTCCTCAACGTCTAGTCCGTATGTCATGGTCCAGTACACAAGGAGGTCGTAGTTTAACGACAGCACCGTACTGAACTGCTTCAGGAAGCGATACATACTCGGCAACCGGCCTGCCACTTCATGATGCTCCGGATGCACCGCACGTACTGTTTCGATCAGCGCTCGTCGAACGTCTTGGTATACCCGACGCGTTAGGTTGTCTGGGATGGTGAGAGCAGCATTGACTTTGGTCGCGTGCCATACAAGCCTCAGCACTAATTCAAAGTCCGCCGTATCGAATGACCTGAAGAGTTCCTCGACCTCCGCAGTGAACAAGTTACGACTACGTGCTTCCTCTAAGAGCGACGCGTAACCGAAGCCCCTATCGACGGCCATACTTGCACCGTTACCGATGAGAACCGTGCCCCGCTCAAAGTCAGCCGCAATATCTTCCCAATTATGAATTTCATATGGCATATGTTCTTCCCTGCGCCGACCTTTTTAGACCGGATTTCGGTGTGCGATCTCGTAGCGCAGCCTTATAACACATACCCGTATAATTTTGGCTGGTACTTGGCTACCGCCAATCGCTGTTTGAAAGCTGAAAGGCAGTTGAACTCCGCACCAGCCGCTTCTGGCCGGTTAGCGACCATTGCTCTGGCTAACCATCCTTGTCCTCCCGTACGTGGAGGACTTGCCATGAACATCATCGCTACCTGCAGCCGTCAGCCCTGGAGCAAAGGGAAATTGGTCGGGCAGAAAACCCCGCTCCGACTGAGAGATATCTGGGCCATCCGAGTCAGGCTTCAAATTGCAGAAAGAACCCGTGATCTGACCCTCTTCGATCTGGCCATCGACAGCAAGCTTCGAGCCTGCGACTTAACCAAGCTCCGTGTGCGCGACGTTGCCCATGGCTAACACGTGTCATCACGAGCCATGGTGATGCAGCAGAAAACGCAGCGGCCAGTGCAGTTCGAGATCACTGAGCAAACACGGTCTGCTCTCGCGGCCTGGATACATCAAGCCAAGCTCCGCAGTGAGGACTGCCTTTTTCCGAGCCGGCTGCATACCTCTGACCATCTATCCACTCGTCAATACGCTCGTATCGTCAAAGGCTGGGTGAAAGCCATTGGCCTTGATCCAGCCATGTATGGCACTCACACAATGAGACGCACGAAGGCATCACTGATCTATCGCAGGACGAAGAACCTGCGGGCGGTTCAACTGCTGCTCGGCCATACGAAGCTGGAGAGCACTGTCCGATACCTCGGGATTGAGGTCGATGACGCCTTGGAAATGGCGGAGCAGACCGAGGTTTGACCATGTATAGCGACGGTCGAAGTCAGACCGTCGCTAACCGGCCGATTCTGTTGAAAAAGTAGCTGTCACCCCAAGCCGCCGGCAAAATCGCACTCTCAGCGAACGTGGGGGCAGGCGGCATGATGGGACAGTTACCGGGAGGACAGGCGCGCCTGTTCTACTCGTTCAATCTGGAAGATCACGTCCCGCCGCAACACCTCCTGCGCAGCATCGACCAGTGCCTGGATCTCAGTGACCTGCGCGCCCACCTGGCGGATTTCTACAGCCCCATCGGGCGCCCCTCGATCGATCCGGAATTGATGGTGCGCATGCTGGTCGTCGGCTACTGCTATGGCATCCGTTCCGAGCGGCGATTGTGCGAAGAGGTGCACCTGAACCTGGGCTATCGCTGGTTCTGCCGGCTGGGACTGGAAGACGAAGTACCCAATCACTCGACCTTCTCGAAGAATCGCCACGGCCGTTTCCGTGACAGCGATCTGTTCCGCTGGTTGTTCAATGAGGTGCTGCGGCGCTGCATGGCGGCCGGCCTGGTCAAGGGTGAAGGCTTCGCCGTCGACGCCAGCATCATCAAGGCGGATGCCAGCCGGCAACGTGGGGTAGCGGGAGATGAGGTCGACTGGCGCGATCCGGCGCTCAGCACTCGCGCCGTGCGCGAATACCTCGAAGCCCTCGATGAGGAGGCGCTGGCCGAAGCCCTGCCCAAGAAGATTTCGCTCACCGATCCGCAGGCGCGTTGGACCGCAGCGCCCGGTGGTCCGGCCTACTTTGCCTACTCCACCAACTACCTGATCGACACCGAGCACGGCGTGATCCTGGATGTGGAAGCGACCCCAGCGCATCGCACCGCCGAAGTCGACTCGACCAGGACGATGGTGGATCGTGTCGAAGCTCAGTTCGACCTCACGCCGGAACGCCTGATCGGCGATACGGCCTATGGCACTGCCCCGATGCTGGCGTGGATGGTCGAAGAGAAGGACATCGCGCCGCATGTGCCGGTGTGGGACAAGACCGAGCGCAAGGACGACAGCCTCTCCAGCAACGACTTTCACTGGAACCCGGAGGCCAACGAATACCGCTGTCCCAACGGCAAACCGCTACGCAGTGAATGGCGCGCCTTCACTCAGCAACGATCGCGGGTGACCAAGGCCAACACCATCATCTACCGCTCCAGCCAAACCGAATGCGCCACCTGCCCGCTGAAAGCGAAGTGCTGCCCCAACACGCCGAATCGAAAGATTGTTCGCAGCGTCCATGAAGCTGCCCGTGACGTAGCGCGACGCATCGCCAAGACACCGGAGTACCTCGTCTCTCGCTGTGAACGAAAGAAGGTGGAGATGCTTTTCGCCCACCTCAAACGGATCATGAAACTCGACCGTTTACGACTGCGTGGCCTGACAGGTGCCACTGACGAATTCACCTTGGCTGCGACGGTGCAGAACCTGCGCCGCATGGCCAAGCTTTTGCCTCAAGGGCCACCGCTCACGGGATAGGTACGCCTGCGGCAAGCAGAACCCCTCGAATTAACCCTCAAACCTGAGTCCAGACGCTCAGTGAATCGCCGAAAGGCAACTTGAAGTGGCTTGCAGCCACTTCAAAAGATGGTGCACCTGGCTGGCCGGCTGCCGCAGAACCGCCTTTTTCAACAGAATCGGTCGAGTTCTGCCGGTGGCGAGGGGTAGATAGCGACCCAAGATGGACGCTCATGTAAGAATGAATCTGCTCCCTTTTCCCTCAAGAGTCCTGATCGCTAGGGATATGGCAACTCTGGAACGGTGCAGCTTCTTATCATCCGGGACAACAGCGATTTTACATCCGTGCTGATCCAATCAAATGTGGCTGGAGTGATATCCCACTCCCCGTCGGAATGGGCGAACAGTCCCTTTTTTGGCCAAAAGGCGTAGTGAATCTTTCTTCTTCCGCCGTCGTCGTCAACGATTTCCACGATCCGAGATTCGTGCTTCTCGCCAGGCAAGCGCTGATCGATGTGTTCAAATGCTTCACGTCCTTTTGCATAGTGCAGAAACCAGCGATCATTCAACAATGCGAGTTCGGGGCGGAAAGCATCAAATACAGGGTCTTCCACTGCTTCAGCCAGGTACCTGTACAGGTTCCTAAGCGAGATAAAGTAGAAGTGGATGTCGAGCAAGATATCTTGGTAAAAACTCTTTGTAGCCCCAACATCTTGCTGGCTTGGTGTTGGTTCGCGGTTCCAGATTCTTCCCACCTGAATCTCAGCGGCTCGCAAGGAGCGGTAGGCAAAATCGACGCAATGGGCCGTCGCGCCTAGCCGGCTGGCAGTTATCACCCTGAGCACTTCATCGTTAGTCATGCATACCCTCCCGATATTAGCCGAAGCTTGTCATTAAGAGGCTTACTGCCTTGACTCACCTTGATCGCTTGAATGCATGATTTAGACAGATCACCAGTTTCTGCTTCCGATGATCTGCCGCGCTTTGGGAGTTATTTCTTTCTGGGTTTTCCGGCGTCATCACGCTTTTCGCGGATCTGGCCGTCCTTGTTCCGGGATCGAGGCTGCTCCCCGCCTCCGGGTTTGGGGACATTTACGTTTGGATTTATCGGTCGTCTATCTGCCATTTCTTCTTCCTTAAATAGCTGACGGGAATATTAAGAAACAAGCTCTAAACCAATGGTCATATTCATTCCAGCTGGAACGCCGATGCTCAGCGACCGCCGTTAAAGCTAGCAAGCTGCCATCTTTTATTCCACTGCCTCTAGGAGTCGCCTTCTACCTTCCGCGTGTATCGGTTTTTAGCCGAGTCTATTATCGCGTGGCAGCTTCTGGCCGGCTTCTGCCCATATCAACTGGCAGCTGTGGTCGACGTCTGTCTGGAGGGCACGCCGTACCCTGTTGATTCCCTCCCCCAAACCCCGCAGCCAGAACAGTTGTCGCCTCGCTCTTAATTACCCGCGAATCGGTCTTTGACCCCTCCCCCACCATTGCCGAACCTCTCGCCCGCGGCACATCGGCGTGCCGAGTGCTTGATCGGAGAGGTTGGGTTCAGGGATGCAAGCGACGACGGTGCTGTACGGCCAGGTGCTGGTGGTGTTGGCCATTACCCTTTCCGGGATCTGGAGTGCCACGCAGTGGACGGCCGCCGCGCTTGGCTACCAGTCTCGCCTGGGAGCGCCCTGGTTCGAATGGCTGGGCATGCCCATCTATCACCCTTGGCGTCTGTTCGAGTGGTGGTTTTTCTTCGATGCCTATGCGCCGAACGTTTTCAACGTCGGTGGCAGCATCGCCGCCTGCAGCAGCCTGCTGGCCTTGGCGGTGGCTATCGGCATGGCCCTCTGGCGGGCGCGCCAGGCTCGGCAGGTTACGACCTACGGGTCGGCACGCTGGGCCGAGGCGGATGAGGTGCGCCGCGCCAGGCTGACCCAACCGGCGGGGGTATTCCTTGGCCTGTTCGAGGGGCAGTACCTGCGCCATGAAGGTCCGGAGCATGTGCTGGCCTTCGCACCGACGCGCTCTGGCAAAGGTGTCGGCCTGGTAGTCCCCACCCTCCTCTCCTGGCCGGCCTCCGCGGTCATCCATGACATCAAGGGTGAGAACTGGAACCTGACCGCTGGCTGGCGTTCGCGCTTCTCCCATTGCCTGCTGTTCAACCCCACCGACCCGGCTTCGGCGGCCTACAACCCGCTGCTGGAGGTACGTCGCGGCACCCACGAAGTTCGAGACGTGCAAAACATCGCCGACATCCTGGTCGACCCGGAGGGCGCGCTGGAGCGGCGCAATCACTGGGAAAAGACCAGCCATGCACTGCTGGTCGGCGCCATCCTGCATGTGCTCTATGCCGGCCAGGACAAGACCCTGCGTGGCGTCGCCAACTTCCTCTCGGACCCGGCCTGCACCTTCGAACTGACCCTGCACCGGATGATGAGCACACCCCACCTGGGCGACGCGCCTCATCCGGTGGTGGCCTCGGCCGCGCGGGAGGTGCTGAACAAGAGTGAGAACGAGCGTTCGGGCGTGCTGTCGACGGCCATGTCCTTCCTCGGCCTATACCGTGATCCGACGGTCGCCGAGGTCACCTCGCGTTGCGACTGGCGGATCGCCGACCTCATCTCAGCCGAGCATCCCGTATCCCTGTACCTGGTGGTGCCGCCCTCGGACATCAGCCGTACCAAGCCGCTGATTCGCCTGCTCCTCAACCAGATCGGCCGGCGCCTGACCGAATCACTCGATGGCACCGACGGCATCGAACGCCGACACAAGCTGCTGCTGATGCTCGACGAATTTCCCGCGCTGGGGCGGCTGGATTTCTTCGAGTCGGCCCTGGCCTTCATGGCCGGCTACGGACTGCGCGCCTTCCTCATCTCGCAGTCGCTCAACCAGATCGACAAGGCCTACGGCCAGAACCACTCGATCCTCGACAACTGCCATGTGCGGGTGACCTTCGCCACCAACGACGAGCGCACCGCCAAGCGTATCTCCGAAACGCTGGGCACCGCCACCGAGCTGCGCGCACAACGCAACTATGCCGGCCATCGCCTGGCGCCCTGGCTGGGCCACCTGATGGTCTCGCGCCAGGAGACGGCTCGCCCGTTGCTGACTCCCGGTGAGGTGATGCAACTGCCCACCGACGAATCGGTGGTGATGCTCTCTGGCCATGCACCAATCCGGGCCAAGAAGATGCGCTATTTCACCGACACCAACTTCCAGCGTCGGGTACTGCCAGCGCCACGGCTACGGCCTGGTCGCTACGCCGACGCACCCGCCGCACGACCGGACGATTGGAGTGCCTTGACCGTCCCCTCGGCCATTGACGCTCCGCAGACAGGACCGGCCAGCGGCGAGTCCCTCGAGGACGGCGGCCCTCGCCGCCAGCCCGAGCTGGCGGAAATCGCCCAGTTGCCTGACCTCGACGAGCTGGCCAGCGACCTGCTGCTGCTCGATGAGGACGACACCCCGGCCCTCTTCCCTACCCAGCCCGATCCGCGCCTGCAGCGCGCAGCGCGGCTGGCCGCCCTCGACCCTGACGATGGAATCGCCCTATGAGCCGAACCCGCCTGAACCTGTTCATCCAACCCGAACACGCCAAACGCCTGAACGAGCTGGCAATCACCAAGGGGGTGTCGAAGTCCTCGATCATCGCCGCAGCCCTCGCTTCCTGGCTGTCACCAGACTCCGGGGAACAGCGCGAGGTGGCCATGGCCAAGCGGCTGGATCGGCTGTCGCGCCAGTTCGAGCGACTGGAGCGCGACCAGAACATCCTGATCGAGACCGTCGCGCTCTACGTGCGCTACTACCTCACCGTCAGCACGCCAGTGCCCGAGGCTCATCAGGACGCGGCACGCGCGCAGGGCAAGCTGCGCTTCACCCAGTTCGTCGAGCAACTGGGGCGCCACCTGCAGCGCGGGCGCAGTCTGGTCAGTGACCTGCATGAGGCCGCTCCGTCAGAAGCCCAGGCTGCGGGGGACCGTCCATGACCACCGCCTCCCCGATGCGGAGCGCAGCAGCGGCCTCCCTGGATCGCCGAACCCGCATGCTGCGCACGGCGATGGGCCCACTGATCGCCGCCGCCCTGGATGATCCGGATGTGGTCGAGGTCATGCTCAACCCCGACGGTGTGCTCTGGCTGGATCGCCTGTCCACCGGCCGCTCCCGACTGGGCACGCTGCCCGCCGCCGACGGCGAGCGGATCATCCGCCTGGTTGCCGCGCATATCGGCGTCGAAGTGCACCGGGGCAAGCCCCTGCTCAGCGCCGAGTTGCCGGAGTCCGGCGAGCGCTTCGAAGGCGTACTGCCGCCCGTGGCAGTCGGGCCGACCTTTGCCCTGCGCAAACGGGCCGCCAGCGTCATTCCCCTGCAGCAATACGTGGCTGACGGAGTCCTCGACGCCGCACAAGCCGACTACCTGCGTGTCGCCGTGCGCGACCGGCAGAACATCCTCGTTGCCGGTGGCACCAGCACCGGCAAGACCACCCTGGCCAACGCCCTGCTGGCCGAGGTGGCTGGCACCGGTGACCGCGTGCTGGTGCTGGAGGACACGGTCGAGCTGCAATGCCCCGCCCTCGATCATGTCGCCCTGCGCACGAAGCCCGGCGTGGTGTCCATGGCCGACCTGGTGCGCTCCACCCTGCGCCTGCGCCCCGATCGGGTGGTAGTCGGTGAGGTACGGGGCGGCGAAGCCCTGGACCTGGTCAAGGCCTGGGGCACCGGCCACCCCGGCGGTATCGCCACCCTCCACGCCAGCTCCGCCCAGGGCGCCCTGCTACGCCTGGAACAACTGATCCTGGAAGTCGCCCTGACCGCGCCACGGGCCCTGATCGCCGAGGCCATCAACCTGGTGGTGTTCCTTGCCGGGCGCGGCCGCGCCCGCCATGTGCAGCAGATCGCTCGCGTCATTGGCCACGACGAACGCGGCTATCAGCTGACTTCGATCGACGCCGTCCTTTCTCCTTCATCCACGACAGGGAATCAGCCATGACTCTCCTCCATACCTTCGTTGCTTTTCGTCGTCGTGCCGCCAGCGCACTCCTACTGGGCGCACTTTGCCTGGGCGTGTGCGTTCCGGTATTCGCCGCAGGTTCCGGCATGCCCTGGGAAGGGCCGCTGCAATCGATCCTCGACTCCGTGCAGGGCCCGGTGGCACGCATCGTCGCGGTGATCATCATCATCACCACCGGCCTGACGCTGGCCTTCGGCGATACCAGCGGCGGCTTCCGCAAGCTGATCCAGATCGTCTTCGGCCTGTCCATCGCCTTTGCCGCGTCGTCGTTCTTCCTCAGCTTCTTCAGCTTCTCCGGCGGGGCGGTGGTTGCATGAACGGCGAGCGCACTCTCCTCCCCGGTTTCGAAGTGCCGCTGCACCGCGCACTGACCGAGCCAATCCTGCTCGGCGGCGCGCCACGCAACGTGGCCATCCTCAACGGCACCCTCGCGGCCGTGGTCGGCCTGGGCCTGCAGCTATGGATTCCGGGCCTGGTGCTCTGGCTGGTCGGCCACTCGCTGGCCGTCTGGGGCGCCCGCCTAGATCCGCAGTTCCTGCAGGTCTTCGCGCGGCACATCAAGCAATCCCCGCTGCTGGACGTGTGAGGAGAGCCGCCATGCTGAACCTCACCGAATACCAGCGTCGTCCCGCGCAGCTGGCCGACTGGCTGCCCTGGGCCGGGCTGGTTGCCCCGGGCGTAGTGCTGAACAAGGATGGCGCCTTCCAGCGCACCTTGCGTTTTCGCGGTCCGGACCTGGACAGCGCCACCCAAGGCGAGTTAGTGGCCACCTCGGCGCGCCTGAACAATGCCCTGCGCCGACTGGGTTCGGGCTGGGCGCTGTTCATCGAGGCCGAGCGCCTGGCGGCGGCGGGCTATCCCGACAGCGACTTTCCCGAGCCGCTGTCCTGGCTGGTGGACGAGGAGCGCCGTGCCGCCTTCGAGGCCCAAGGCCGACACTTCGAGAGTGTCTACCACCTGACGCTGCTCTACCTGCCACCGGAAGAGTCACGCTCCCGCGCCGCCGGCCTGCTTTACGAGTACCGGGCGCATCGCGGCGTCGACTGGCACGAGCGGCTGGCCGCCTTCATGGTCGAGAGCGATCGCTTCTTCGACCTGCTGGACGGGGTTATGCCCGAGCTGGCCTGGCTCGACGACAGCCAAACGCTGACCTACCTGCACGCCACGGTGTCGACGCACCGCCAGCGAGTCGAGGTGCCGGAGGTGCCTTTCCATCTGGACACGCTGCTGGCCGACTGTCCGCTGGCCACGGGTCTGGCACCGCGGCTGGGCGAGCAGCACCTGCGGGTGCTCTCGGTGCGCGGTTTTCCCACCTCGACCTGGCCGGGCCTGCTGGATGACCTCAACCGCCTGGGCATCCCCTATCGCTGGTCGACCCGCTTCATCTGCCTGGACAAGGACGAGGCCGAGAAGGAGCTGGTGCGCCTGCGCCGGCAATGGTTTGCCAAGCGCAAGGGCCTCCTGGCGCTGCTGCGCGAAGCGCTCTTCCAGCAGGAAAGCCCCCTGCTCGACAGCGACGCGGCGAACAAAGCCAGCGACGCCGATGCGGCGTTGCAGGAACTGGGCGCCGACCAGGTCGCCTTTGGCTACCTGACCGCCACCGTGACAGTGAGCGACTGCGATGCCCAGGTCGCTGACGAGAAGTTGCGACTGGTGGAGCGGGTGATCCAGGGACGCGGCTTCGTCACACTTGCCGAGAGCCTCAACGCCGTGGAGGCCTGGCTGTCGTCCATCCCCGGCAATGCCTACGCCAATGTGCGGCAGCCGCTGGTGTCCACCCTCAACCTGGCGCATCTGATGCCGCTGTCGGCAGTCTGGGCCGGCCCCGCGCGCAACCGTCACCTCGACGGTCCGCCTCTGGTAGTGACACGCACGGATGGCGCAACGCCGTTCCGGCTGGTCACCCATGTCGGCGACGTCGGCCACACCCTGGTGGCCGGCCCGACCGGCATGGGCAAGTCGGTGCTGCTGGCGACCCTGGCCCTGCAGTTCCGTCGCTACCCGGGCGCGCGCCTGTTTGTCTTCGACATGGGGCGCTCGCTGCGCGCGACGGTGCTGGGCCTGGGCGGCGAGCACTACGAGCTGGGCGGCGATGGCGATATGGCCTTCCAGCCCCTGGCGCGCATCGACCAGGCCGGCTACCGCGCCTGGGCCGCCGAGTGGCTGGAGGCGCGCCTGCTGCAGGAAGGGGTGGCCGTCGGCCCCGAGCAGAAGACCGCACTCTGGACGGCGCTGGACAGCCTGTCTGGTGCGCCCGAGGCGCAGCGCACACTGACCGGTCTGTGCGTGCTTCTTCAGGACAACGCTTTGCGCCAGGCGTTGCAGCCCTATGTGCTGGGTGGAGCCCACGGCCAGTTGCTGGACGCTGATCGCGATCGGCTGGGCATGGCCGATGTGCAGTGCTTCGAGATGGAGGAGCTGATGCACAGCAAGGCGGCGGTGGCCGCCGTGCTGGGCTACCTGTTCGCGCGCTTCGAGGAACGCTTCGACGGCGCGCCGACGCTGCTGATCCTCGACGAGGCCTGGCTATTCCTCGACGAGCCGCTGTTCGCCGCGCGCATCCGCCAATGGCTCAAGACCCTGCGCAAGAAGAATGTCTCGGTGATCTTCGCCACCCAATCGCTGGCCGACATCAAGGACTCCAGCATCGCCGCGGCGATCATCGAGAGCTGCGCCAGCCGCATCTTCCTGCCCAACCCACAGGCCAGCGAACCGCAGATCCGCGGCACCTACCAGGGTTTCGGCCTCAACGACCGGCAGATCGAGATCATCACCCAAGCCACGCCCAAGCGCGATTACTACTACCAGTCGCGCCTGGGCAACCGGCTGTTCGACCTTGACCTTGGGCCCGTGGCGCTGGCCTTCGCTGCCTCCGCCAGCCCAGCCGAACAACGAGCAATCAGCCGGATCCTCCAGGAGTCCGGTCCAGCGGATTTCGCCGCCGCCTGGCTACGCCACCGCAGCCTGAACTGGGCTGCCGACCTGCTCGCCTCCCATCCCACACCACGCAAGGAGTGCCTGCCATGACGCTTCGTACTTGCAGTTTCTCACACGCGGCCCTGCTGATGCTGGGCCTGCTGGCCTTCCAACCGGCCAGCGCGCTCACCGTGATCGACCCGACCAACCTCGCGCAGAACACCCTGACCGCAGTGCGCACGCTGGAGATGGTCAACAACCAGGTCCGTCAGTTGCAGAACGAGGCCCAGATGCTGCTGAACCAGGGCCGCCACCTGGCGACCCTGGACTACAACGTGGTCAATCGGCTGCGCAGGAACCTCGCCACCACGTCGCGCTTGTTGGCGGAGGCCCAAGGACTCGCCTACGAAGTGCAGCGCCTGGATCAGGAGTTTGCCCACCTGTATCCAGCCGACTACGCGAACAGCGTCACCGGTGAACGAATGGCGCAGGAAGCGCGTGAGCGCTGGAAGCAGGGTCTCGAGGGACTGCACACCGCCATGCGGATACAGGCACAGGTGGCGCAGAACCTGGCCCAGGACGAGAGCGTGCTGGCCGACCTGGTGCAGCAAAGCCAGTCGTCCGGTGGCGCGCTGCAGGCGGCCCAGGCCACCAACCAATTGCTGGCCTTGCAGGCCAAGCAGTCGATCCAGGCGCAGCAGTTGCAGATCGCCCAGAACCGCGCCATCGCCCTGGAGTTCGCCCGGCAGGCAGCGGCAGCCGAGGAGGCCCGGGAGTTGCGGCGACGCTTCATGGGCAGCGGCACGCCCTACACCCCTTACCCCGTGCAGTTCTATCGGTAGGGAGGCCGACCCATGAAAATCCTGGCGTTGCTGCCGCTACTGGCACTGGCCGCCTGCGGACGTGGCGACGATGACGTTGTGGCACGGCAATACGACTCGACCGAACGCTTCTACTCCGGTTGCGCTCGCCCCGGCGAGTTCCTCACCCCTGAGACCCTGCCCGCCATCCCGCCGAGCTTCGACGAGGACGTGCCATGAACGATGTCAGCGTGATCGACCGCTTCCTCGAAGTCTTCGGGCTGTATATCGACACGGGCTTCGGCCTGCTCGGCAGCGAGGTGGCCTTTCTCACCCTGACCCTGGTGGCCATCGACATGACCCTGGCCGGGCTGCTCTGGGCCATGGGCGGCGAGGACGTCAGCACCAAGCTGGTCCGCAAGATCCTCTACGTCGGCGCCTTCGCCTTCATCATCGGCAACTTCAATGCGCTGGCGAAGATCCTCTTCAGCTCCTTCGCGGGGTTGGGCCTGCTGGCGGCGGGCTCGGCGCTAAGCCCTGCCGAGTTCCTGAAGCCGGGGCGGTTGGCCTCCATTGGCGTCGATGCAGGAGGCCCCCTCCTTGAGCAGATCAGCACGCTCAGCGGATTTCCAGGCGTCTTCGAAAACCTGCACAGCATCACGGTGCTGTTTCTGGCCTGGCTGGTGGTGATCGTCAGCTTCTTCTTCCTGGCCATCCAGCTGTTCGTCACCCTGATCGAATTCAAGCTGACCACCCTCGCCGGCTTCGTCCTGGTCCCCTTCGCCCTCTGGAACAAGACGGCCTTCCTCGCCGAGAAGGTCCTGGGCAACGTGGTGGCGTCTGGCATCAAGGTCCTGGTACTGGCGGTGATCGTCGGCATCGGCAGCGGGTTGTTCGCAGAGTTCCAGGCCGTTCCGGACAAACCCTCCATCGACCATGCCCTGGTGGTCATGCTCGCCGCGCTGGCCTTGCTAGGCCTGGGCATCTTCGGTCCGGGCATCGCCACCGGGCTGGTCTCCGGCGCCCCGCAACTGGGGGCCGGTGCAGCCGCCGGTACGGCTCTCGGTGTTGCGGGCATGGCCGCAGGCGCAGCCGCGGTGGCGACGGGCGTCGGCGGTGCCGTGCTGGCCGGCGCCCGTATGGCACCCGGTGCGGCGCGCCTCGCCATGGGTGGAGCCCGTTCCTTGCCTGGCATGCCTTCTGGGTCTGCCGCTGGCGGTGCAATGACTGGTGGCGCGCCAACTACTGACAGCCCATCCATGCCCCATGCCAAACAGCCCGACTGGGCCAGGCGCCTGCAACGCAAACAGCAACTCACCCAGGCTGCTACCACGGTCGCGCACACCCTGCGTGCTGGCGATGGTGGTGGCTCATCCCCCGGGCCGCAGATCCGCGACCCATCGAATTCGTAAAGGAGGACGAAGATGCGCTTCAAACGTCCGCGGGCGCGCTACAGCGACACCCCGCAACCAGTAACGCCCTACCAAGCCGCGGCGCAGGCCTGGGACCGACGCATGGGCAGCAGCCTGGTGCAGGCACGCAACTGGCGACTGATGGCGTTCGGTTGCCTGGGCCTGGCCCTGCTGATGGCCGGCGGCCTGCTCTGGCGCTCAGCCCAGTCGGTGGTCACGCCCTACGTGGTGGAGGTCGACAACACCGGCCAGGTGCGTGCCGTGGGCGAGGCCGCCAGTCCCTATCAACCGCAGGATGCGCAGATCGCCCACCATCTGGCGCGTTTTATCGAGCGGGTGCGCTCGCTGTCCATCGACCCGGTGGTGGTGCGGCAGAACTGGCTGGAGGCCTATCACTTCACCACCGACCGCGGCGCCGCCACGCTCAATGACTACGCCCGTGCCAACGACCCTTTCACCCGCGTGGGCAAGGAGTCGGTGACGGTGGAGGTCACCAGCGTAGTGCGCGCCAGCGACAGCTCGTTCCAGGTGCGCTGGAGCGAGCACCGCTTCGTCAATGGGGTGACCGCCGGACTGGAGCGCTGGACGGCGGTGATCTCAGTGGTCCTGCAGCCTCCGCGGACCGAGGAGAAGTTGCGCCGCAACCCGCTCGGCATCTACGTCAACGGCCTGTCATGGAGCCGTGAACTGGACACTACGGAAGGAGCCAAGAAACCATGAAAACCTCCCTGAACCTCTGTATCTGCCCTCTGCTGCTAAGCATGATGGCCGGCTGCGCCAGCCAGAATCTTCCGGTTATCGCGCTGGACGAACCGGTGGAGGCGCAGCGCCTGCCGGAGCCGCCCAAGCCCGTCGAGGTGGTGGAGATCCCCAAGCCATTAGCCCTGCCGGCGCAGCTCAAGCCGCTGGCGGAAACCATGGCCGATAAGCCGACCGCGGAACCGGCCGATGAGCGCACGCGCGTCTCGCGCGCCAACCGCGACGCCCGGGTCGCACCGAGCCGGGAGGGCTACATCAACGCCATCCAGGTCTGGCCCTACTCCGACGGCGCCCTGTACCAGGTGTACACCAGCCCGGGGCGAGTCACGGCAATCAACCTGCAGGCGGGCGAGGAACTGGTCACCGTGGCCGCCGGCGACACGGTGCGCTGGATCGTCGGAGATACCTCCAGCGGCAGCGGCGATGAGTTGCGCACCAGCGTGCTGGTCAAGCCGACACGGGTCGACCTCAAGACCAACCTGGTGATCACCACCACACGGCGCACCTACCTGATCGAACTGACCTCCACCGAGCAGGCCTGGATGGCTTCGGTGTCCTGGGACTACCCCAAGGACCGCATGCTTGCCCTGCAGCGCCGCGCCATGGCTGCGAAAACGGCGGCCCCAGTCGATGCTGGCCTCAGGTTGGAGCAGTTGCGCTTTCGCTATGCCATCAGCGGCAGCAACCCGCCCTGGAAGCCGCTCCGCGCCTTCGATGACGGCAGGAAGGTGTACATCCAGTTTCCCGCCGGCATCGCCCAGGGTGAGTTGCCGCCTTTGTTCGTGATCGGCTCGGAAGGTGATGGGCAACTGGTCAACTATCGTTTCCGCTCGCCCTACTACATCGTCGACCGCCTGTTCGGGGCGGCCGAGCTGCGCCTGGGCGCCGACAAGGGCGACGTGGTAAGAATCGAGCGCACCGATGGCGTGGCACGGAGGCCCTGAGCATGACAGCCAAGGACGACATCCAAAGCCCGGCTAAATCGCTATCGCCGAAGGAAGCGCCTGAATCGCTGGAGCTGCGCGCGAAGCCGCGCCCTGTCACTCGCCTCAACCCACGCATGCTGGCGGTAGTGGTCGGCGGCCTATCGGCTGCGGTACTCGGAGCAATGCTGTGGTCGCTGCAGCCGCAGCAGCGCCGCCAGGGCGACGAGCCGAACGAACTGTACAACGTCGACCGCGTGGCGCGGTCCGAGGGGCTGGAGCAGCTACCGGCAGATTACTCGCAATTGCCGCCTGCCCCTGCTCCCGAAGTGCCGCAACTGGGGCCGCCGCTGCCCGGTGATCTGGGCGGGCCGATCCTCAGGGCCGAGCAGCAGGCACAGGGCTATGGCCCTGGTCCGGACGCCGCTGAAGCCGAGCGCCTTGCCCGACTCAAGGAAGCCGAGGAAGCAGCGCTCTCCTCGGTGTTCTTCCAGACCGGCAGCGCGAGGAACTCGAATATCGCCTCCACTGGGGGCGCTCAACTCGATCCCACGGCTCTGAGTATGGCTTCGTCAGGCGCAGTAGCCGCCGCTGCGGGAACACCAACCCAGCAAGAGCAGAACGAGGCGTTTCTCAGTAGATCCGCAAATGCGCAAATCCGTAATTCCGGATTGCTGCAGATGCCCGACTCGACCTACCAAGTGATGGCCGGCACCGTCATCGCAGCGGCACTGGTCACCGGTATCAAGTCGGATCTACCCGGCGACGTGATCGCCACAGTGACCGAACCGGTCTACGACAGTGCCACCGGCCAGCACGTGCTGATCCCTCAAGGCGCGCGTCTGCTGGGCCGCTACAACAGCCAGGTGAGCTACGGACAAAGCCGCGTGCAGGTAGTGTGGCAGCGGGTGATCCTCCCGGACACTTCGTCCTTCCAGCTCGACAACCTGGTCGGCAGCGACACCGCCGGCTATACCGGCCTGGAGGATGGTGTCGACTGGCACTGGGACCGGATCGTCGCTGGCGCGGCCATGACCAGTCTGCTGGGCATCGGCGCCGAGCTCGCGGCTCCGGCCAATCGTACCGACGGTGACCGAATCATCATCGCCGGGCGCGACAGCCTGCAGGACACGGTGAACCAGGTTGGCCAGGAGGTCACCCGCCGCAACCTCGATATCCAGCCCACGCTGACCCAGCGCCCCGGCCTGCCCCTGCGGGTGATCGTCAACCGCGACCTGGCGCTACGACCCTACCAACCCTTGTTCATCCAGCAGAGGAACGCCCAATGAGCACCAACAAACTGCGCCTCGGCCCCTTGCCGAAAACCGAGAACCTGAAGCTGACCTTCACCTGCCCGGCTAGCCTGAAAGCCGACCTTGAGCGCTACGCGGCGCTGCACTCGCAAACCTATGGAGAAGAGGTCGATGCGCTGACGCTCATCCCGCACATGCTGGAGGCGTTCATGGCAAGAGATCGGGTGTTCAGGAGAGCCAACGCCAGGGCAGACGGGGGTAGTTGATAGTCCTCATGCGGACGTCCCAGCAAACCCCAGGCGAACGGCAGAATGCCGCAGCAATACTATCCCTTCGCGGTTGAAAACCGTGACCTAACACATCACACTTAATGCCATGATCATAAGCTTCCGGCACAAAGGCCTGCGCATCTTTTACGAATCTGGTTCCACCAAAGGCATCCGAGCCGACCACGCCAAGCGTCTGGGCCGAATGCTGAGTTTAATGGATCGTGCCCGCGAGCCAGCCGATCTGGACATACCTGGCTGGCGGCTACACCCGCTCAAAGGGGAACGGGAAGAATTCTGGTCGCTCATGGTCAACGGCAATTGGCGCGTGATCTTTCGCTTCGTGGGTAACGACATAGAACTCGTCGATTACCTTGACTACCACTGAACAGGAGGGGTCCCCATGGTCATGTTCAACCCGCCGCATCCTGGCGAAACCCTGCTCGAGGATGTGCTCCCCGCTCTAGGCATCAGCATTGCAGAACTGGCACGACGTCTTGGTTTTGCACGTGAAACCCTGTCGCGGATCCTGCATGGCCGTGCACCAATCAGCCCAGATCTGGCCGTTCGCCTGGAAATGGCCGGGATTGGCAGCGCTCGGGTCTGGCTGGGCGTACAGGCCGACTACGACCTGTGGCAAGCCAGGCATCGCGAACAACCGCCCATTGAACGATTTGCCGCGATCGCCTGATGGCGTCCAGGTCATTGCGGCAGTGATACTTGTAGGCGCTTTTCACCACTAGGCTGGAAATCAGCCCCTATCGAGACCTGCTGGCACCATGCTCAGGAGGCGCGACTCGCACAGAACCTCTCCCGCAAGTCCCTGGCGCAGATGGCAGGAGTTTCCGAATCGACTATCAAACGGTTCGAGTCCAATGGACAGATCACCCTCGATGCCCTGGTGCTCATCGCCACGGCACATGGCGCCACACGCCAAGCCCCCTCCTCCACGCCATCGTGCGACACAGGTGGTTTGCCACTGAGTAAAGCGACCATAGCCTGAACCCACCGGAATAGTGCGATGGCATGGAGCAATGAAAACACTGTTTTTGCTGATGGCGCAGTACGACGGGCAGGCAATAATCCCGCTGGATCGAGTCTGTCAGGACTACTTTTCACATCTCAGTCCCGACATGTTTCAGCGCAAGGTCCTAAGTGGTGCACTGAAAATCCCCATTGTGCGCATGGAGCAGAGCCAAAAGTCTGCCAGGGGAGTGCACATTCAGGATCTCGCCAATTACCTCGACAGCCGGCGTCTGGAGGCGATCAGAGAGCGTGACCAACTCAGCGGCGGCCTCCGCGTCGGGAGAGGCCATTGAGCGTCCGATCTCCGAACTTCACGCTTGAAGCCAATATCTTCGGAAGCCAAACCCATTCGGCGTACGGGTCACCCCTTCCATTCAGATGGGTATAGCGTCGCAGTGAATTCCAATCCCTGTGGCCGGAAACGCTCGCTACCCGAGGGATGTCCCAGCTCATCTCAAACAGTCGACTGACGCCGTCGTGTCGAAGATCGTGAAAGTGAAGATCCTTCACTCCAGCACGCTCGCATGCCCGACTCCAGGAAGCGGACACCGATTCACTGTTGTAAGGGAAAATCTCGTCGCATACACGCGGCATGCTTTCAACGATCGCCCATGCTTCATCAGGCAGGTGGCACCACACGTTGTTGCCAATCTTGTCGCCAGGATTCTTCATATCCCGAACCAACACGGCTTGCCGCGACTCATCCAGATCATCCCAGCGAATACGGCAAATTTCCTCTTGTCGGCGCGTTGAGAAGATGGCGAAGCCCGCAACCTTCAACATATTGATCGTGCTTGGTCGACTGCACAGGACTTTCTCGAGCTCCGTGAAAATCAGGTCAAGCTCCTCAAGAGAAGGTCGGCGGTCACGCTCTCGACTCTTCAGTCTGTACCCCAGTTTGGCCAGCACTTTTCGCGCATCCGCCATCGCATGCGGTTCGATGCTGGCCCCCCAGGCAGGGCGGGCGACAGCGAGCACAGCGCCTAGGTGAGCGAGATCATTACCAACGGTCTGCGGCTTTACTCCGCCCCCCTCCGCACTCATTCGCCATAAAGCGTAATCGACCAGCACTTGCGAGGTGATGCCGCGATCCTCGCACTCTCCCAGGTAGCTCTTTGCAATAGCCTCTAGGGTTGCCTTCTTGGTTTTACCAATCGGCCTGGCCTTGGCGTGCTCCCGAAGGTACGTCTCAATCATCGATGCAACTGTGACCCCGGGACGATTCGCACGCTCTATCGCACCCGGCTCGCTAAGCTCAGTCTCTCGTCGCCTGGCCCAGGCCTGCGCAGCCTGTTTGCGAGAGAATGTCTGGCTCTCTTGATAGACTTGCGCCCCATTCTTCTTGATCCGGATTTGCACGGTGTAGCGGAGCGAGCCGTCCGCACTCTTTCGGGCTCGGATGGTTGCCACGGCAGTCTGCCCTCCTGGCTGGTGGTACAAGAAATTTATCAGGTGGTACATTTTACCACCCACTTGAAATTTATGCCCGAAAACCCCTGAAAACTCGTTGGGAACGCGACACGCGAAATGCCTCTAGAATCAGCCTTAAAGCCAGAAACCACGCGCCCTGCCCTGTCCC
>Ga0180219_1000900_pt1 | contig 21110 bp, 28 predicted proteins | sample eDN3rd30CBELigMG_FD_151338 | JGI IMG/M metagenome (GOLD analysis project Ga0180219, IMG submission 151338) | Enriched Miracle-Growth compost microbial communities from Emeryville, California, USA - eDNA 3rd pass 30_C BE-Lig MG (version 2)... ...
CAGGATTTCAGTGCAACACCATCGACCATGACGGTGCACATGCCGCAGACGCCCTGTTCGCAACCGATGTGAACCCCGGTCAGCCCGCATTTTTTTCGCAGAAAGTCGGCGGCGTGCATGCGTACAGGGGCGATCTCGGTGACGTCGACGCCATTGACGTTCGCCTGAATCTCCATGACGTTGGATTCGTTCAGCATGGCTAACCTTGGCTAATGACGTGGTACAGGACGAAAAGCGAGACAATGAAAGTCGCCACGCTGAAAGAGGCGGCAACTTTGTTCCAGGGATCGTCCATTCGCTGGGGTGCAGTCTGGCTTGCCGCGGCCGGCGTTCGCACCGGCGCGGCAGTGATGGCGGGCTGCCTGCCCGGCGGGGGCGGGGCTGCCGATGCGCCGGCAACTACTGTCGCGGGCGAACCGCCCGCAAGCGCTGAAGACAGGTTGGCGGCAAACTGTTCGGTGAGCTTCTCGGCCTGCTTGGCGATGATGCGTTGTCCTACGCTGCCCAATGCGCCGGCCAGCGCCGCCTCGCCTTCGACCACTACGTGCGTGGACTCCGGGTTCTCGTTCAGCGTAACGGTATTGGTCGCGCGGAAATTGCCCACTGCGCCGCGTACCGCCTTGCCTATCAGCGTGAACTGTATGACGTTGGGGGGGACGCGTTCGGTGATGCGGACGCTGGTATCGAAGCTGGCCGAAATGGGGCCGACCTTTTGTGTCATGCGCACGGAGAGCTGATCGGAATCGATGACCCGCACGTCATCGATTCCGGGCATGCACCTGGCGACTTCGTCGACTTGCTGGAAGAAGTTCCAGACCGGCTGGATGGCTTCGTCGACAGTGAACTCCTGTTTGTATTTCATGGACGATTCTCGATGCAAACTTAGTTGACGGGTGCCTTTACGAAGGCGCCGAGTGATTCTTCGCGGATGTCGGCCAGCACCTTGCGCACATAGACCTGAAGCAGGTGCTGGCGATAGGGGCCTGAAGCGCGGATGTCGCTGGGCGGATCGGCTTGTTCGGCGGCCAGCCGGGCCGCTTCGGCGATGTCCTCATCGGCAAGGCGGGTGCCATTGAGTCGTTGGGCCGCGTTGCCGGCCAGCATGGGGGTGTCGTTGACGCCGCCCATGCCGATACGCAGGCCTTCCCATTTGCCTGTTTCGTCGACCGAGCCCGCCACGGCCACCGATACGACCGCGAAGTCGTTGTGGCGGCGATTGACCTCGCGAAACGCATAAAACGGCGGATGCTGGGGGTAGTGGATGGAGACGAGCATTTCATCGGGCTCCAGCACGGTGGCATAGGAACCTTCGTAGAAAGACTCCATGGGAATCTGCCGTTCGCCACGGACACTGACGACGCGCACCCTGGCGCCCAGGGTCAGGGCGGCCAGGGGCATTTCGCCGGTGGGGTCGCCTTGCACCAGGCTGCCGCCGATGGTGCCGCGGTGCCGTACCTGGCGATCGCCCACGTGGCGGATCATCTTCGCCAGCAGGGGCAGCCGTTGGGCGATCACCTCGGAGTGCTCGACGGTGTTGTAGCGTACCCTGGCGCCCAGCGCGGTTTCCTTGCCGTGGCTCTGGATATCGTCCAGGCCGGATATGCGGTTGATGTCGATCAGTGCCGAGGGGCGCCACAGGCGCATGTTCAGCATGGGAATAAGGCTTTGGCCTCCCGACAGTATGCGGGCGTTGCCTTCATATTCGCTTAGCAGCCTGACGGCTTCCTCGATCGAGGAAGGCCGGTGGTAAATGAAATCGGGAGCCTTCATGGTGCCTACTTTCTGCCGGATTCGACCAGACTCTGGCCTCCGGTCATGCGCTTGAGTACGTAGTCGACCGGCGACTTGACGCGTGTGATGGGCTGTGCGGGCTTGCTGCTCCAGACGGTTTCCGGCCTGACTTGCAGTACGCGCAGGCGCAAGGTGTCGTCTACCGCCCACTCGATGTCTTGCGGCGCGCCCCGGTCTTTTTCTACCTGCTTGGCAAACCTTGCCAGTTCGATCACGGTTTCGTCGGGCAGGCAGATGGCATCCTGGCGTTCCGCTTCGACTTCGCAGAACCCGACCTCGCCGGTTTCGGGGTCGAAGCGGTACTCGTGCGTCTGGGTATGAGGCGAGCGCTTGAGGATCTGCAGGGTGACCTTGTCGACCTTGAACTGAGTGGGCGTGACGTCGCCCTTGACCACGCCTTCGCCCAGCCCCCAGCACGATTCGATGACGATCTTGGATCGGTCGCCGGTGATGGGATCGAGCGTAAACATGACGCCGGCGGAACGCGCTTGCACCATCTGCTGTATGCCCACGCATATGGCGAAGTCGGACAGGGCGGCGACCTGCTGGTCTTCGTGGCGATAGGTAAGAACGGTGTCGCTGAACATGCCCGCCCAGCATTCGCGCGTATAGCGCACGACCTGCTCTATGTCGGAGATCCACAAAAAGGTTTCGTACTGGCCCGCAAAGCTGGCCCCGGCGAGGTCTTCGGATTCGCCGCTGGAACGCACGGCGACGGGTACGTCGATGACGCCGGTGCGCTCTTCCAGCTTGCCATACGCCCGAGCTATGTCGTTGCGCAATTCACCCGGCATGGGTGCATTCATGATCCGCTCGATCAGCCCGCTGGTTTCGCCCTTGAGCCTGGCCGGCTCGATCTCGGTGGCGATCTTGCGTACGCGGCGTATCTCGTCTTCGAGGCCCGCCGCTTTTACGAACGAGCGAAATGCGTGCGTGGTTATGCCGAAGCCGGGCGGCACGGCATAACCCGCGGCCATTGACGTGGCCAGACTGGAAAACTTGCCCCCCAGGCACGGGTTGCCTTTGGCCTGGGGATCGTCCAGCCACAAGATATTGGGTGTTGCTTCAGACATCAAACTGCCTCCTCTAGGCGCGTGACGGTGCCAAAGTTGCCGTCTACTTCGATCAGGTCGCCGGTCTTGAACGTTTTGGATGCGAACCCGGTGCCCACTACCGCGGGCAGCCCGTATTCACGTGAAATGATGGCGGTATGGGCCATCATGCCGCCGACGTCCGACACGGCCGCGCTGATCATGGGGAACACGGGCGCCCAGCTTGGCGCGGTAATGCGGCAGATGAGGATTTCTCCTTTCTGGACTTCGTACAGTTGCTCGGGGTCGCTGATGACGCGTGCCCTACCCTTGACTTTGCCCGGCGAGGCGGCCACGCCCTTCAGGATGTTGGAGGAGTCCTGGCCGACGCTGAGCCATTCTTCGACTGTTTCTTGGGTGATACCGAACAGCATGATGGTCAGGGGCTCGGTGATGGCGGTGGGCGGTTTGCCCAGTGCGGGTGGTGGGGACCACTTGGCCAGGGCGTTACGCAATTGGCGGCGGCGCTCGACGATGGGTTTCCAATACACTTCGCCGCGCGGCTGTGTGCCGGTGGCCCAGCCGATCAGCAGGTCGTACAGTGCGTCGCTGACTTCGTGGCGGTGGAGATAGAAGATGTCTTCGCGGTCGTTGAAGAAGCCGCTGGAGACGAACAGATCGCCCAGTTCGCGCACCTTGGCCCAGAAGATGGAGTGATGCCAGTGCTCTACATAGAAGTTGTGGTCCTCGACGAAGGGGAACACCTTGCGGGCGAGGTTGACCAGGCCGTCGAAGGCTTCGCGATCTTCGTCTGTGGGCAGCAATTCGCGGTACTCGGCGGTGACGCGTGCCCGTCTTTCGAGGATCTCGTCCAGGGGCCGGTCGACATTTTCGCCTCGGTGAACGGCATCGATATAGCCTCGCATGGCCGTGAAGGGCAGGCGCATGTCGGTCATCCAGACCGGATCGGAGTGCGTGTAGCCCACGCCCGTCGAGTACCAGAACCAGGGGTCTTTCGAGTCGTTGAGCGATTGAACCCATTTACGGCCTTCGGCGCTTTTCTCGAGCTGCTCGATGGTTTTTTCGGGGCTGGTGTTGTCGCTGATGACTTTGTCCACTTTGAGCTCGACGGCCAGTTTGGCCAAGCGGCGCAATTCGTCATCGGGGCGGAACAGCATGATGTCGATGCCGCTGACCATGTCGGTGACTGTCTGATCGGCGATGCCCGGGAACACACTTTGGCAGTATTCGCGGAAAGTAAGATACGCGCCGTAACCCAGATTGAGCATCTCGAAATGGTACGAGCCCATTTCAAGCATGTTTTCGATCAGGCGGTTGTATTTGCACAGCAGGTCGTGGCTTGAGTACAGGCCGCGATGGCCCATTACGTATTCTTCTTTCTCGTATTCGGGCAGAGGGGTGAACTCGATCTGCTTGAGCCGGTCGATGCAATCTTTGGCCTTGACCTTCCAGTTCTCGAATATTTCGTCCCAATTTTCATAGTAATGCCCGGCCCGGCGAGTGAAGTACTCTTGCCGTTCGGCCACTTTCACGGGGTCATCACAGACGTTTGGGCTGACATACAGGTAGCCGTTGACCACCCGTTGGTCTACGCCGATGGCCGGAGGGAAGGCCCAGACGCGGTTGGTCATCTGGCTAAGCGCAACCCACCAGTTTTCAGTCATGATGGTGTCGAAGGGGTACAGCGGCTCGGGGTTGTGCATGCCGTCGAAGAACCAGAACTTGGACTCTTCGAGTTCTTTTCGTTCGGGGCTGATCAGGCAGTAATAGGGGTAGAGCTCTTCCCAGCCTTTTGCTCCTTCGGGGGTGGGCAGCTCGAACGGGCTCGGGAAGGAAGCTTTGTTTTCCACGGTGCTCATTAATGGACTCCTTTGGTTGATGCACTCGATGCGTAGATTCGTGGTTTCAGTTGCGGCGTTCGCTGCCGCGTAATTGGTCAACCGCAATGGCTATGATCAGTACGGCGCCGATAATGATGGTTTGGAGATAGCTATTGACTCGGAGCAGGTTCATTCCGTTGGAAAGCGCGGTAATGAAGATGGCGCCAAGTACCACGTTGCGCAGCAGGCCGCGCCCTCCGGTCAACGATACGCCGGCAATCAGGCATGCCGCGATCGAATTCAGGATGAGTTCGGTTCCGCCCAGCGTGGCTTCGCCGCTTTCGGTACGGGCGGTCAGCAGCACTCCGCCAATGCCGACGATGGTGCCCGCCATGACATACACCATGACTTGCTGCATCGACGTGCGAACGCCCGAGAGCCTGGCGGCTTTCTGGTTGCTGCCGATTGCGTAAAGGTAGCGTCCGAAACGGGTCCAGCTGAGCAGCAGATAGGCGAACGCGACGATCAGGGCCGCATACAGCGTGGGCACGGGAATGCCGAACAGCGAGTCGTAGGCCAGAAAATTGCCGAACTGCTCTGGCAGCCCCGAGATGCTGTACCCGCCCGAGATGTACAGCGCCAATCCTGAGGCCATGGACAGTGTGCCCAGAGTCATGACAAAAGGCGTAACGCGCAACACCGCGACGCCGATTCCGTTGAAAAGCCCCACCAAGGCACCGGTGAGTATGCCGCAACCCACGGCAACGGCCACTGCGGTATTGATGGCTTGCGGGTCTATGCCCAGCATGTACTTCATGATGGTGGCTGTAACCACACTGACCAGCGCTACATTGCTGCCGACCGACAGGTCGATGCCGCCGGTGATCAGCACCAGAAACTGTGCCACGCAGATGATGATGAGATAAGTGGATTGGCGCGTAAGGTTGAATAAATTGGCCTCGGAAACAAAGCGCGGCTCGAGGACGCTGACAAGCAGTATCAGGGCCAGCAGCAGGAAAGGCATCATCCCGATCGAAGAGCCAAGCCGCTGCCAGTCGAGCTTCTGAGTTTTATGCGTGTTGTCGACGTTGGCGGAGATGACATTCATTTTTTATTCCTTCACAAAAAAGCCCGAGAGGGCCTCTTCTTCGTTCTTGCGTTCATTCATGAGTTCGTCGACAACCGTGCCATCACGCACCACGTAGACGCGGTTGGACAGGCTGAGCACCTCGGGCAGGTCGGAGCTGATGAGCAGCACCGCCATCCCTTCGTCGACGAGTTGCTTCAGAACGGCGTAGATTTCGGCTTTTGCATTGACGTCGATGCCTACGGTCGGTTCGTCCAGAATCAGCATGCGTGGTCGCCGGGCAAGAAATCGACCCAACAGGGCCTTCTGCATGTTGCCGCCTGAAAAACTGCGGGCGGCGCGTTCGATATCGAGCGGCATCAGGGACATGCGCTTGGCCATGGCGAGCGATTCGCATTTTTCGGCCTTGCGCGCCAGCAGGCCTCGTTTGCGCATGCTTGGCGATGTCAGTGAAGCTAGCGAGATGTTCTCGCGCACATTGCGCGTCAGCAGCATGCCCTCTTGGATGCGATCGTTCGTGACGTACGCGACGCCAGATTCGATGAACCGGCTGGGTGTGGCTTTTTGCTGTTCCGTGCCGTCGACGCGTATCGAGCCGGCGGCTGCTGCTTCGATGCCGAAGCAAGCCCGGCCGATTTCAGATTTGCCGCAACCCACAAGGCCGGCCAGCCCGACGATTTCCCCTTGGTGGACGGTGATGGACGCATTCTTGACCAGGCCGCTGGCCGTCGCCAGGGCCGACACCTGCAGTACCGGCTTGCCGGGCCGAAACTCGATGTGCGGATAGAAGCCGCCGAAGCTTCGTCCGGTCATGAGTTCTACCAATTGTGTCTTATCGGTGTCGGCGGCCTGAACCGTCTTGATGAATCGGCCGTCGCGCATGATGGTGACGCGGTCGCCGATGGCCTGGATTTCGCTGATGCGGTGGGAAATATAGATAATGCCCACGCCCTGGCTTTGCAGAGAGCGAATCAGCGCGAAGAGTTGGCCGGTCTCGGCCTCTGTCAGGGAAGCAGTGGGTTCGTCGAGTATAAGAATGCGTGGATTGCTTAGGGCCGCCTTTGCGATTTCGACCATCTGGCACTCGGCGCGCGACAGGCTGCTTACCCTTACATGAGCAGGGACATCAAAGCCGAGCCGCTGGAAGTGTGCCGTGGCCCGTTCGTGCATGGCCTGCTTCTTCAACAGGCCGGCCCAGCCGCGGAATTCATTGGCCAGAAAGAGGTTCTCTTCCACGGTAAGGTCGGGCGCCAGGCTGAATTCCTGGTGCACGACGGAGACGCCGGCCTTGCGGGCTTCTTGGACCGAGCGGAACGAAACCGGCTTTCCATCGATAAGAAGCTGTCCTGACGAGGGGGCGAGGGCCCCGCAGATGATGTTCATCAGGGTGGATTTTCCGGCGCCGTTTTCGCCGAACAAGACATGTACTTCGCCGGCCTGCACGTCGAGGCTCATGTCGGTCAATGCCTGCACGCCGGGGAAATGACGGCTGACATCGCGTACTTGAAGCAACGCGGGGGTGGTTGGAGCATTGTTGCCCCCCGGCCCGAAGCACGAGGCTTCGGCCGGTAGGAGGGTGCTCGCGATTATGCTGGGCTTCGCGTTCATTGAGCTGTTCGCCTTACTTGACCTCGAAGTAAGGGGTCCAGCCTTCGGGTGCCAGGGAAAGATCGCGGTCGTAGGTTTTGACGGTGTCCTGGTCGATCATGGTGAAGCCGGTATCTACATCGAGCATGACGGGTTTTTTCTCGAGGATGCGGATGAGCTGATCGATGGCGGCGCGCGCCTGGGCGGCGGTGTAATCGGAAGCGATGGCCTTCACCGTTCCGTCTCGCAGCCCGGTTTCGGTCTCAGGGGTGGTGTATGAAGAAATCAGCGAGATGTCGCTGCGGTTCTTTTCCTTGAGTACCTGTATGGCGCCGGCGATGCCGGGGGCGATTCCGGCGATGTAGTCGATATCGGGATAAGCCAGGAGGGCGTCTTCGATGAGGGGGATCTGGGCCGCTTTGCTGGGTTCGCCCCAAATGACCTTCAGTACTTCGATGTTGGGAGCATCTTTGACGGTTGCAACGAAGCCGTCGGCCGAGTCTTTTGACCAGCGAGGGGCTTCGGGGCCGCCAAGCCAGACAACCTTGATGTTTTTGCTGCCGGCCGGATGCTGCTGCTTCAGATACTCGCCCACCAGCTTGCCCGCGTCGAACCAGTTGCCCTGGGCCCTGGCCGCAACGCGGTCGGATGTGACGTCGCCCCCGGTAATGGCGACGGGCACGCCTTGGTCAGCCGCCTTGGCGATGGTGCGATTCAGTCCGGTGGCCGAGATTGCAACCATGGCGATGCCGTCGGCGCCCGCGCTAATGCAGTCTTCCATCTGGGATATCTGCGTGGGCAGCTCGGTATAGCCGCCAGCGGCAAACACGTTCAGGGCGGCGCCCTTGGCTTCGGCCTCTTTGACCGCGCCGTAGGTCATGGACAGGTAGTAGGGGTCTTTAGTGTGCGGGAACAGCACGCACAGCCGCCATTTTTTACTGACCTCCGACTTTGGAAGAGGCTGATAAAGCGCTTCTTTCCAGACGCCGTCGTTGGAGAAGGCGGGTGTCCGTTCTTTTACCGGAAACTGCCAGTTGCCCGAGGCGCTGTCGGCCGCGGCGGCGCCCACGGTACACAGTAAGGCTGCCCCCAGCCATACCGGCAGAAATCTATTCTTTTTCATCTGTGTCTCCTCTTCATTTTGTGGGACCGGCCAAAAAGCCGATCAATAAAACGGTCGAACGACCAATTTACAGCCCAAAAAAATGCGATCCGCAAATTACTTTAAATATTGCTTTGCTTGTTCCGGCGAAATGCGCTGGACAAGAAATTGTTCAGTTGACCGAAAAGCCACTGTGACACAGAAGAAGAGGATTTGTGATCGGTATTTTCCCTAGACAGATTAGATCAGGGTGGACGGAGCCTGCAGGCCGTGAACCAGAAAATTGCTGAGGCGGGCGATCATTTCGTCGAGGCTGTCTTCACGATAGCGGCCGCGCGAGAAGTGTTCCAGGTAGCCCAGGCCCGAGAAGGTGTACAGGCAGACGCCCACCATGAACATCATGCGCCAGTGAATGTCCGCCGGATCGACGTCGGGCAAGACTTGCTCGAGTACTTCGAGATAATGAGTCACCGACTCATCGTAAATTTCGCGGCGCAACTGGCCCGACAGTTCTTCGGGCTCGTTGTGCTGCCGCGCTTGCAAACGAACATACGCAATGCCCCGTGGGCCGCTGTGCAGCAAGCTGAATTGAGGCAGCAGAAATGCCCGAACCAATTGGGCAAGGGGCGGAGAACCATCGTATTTCTTGAGCAGCGTTTCGAGATTGCGCATGCGCTGCAGCGACAAGGCCATGGCCCGATGCTTGATGACCGATTCGTAAAGCCGCCGTTTGGTCTTGAAGTAATACGAGATCATCGACTGGCGCACACCGGCCTGGGCGGCGATGTCACGGGTGGAGGTAAGCGCGTAGCCATGCTCGGCAAACAAGGTTTCGGCAACGTCGATGATCTGACTGCGAATGTCGCGGTCGACGGTAGGCCGTCCCGGGCGCTTCTCGCGCAGGCCGGGCGATTCCTGGTCCATGGGGCTAAGCCCGTCGTTGCGCAAAGAGGCCAGCCTGCCTTCCTTGATGACCCATGATGACTTGAGCATTGGATTCCTTGATAGGGCGTTCGACATCTATTTATCTCTATTTATATTATTAGCCAAATGCAGAGGGTCAAGGGGTTTGACCGAAGTGGCGGCCATCAGGCCGGGACTGTTTCGTTATATTTTACAATACATAGCGATGCCGGGCGCGTGGGCGTATAGGCAACATGTTGTGTTGAATGACTTGCAAACTTTTTACGTAGAGGTTAAGATAGACGACTTGCTGGCATGAGCGTAGCGACCCAGTGGGGTGCTGGATGCCATACAGGTTGGGCGCAAGCAGATATTGCGAGAAGGCAAATATTTTGCAAAGGCTTGATTGCTGTATGGCCGCCGCGGGCAAGAAAAGCAGTAGCAGTAAACACACAAAGCAACACACGCAAGATTTCAACCCAGGGTTTGGGGTCGGCAGGCTTGAAATTGCACATAAAGCGCAACTTTTAGGCGGTTGGCCTTGGGCCTGACGGGACCAAAACTGGTTGGGCATTGTTCCGGGGCAGGGCCTCGGTAAAAAAGCTTGGCTAAGTTGGAACAGGAAAAATCATGATACAAATGCAGACCACGCTGGACGTGGCCGACAACACAGGTGCGCGTTCCGTTATGTGCATCAAGGTGCTGGGCGGCTCAAAGCGCCGCTATGCCGCGATCGGCGACGTGATCAAAGTTAGCGTCAAGGATGCGGCCCCGCGCGGACGCGTCAAGAAAGGCGAAATTTACAACGCTGTGGTGGTTCGCACCGCCAAGGGCGTGCGCCGCAAAGACGGCTCGTTGATTAAGTTTGGCGGCAATGCCGCCGTTTTGCTCAACGCTAAACTGGAACCCATCGGTACCCGCATCTTCGGACCCGTCACGCGCGAGCTGCGTACGGAAAAGTTCATGAAGATCGTGTCGCTGGCTCCGGAAGTGCTGTAAGGAGCCATCATGGAAAAAATCCGTAAAGGCGACGAAGTCATCGTACTGACCGGTCGCGACAAAACCCGCCGTGGCACCGTGCTGCAGCGCGTTGACGCCGACCATGTGCTGGTCGAAGGCATCAATGTCGTCAAGAAGCACGTCAAGCCGAACCCCATGGCCGGCAGCCAGGGCGGCATCGTTGACAAAACCATGCCCATCCACATTTCCAATGTGGCGATCTTCAATCCCGAGACCGGCAAGGCCGATCGCGTCGGGGTCAAAGAAGTCGACGGCCGCAAAGTTCGTGTATTTCGTTCCAGCGGCGCAGTCGTTGGCGCTAAGGCATAAGGGGCGAACAACATGGCTCGTTTACAAGAGTTCTACCGCAACAAGGTAATGGCCGACCTGCAGTCGCAGTTTGGCTACAACAGCGTCATGGAAGTGCCGCGCATCAGCAAGATCACGCTCAACATGGGTGTGTCCGAAGCTGTGGCCGACAAAAAGGTCATCGAACACGCCGTGTCCGACCTGACCAAGATCGCCGGCCAAAAGCCCGTGGTCACCAAGACGCGCAAGTCCATCGCCGGGTTCAAGATCCGCGAAGACTATCCCATTGGTTGCATGGTCACCTTGCGTGGCCGCCGCATGTACGAATTCCTCGATCGCCTGATCGCCGTCGCGCTGCCGCGCGTCCGCGACTTCCGTGGCGTGTCGGGTCGTGCGTTCGATGGTCGCGGCAACTACAACATCGGGGTTAAAGAGCAGATCATTTTCCCTGAAATCGAATACGACAAGATCGACGCGGTTCGTGGTATGAACATCAGCATCACCACCACCGCCAAGACCGACGAAGAAGCCAAGGCGCTGCTCACGGCCTTCAGCTTCCCGTTTCGCAATTAAGGGGCGATGACGTGGCTAAACTTTCCCTCATCAATCGCGACATCAAGCGCGCCAAGCTGGCAGACAAATATGCTCCCAAGCGCGCCGCATTGAAAGCAATCATCAACGATCAGTCCAAGTCCGACGAAGAGCGCTACCAGGCTCGCCTGCAATTGCAGCAACTGCCTCGCAACGCCAGCCCGACCCGCCAGCGCAACCGTTGCGCTGTCACCGGCCGTCCGCGTGGCGTTTACAGCAAGTTCGGTTTGACTCGTCACAAGCTGCGCGAAATGGCGCTGCGTGGCGAAGTCCCGGGCATGACCAAAGCTAGCTGGTAGGAGAAATACACATGAGCATGAGCGATCCCATCGCCGACATGTTGACCCGCGTGCGCAACGCGCAGCAAGTCAACAAGACGTCGGTCAGCATGCCCTCCTCCAAGCTGAAGGTAGCTATTGCTACCGTGCTGAAGGACGAAGGCTATATCGATAGTTTCCAGATCGTCGGCGACTCGGCCAAGCCGGTCCTTGAGATCACCCTCAAGTACTACGCCGGCCGTCCGGTCATCGAGCGCATCGAACGCGTCTCGCGCCCCGGCCTGCGTATCTACAAGGGCCGTACGGCCATCCCTCAGGTCATGAACGGCCTGGGCGTGGCCATTGTTTCCACGCCCCGCGGCGTGATGACCGATCGCAAGGCACGCGCCACCGGCGTGGGCGGCGAAGTGTTGTGCTACGTTGCATAAGGAGATTCATATGTCACGTATCGCAAAATATCCGGTCTCGCTGCCCAAAGGGGTGGAAACCAAGATCGAAGCCAATCAGATCGTCGTCAAGGGCCCCCTGGGCACACTGGCCCAGCCCCTGTCCGGCGACGTCGACATCAAGCTCGAGAACGATCAACTGACGTTTGCCGTTGCCAACGATTCCCGCCATGCGCATGCCATGTCGGGTACGCTGCGCGCGCTGGTCAACAATATGGTTACCGGCGTCAGCAAGGGCTTCGAGCGTAAATTGACCCTGGTCGGCGTGGGTTTCCGCGCCCAGGTGCAAGGCAACGCGCTGAAACTGCAGCTTGGTTTCTCGCATGACATCCTGCACGAGATGCCCGAAGGCATCAAGATCGAGTGCCCCACCCCCACCGAAGTCGTGGTCAAGGGCGCCGACAAGCAGGCCGTCGGCCAAGTAGCCGCGGAAATCCGCGCCTACCGCCGTCCCGAACCCTACAAGGGCAAGGGCGTGCGCTATGCCGACGAGCGTGTCATCATGAAAGAAACCAAGAAGAAATAAGCGCGCAGGCAAGGACGAATCATGGACAAGAAAATCTCCCGTTTGCGTCGTGCGGTATCGACCCGCCGGAAAATCACCGAACTGCGCGTACATCGCCTGTCGATTTTCCGCTCGAACCTGCACATCTACGCGAACATCATCTCGCCGGAAGGCGATCGCGTGCTGGTCAGCGCTTCGACGCTCGAACCCGAAGTACGCAAAGAGCTCGCAAGCCAGAGCGGCAACGGCGGCAACGTCGCTGCTGCGGGCCTGGTGGGCAAGCGCGTGGCCGAAAAAGCCAAGGCTGCCGGTATCGAGCAGGTCGCCTTCGACCGCTCGGGCTTCCGTTACCATGGCCGCGTCAAGGCGTTGGCCGATGCCGCGCGTGAAGCCGGCCTGAAGTTCTAAGAAGGATTATCAAATGGCTAAAGCACAAGGTAAGCACGCCGAGAAAGAGAACGACGACGGCATGCGTGAAAAAATGATCGCGGTCAACCGCGTCAGCAAGGTGGTCAAGGGTGGTCGCACCATGAGCTTTGCTGCGCTGACCGTGGTTGGCGATGGCGACGGACGCATCGGCATGGGCAAGGGCAAGGCCCGCGAAGTGCCTGTTGCAGTCCAGAAGGCCATGGAGCAAGCTCGTCGCGGCCTGTACAAGGTGCCCCTGAAGAACGGCACGCTGCATCACACGGTGGTGGGCAAGCATGGTGCATCCACCGTGCTGATCTCGCCGGCCGCCGAAGGTACCGGTGTTATCGCCGGTGGCCCGATGCGCGCCATCTTCGAAGTAATGGGCGTGCGCAACGTCGTGGCCAAAAGCCTCGGCTCCAGCAACCCGTACAACATGGTCCGCGCCACGCTGAACGGCCTGCGGGCATGCTCGACTCCCGCCGATGTCGCCGCCAAGCGTGGCAAGTCGGTCGAAGATATTCTGGGGTAAGTCATGACGACACAGAAGCAAATCAAAGTTACGCTCGTGCGCTCTGTCATCGGCACCAAGCAATCCCATCGCGACACGGTTCGCGGCCTGGGCCTGCGTGGTCTGAACAGCAGCCGCGTGCTGGTCGATACGCCCGAGGTGCGTGGGATGATCCGTAAAGTGGATTACCTCGTCACCGTCTCGGAAGCCTGAAAGGAATCGGGATGTCTGATACTCAACTGAACACACTGCAGCCGGCTCCCGGCAGCAAGCACCCCAAGCGTCGCGTCGGCCGCGGAATCGGTTCCGGCCTGGGCAAGACGGCGGGTCGCGGCCACAAGGGCCAGAAGTCGCGTTCCGGCGGCTTCCATAAAGTCGGCTTCGAAGGCGGCCAGATGCCGCTGTATCGCCGCTTGCCCAAGCGCGGCTTCACTTCCCGCAGCCAGATGCTGCGCGCCGAAGTGCGCCTGTCCGACCTTCAGGCCCTGCCCGTCGACGAAATCGACGTCCAGGTCCTCAAGCAGGCCGGCGTCATCGGCCAGAACGTGCGCTATGCCAAGGTCATCAAGTCCGGCGAGCTGAGCCGCAAGGTCTCGCTCAAGGGCCTGAGCGCCACGGCCGGTGCGCGCGCCGCAATCGAAGCTGCCGGCGGTTCGCTGGTTTAAGGGGTAGCGGGTGGCTAAAGCTCAGGCACAGAGTAAGACGGGGGCAAAGTACGGCGACCTCAAGCGCCGTCTTGTCTTCCTGGTGCTCGCCCTGGTGGTTTATCGTCTTGGCACGCACATACCCGTGCCGGGCATCAACCCCGACGCGCTGGCCGAGATGTTCCAGCAAAACCAGGGTGGCATCCTAGGCTTGTTCAACATGTTCTCGGGCGGCGCTCTCGAGCGCTTTTCGGTGTTCGCCCTGGGCATCATGCCGTACATTTCGGCAGCCATCATCATGCAGCTCATGGCTGTCGTGGTGCCTACCCTTGAAGCCATCAAGAAAGAAGGCGAATCGGGCCGCCGCAAAATCACCCAGTACACCCGCTACGGCACGGTGTTTCTGGCGCTGATCCAGGCGGTGGGCATTTCCGTTGCGCTTGAATCGCAGCCTGGGCTGGTCATCGACCCCGGCATGCTGTTCCGCTTCACGACCATCGTTTCTCTGGTTACCGGCACCATGTTCGTCATGTGGCTGGGCGAGCAGATTACCGAACGGGGCATCGGAAACGGCATTTCCATCATTATTTTCGCCGGTATCGTGGCGGGCCTGCCCAGTGCACTGACAGGCATGCTCGATCTGGTGCGCACCGATGCAATGTCGATTCTGTCGGCCCTGTTCATCCTGGTGCTGGTGGTGGCGGTTACCTACTTTGTCGTATTCGTCGAGCGTGGCCAGCGCCGCATCACGGTCAACTACGCCAAGCGCCAGGTCGGCAACAAGGTCTATGGCGGACAAAGCTCGCACCTGCCGCTCAAGCTGAACATGTCCGGCGTGATCCCGCCCATTTTCGCGTCGTCGATCATTCTGCTGCCCGCCACGGTAACCAGCTGGTTCTCCAGCAACCCCAACATGCGTTGGCTGGGCGACCTGGCTGCCGCGCTTGCGCCGCACCAGCCGCTGTACGTCACGCTGTTTTCGGCATTGATCATCTTCTTCTGCTTCTTCTACACGGCCCTGGTGTTCAACAGCCGTGAAACCGCAGACAACCTGAAGAAAAGCGGTGCTTTCATTCCGGGTATCCGTCCGGGCGAGCAAACGTCTCGCTACATCGACAAGATACTCATGCGCCTGACTCTGGCCGGGGCCATCTACATCACGCTGGTGTGCCTGTTGCCCGAGTTCATGCAGATGCGCTGGAATGTACCGTTCTACTTTGGTGGCACCTCTTTGTTGATTATTGTAGTGGTGGCTATGGATTTCATGGCCCAAGCGCAAGCTTACATGATGTCTCACCAGTACGACTCGCTGCTCAAGAAGGCGAACTTCAAGGGTGCGGGCTTGCCAATGCGGTAAGAAGAACACAATGGCAAAAGACGACGTCATACAAATGCAAGGAGAGGTTCTCGAGAACCTGCCCAACGCTACTTTTCGCGTCAAGTTAGAGAATGGCCACGTGGTGCTGGGCCATATTTCGGGCAAGATGCGCATGCATTACATCCGGATTCTGCCGGGTGACAAGGTTACAGTGGAGCTCACGCCCTATGACCTGTCTCGCGCCAGAATTGTATTCCGCTCTAAATAAGCGGCCGGGCTAAAGGAAACTAGGAGTCAACCATGAAGGTAATGGCATCGGTAAAGCGGATCTGCCGCAACTGCAAGATCATCAAACGTCACGGCGTGGTGCGTGTCATCTGCACCGACCCGCGTCACAAGCAGCGTCAAGGCTAATGGCCGCGTCGCAACAGATTTAAACAAGGAACAGTCATGGCCCGTATCGCTGGCATCAACATTCCGCCGCATAAACACGCCGAAATCGGACTTACCGCTATTTTTGGTATCGGTCGCACGCGCGCACGCAAAATCTGCGAAGCGTCGGGCATCGAGTATTCCAAGAAAGTGAAAGATCTGACCGACGCCGAACTCGAGCGCATCCGTGAACACGTCAACGTGTTCACCGTCGAAGGCGATCTGCGTCGCGAAGTGCAACTTTCGATCAAGCGTCTGATCGACCTGGGAACCTACCGCGGCATGCGCCACAAGCGTGGCCTGCCGGTCCGTGGTCAGCGCACGCGCACCAACGCTCGCACCCGCAAGGGCCCGCGTCGCGCAGCGGCTTCCCTGAAGAAATAATCGAGGATTAGAAGATGGCGAAAGCTTCCAACAGCGGCGCGTCGCGCGTACGCAAGAAAATCAAGAAGAGCGTTTCGGACGGCATCGCGCACGTTCATGCGTCCTTCAACAACACGATCATCACCATTACCGATCGCCAGGGCAACGCGCTGTCCTGGGCGACGTCGGGTGGTGCGGGCTTCAAGGGCTCACGCAAATCCACTCCGTTCGCCGCCCAGGTGGCTGCCGAATCGGCCGGCCGCGTGGCGCAAGAATACGGCATCAAGACACTCGAAGTCCGCATCAAGGGCCCCGGCCCCGGCCGCGAGTCTTCGGTGCGCGCCCTGAACGCGCTGGGCATCAAGATCTCCAGCATCTCGGACATCACGCCCATTCCGCACAATGGCTGCCGTCCGCCCAAGCGCCGTCGCATCTAAGGGGAAACCATGGCACGTTATATTGGACCTAAATGCAAGCTCTCGCGCCGCGAGGGCACCGACCTGTTTCTGAAGAGCGCCCGCCGCTCGCTCGACTCGAAGTGCAAGCTCGAGTCCAAGCCCGGCCAGCACGGCCGCATCTCGGGCGCCCGCACTTCCGACTTCGGCCTGCAGCTGCGTGAAAAGCAAAAGCTCAAGCGCATGTACGGTGTGCTCGAGAAGCAGTTCCGCAAGTACTTTGCCGAAGCCGAGCGCCGTCGTGGCAACACCGGCGAAACGCTGATCCAGCTTCTGGAATCGCGCCTCGACAACGTCGTCTACCGCATGGGCTTTGGCTCCACGCGCGCTGAAGCTCGCCAGCTGGTCAACCACCGCTCGGTCGAACTCAACGGCAAAACGGCCGACATCGCGTCGATCAACGTCAAGCCCGGCGACATCATCTCCATCCGCGAGAAGTCCAAGGGCCAGCTGCGCATCCGCGAGTCGCTCGATCTGGCTTCCGGCCAAGGCTTCCCCCAGTGGGTCGAAGTCGACGCCAGCAAGCTCGTCGGCACCTACAAGCAGGTTCCCGATCGTTCCGACGTCGCCCGCGACGTGAACGAATCGATGGTCGTCGAATTGTATTCTCGCTAAGAGCGGCATTCGCACTGCATCGCAGCTTCAAGCCACAGCCCGGTTTTCAGTCATTTGCTGGAAGCTGGGCTGTGTCAGCTACCGCCGGACAACCGGTTCATCCGTCAGCCTTATCGGTGTAACGAGCCGAGGGTATTGAAAAGGAACACACATGTCGTCTCAAGGTTTTCTGAAACCCCGTTCTATCGAAGTCGAGCCCGCCGGCAAGAACCACGCCCGCGTCATCATGGAGCCGTTCGAACGCGGCTACGGCCACACGCTGGGCAATGCGCTGCGCCGCATCCTGCTGTCGTCCATGACCGGCTATGCCCCGACCGAGGTGCAGATCACGGGTGTGGTGCACGAATACTCCACCATTGCAGGCGTGCGCGAAGACGTCGTCGACATTCTGCTGAACCTGAAGGGCGTGGTCTTCAAGCTGCACAACCGTGACGACGTCACGCTGGTGCTGCGCAAGGAAGGCCAGGGCGTGGTCACGGCCGCCGACATCGAGCTGCCGCACGACGTCGAGATCATCAATCCCGACCACGTCATCGCCAATCTTACCGAGGCCGGCAAGCTCGAAGTCCACATCAAGGTCGAGCAGGGCCGCGGCTATGTGCCCGGCAACGTTCGCGCCCTGGCCGACGACCGCTCGCACACCATCGGCCGCATCGTGCTCGACGCTTCGTACAGCCCCGTGCGCCGCGTCAGCTATGCGGTTGAAAGCGCCCGCGTCGAGCAGCGCACCGACCTCGACAAGCTGATCCTCGACATCGAGACCAACGGCGTCATTTCGCCCGAAGAGGCTGTGCGCCAGTCGGCCCGCATCCTCATGGACCAGATCTCGGTCTTCGCCGCGCTTGAAGGCGTGGGCGATTCCTACGAGGCACCGGTACGCGGCGCTCCGCAGATCGACCCCGTGCTGCTGCGTCCGGTCGACGACCTCGAGCTGACCGTGCGTTCGGCCAACTGCTTGAAGGCCGAAAACATCTACTACATCGGCGACCTGATCCAGCGCACCGAAAACGAGCTGCTCAAGACCCCCAACCTGGGTCGCAAGTCGCTCAACGAAATCAAGGAAGTCCTTGCCGCACGCGGCCTGACCTTGGGCATGAAGCTCGAGAACTGGCCTCCCCTGGGCCTGGAGCGTCCTTAAGCAGTAAGCAAGGGCCGGCATGCGTGCCGGCCTTTGGCCGCGAGCCGGCATTGTGCAAGCAGTCGCCGGCCCGCAAGCAGTGCCCTTTCAGTTTTTTCGTGTATAGTTTTGCCCCTGACCCGGCCCGCAGCGTGTCTGATAGAAGAGCCGGCTTATCGCGAAAAACCCTTTCGCTTAAATAGATTCAAAGGAAAACATCATGCGTCACCGTAGTGGTTTGCGTAAACTCAACCGCACCAGCAGCCATCGCCTGGCTATGTTCCGCAACATGGCTGTTTCGCTGCTTACCCACGAAGCCATCAAGACCACGCTGCCCAAGGCCAAAGAGCTGCGCCGCGTCGTCGAGCCCCTGATCACCCTGGGCAAAGAGCCCAGCGTTGCCAACAAGCGACTGGCTTTCGCTCGCCTGCGCGACCGCGACGCCGTGGCCAAGCTGTTCGACGTGGTCGGCCCGCGCTACAAGGAGCGCAACGGCGGCTACACCCGCGTGCTGAAGATGGGCTTCCGCCAGGGCGACAATGCCCCCATGGCCTTCATCGAGCTGGTCGATCGCCCCGAAGTCGAAGAGGCAGAAGAAGCGGCCGAGTAAGGCCGCTTGCGCCGGCGGCTTGTCGCCGGCGTGGCTTCAAGGTTTTCAAGCACACACCCCGGTACGGTATGGTCCGTGCCGGGGTGTGTCGTTTTCCGGGGGCGCTTACGCCCGGCGCACCACCCGGATCTTTCCGCTGTCGCCGCCGCCGCAGAACAGCAGATTGCCGCCGTTCGACTCCAGGCCCGACACGCCGGTGCCGGCGGGCATGTTGATGGTCTCGAGCACTTCTCCGCTGTCGGGGTCGATGTGCCTGAGCTCGCTTGCGCCGTCTTCCCAGGTGCCGTGCCACAACTCGTCGCCAGCCCAGCTTATACCCGTCACAAAGCGGTTGGATTCGATGACGCGAAGCACCGCGCCGCTGTCGGGGTCGATCTGGTAGATTTTGCGGTCTTGGTAGGCGCCGGCCCAAAGCATGCTTTCGCCCCAGGCAAGGCCTGAGGCGCCGGCCGTTTCCGGCAGGGGAATCGTGCCGAGTACACGGCCGCTTTCAGGGTCGATTTTCTGGATGTGGTCCGAGGCTATCTGGTATAGATGGCGCCCGTCGAAGGCCGTGCCCGCGTTCGCCGGCACGTCGATCGATCGCAGCGTCTTGCCGTTTGCGGGATCGAGCGCGACCAGCTTGTCGCCGTTGGCGAACCAGATATGGCGGCCGTCGTATGAAACGCCGTGTACGCTACTGCTATCAGGAAACGGCCCGTATTCATGGATGATGTGAGCAGTCGATTTTTTCATGTTGACTCCTAAGTATTCAAGAAATGCCCCCTGCCATGCCGGCTTGGCGCCTGCTTGCCTTGGCATGGCCGGGGCGGATAAGGAGTGGTCACCACGCTTTCATGCTAATCGACCGCCAGCGGAAGAGAGAGTAACAAGCTTGTCGTGAAGCCGGGCAGGGGCGACGCCATCCAGCGGCGCGCCGGGCCGCTGCCCTGGCTCTGTGCCTGGCCCGAGGCGTCCAGCGTGTCCAAAGCCCGCTGGACGCTGCGCTGGCTGACATTCAAGGCAAGGGCCAATGCCGAGCTGGACCAGGATTCTCCATCGGCAAGCAGGGCCAGAATCGCTCCGTGTTCGGTTTCATGAGGCCGGGCAAGCACCCCGACTTCACTCGAATGAAGGGGCTTGAGAAGGAAGCCCCGCGGAGTCGTATGTATCTCGGCCAAGGGGGCAAGCAGTTTGCGCAGGCGGCCGATTTCCACGCGCAGCCGGACGCGATGCGTTTCGTCCGCCACCTTCATGCGGAAGACCTTTGCGATAAGGGCATCGCGCGACACATCCTGCGGCCATGCTTCGCCCAGCATGCGGGCCAGGCCAAACAGCACGGGGCGTGTGGCAAGCGGTACGGTAGTGTCCAGGCGCCACAGCGCGTTGCGGCAGGCATCCACCACAAGCATCTCCGACTCGTGCAAGCCCTGCACCTCTGCAAGCCTGAGCCTGCGTTCCCGGCCATGAAGAAAAAAGCGCGCAACGGGCGCATCCAGCTCTTTCTGCGCCTGTCGGACTTCGGCCATCAGGGCGGGTATGCCGGACCGCCCGGCCGCGATTTCCGCCCGCCCAAGCGCGGCAAGGGCCGTGTCGGCGCGGCCGCGCCGCATGGCGATGCCGGCCGCAATCAGCTCATGCGTGGACCTCAGGGCGGGTGGAGCGATGCCGGGCTGGGCTTCGTCCAGCAGGCGTCGCGCCTCGTTCAGCCGTCCCAGCAGCAGGAGCTGGCGGGCCGAGATGTATCGCGCCTGCTCGGCGTTGACGTGGTCGCCTTGCGCCTGCAGCGTGATGCGTGCCGCATGAAGCATCTTGCCGGGCCATGCCACATCGCGGGAAACGAGCGCAATTTCGGCTTCGGCGACGATGCATCGCGCTCGGGCCTTGGGGGTCCGGGGGCCGAAGCTGCGCGCCGCGCGGCGTATCAGAACCCGTGCCCGCGCAAGATCGCCAAGCTGCGCCAATGCAATGCCTCGCAGGGCGAGCGCGTCGGCGTCGTCGCGCAAGGCGACGAGATTCAAGGCATCGAGGGGGCTGCCCGAAGCCAGCGCCCGCGCGGCGGCCGAGATCAGCGGATCCATGCCCTTGGTGCCCAATTCTTCTCCCTCTTCGGATTGCCGACAATCCTATATTGCTCTTCACCTTCAGGGCGTGGCAAGTCACGCCGGCGCCCCCTGCCGGTCCTTGA
>Ga0180219_1000902_pt1 | contig 21054 bp, 19 predicted proteins | sample eDN3rd30CBELigMG_FD_151338 | JGI IMG/M metagenome (GOLD analysis project Ga0180219, IMG submission 151338) | Enriched Miracle-Growth compost microbial communities from Emeryville, California, USA - eDNA 3rd pass 30_C BE-Lig MG (version 2)... ...
GGGTGTCGGGGTGTCGGTGGGCGTGGGCGTGGGTGTGGGTGTCGGTGTCGGGGTGGCGGTGGGCGTGGGTGAGGGCGTCGGTGCTGCGGTATCCGAGATGAGCGCGAAGGAGCGAGCCACATCGACGAGGCTGGGGCTCTCTTCGCCCCGGGGAAGCGCGAAGGCGGGATTGTCCGACGGCTGCGCGTCCGCGAGCATGAATCCTGTGGGCGGCTCGAAGCGGATGCTGTAATCGTCGGTGGATGTCGTCGGCAATGAGCCTGATCGGAACGTGCCGTCTGCGGCGACCGGGACGCGCTGCACTGCCGTGCCGCCACTGAGGATGGTGACGCTCGCGCCCGAGAGGTCGGCGAGAGGGGAGGCATCCGACGTCGCGGTCACCGCGCCGCTGATCTCACCGAAGGAGCCCTCCAGCGGGAGGGTGACGGCATCTCCCAGCGTGGGGTTGAACTCCCTCCTCACCGCCGGTTCGAGGAGGTCGCCGACAGCACCGGGCCAGGATGCCTCGGCGATGAAGCTGGTGTCCGTCGCGGGTATGCGCACGGACACGGTTCCGTCTGCCGAGGTGGTGCCGGTGGCGATGACCTGGTCGAGCTCGCCGGTGGAGAGCACGGTCACCGTCGCGCCGCCGAGCGGAGCGGATGCCGTCCCGTCGGAGAGAGTCGTCGTGATGAGTATGTGGCCTGCTTCGGACTCCGCGGCGCTGGCGATCGCGGGCAGCCCCACCAAGACAAGGCCGGTGGCTACGGACAGCACACCTGCGGTGCGTAGCGGGGAGAGCAGATTCCGACGTCGTCGTGCGACGGTGTGAGGCATGGCGATCCCTTCTGATGGTTCGTGGTTAAGTATGGACTCAGTCCAAACTTATACGCAACCCAGGGAGATTGACCTAGGGTGGGATGAAGGGAGAGGAGGGACGGCGATGACGGAAGGGCTCCGCGAGAAGAAGATGCGCGTCGCGCGTCGGGCCATGGAGGAGGCCGCGGTCGGAATCGCCTATGAAGAAGGCGTTCACGCCGTGACGGTCGACCGCATCTGCGAAGTGGCGATGGTGTCGCGCAGCACGTTCTTCAACTACTTCCCCTCGCTCGAGCATGCGATCTTCGGATCCGCCCTGGTCTACGACCCTGTGCTCACCGAGCGCATTTTGAGCGCGCACCGAGACGACCTCGTGATCGCCGCCTCGCGGATCGTGATGGAGACCGTCCGCGGGCAGGGTGACGACGAACTCCTGCGCAAGCGGTTCGCGCTTTTCGCCCGGGAGCCGGGCACGACGACGACGGTGTCGTGGGCGGCCGGGACGAGCCGCGCCGGACTGCAGGACGTGATCGAGAACTGGCTCGATGCGCATCCGGCATCGGCTCGCCTGGCGGACGCCGATCACGCCACCGAGGCGCGGATGATCGTGAACTTCTCCATCACGCTCGGCGACGAGGTTATGCGGCTGGTGGGTGAGGACGGCGGGGACTTCCCGTTCGACCCCGCCGTGTTTCGCACGGTGCGCGAGCGGATGAGGGAGCTGAGCGTACCCGCACGGTGAACACCCCGCACCGCGATCAGCGGTACGAGGCGTTCGGGACCGCCGCTACTTCACCTGCGCCGAGATCACGCTCATCACCGCGGTATCCGCGAGCGTCGTGGTGTCGCCGACCTCGCGGCCTTCGGCGACATCGCGCAGGAGGCGGCGCATGATCTTGCCGGAGCGGGTCTTGGGCAGCTCGCCCACGATGTAGACGTCGCGCGGGCGCGCGATGGGTCCGATCTGCTCGCCGACCCACCGCCGCAGCACGTCGGCGAGGCCCTCGGGTGAATGCTCGTCGAGGAAGCTCTGCTTGATGATGACGAAGGCCACAACTGCCTGGCCGGTCGTCTCATCGGATGCCCCGACGACGGCGGCCTCGGCGACCGCGTCGTTGCCGACCAGGGCCGACTCGATCTCGGTCGTCGACAGGCGGTGCCCGGACACGTTCATGACGTCGTCGACGCGACCGAGGAACCAGACGTCGCCGTCCTCATCCAGCCGCGCGCCGTCGCCGGCGAAGTAATAGCCCTTGTCCTGAAACTTCTCCCAGTAGGTCTCCTTGAAGCGCTCCGGGTCGCCCCAGATCCCGCGCAGCATGCTCGGCCACGGCTCGGTGACCACGAGCAGGCCGCCGTTGCCGTTGCCGACATGCGTCCCTTCGTCATCGACGACGTCGATCGAGATTCCCGGGAGTGGCACCTGTGCGCTGCCCGGCTTCGTCTCGGTGACCCCGGGGAGCGCCGAGACCATGATGGTGCCGGTCTCGGTCTGCCACCAGGTGTCGACGATCGGTGCGGTCTTGTTACCGATGATCTTGCGGTACCACATCCACGCCTCGGGGTTGATGGGCTCGCCCACCGAGCCGAGCAGCCGCAGGCTCGTCAGGTCGAACTGCTTGGGGATCCTGCGCCCCAGCTTCATGAACGAGCGGATCGCCGTCGGCGCGGTGTACAGCACCGTCACGCCGTACTTCTGCACGATCTCCCACCAGCGCCCGGGGTGCGGGCTCTCCGGCGTGCCCTCGTACAGCACCTGGGTGGCGCCGTTGGCCAGCGGACCGTAGGTGACGTACGAGTGCCCGGTGACCCAGCCGATGTCGGCGGTGCACCAGAACACATCCGATTCGGGGTGGAGGTCGTGGACGACCTTGTTGGTGAACGCCGCCTGCGTGAGGTAGCCACCGGACGTGTGCAGGATTCCCTTGGGCTTTCCGGTCGTGCCCGACGTGTACAGGATGAACAGGGGGTTCTCCGCGGGGAACGCCTGAGCGGTGTGCTCGGATGACGCAGCGGGCACGACGTCGTGCCACCACAGGTCTCGCCCCTCCGTCCACGAGACCTCGTTGCCGCCGCGCTTGACGACGATGACGTGCTCGACCGTCTCCTGCGGGCCCGAGCCGCGATCTCCGAGAGCCTGGTCGACGGCGGGCTTGAGTGGAGAGACCTTGCCCTTGCGGTAGCCGCCGTCGGCGGTGATGACGACCTTCGCGCCGGCATCGTCGATGCGCGCACGCAGGCTGTCGGCCGAGAACCCGCCGAAGACGACGGAGTGGATGGCACCGATGCGTGCGACGGCCTGCATCGCCGCGATCGCCTCGGGGATCATCGGCATGTAGATCGCGACGCGGTCGCCGTGCTCGACGCCGAGCCCAATGAGCACGTTCGCGAGACGCTTGACCTCGTCGGTGAGTTCGCCGTACGTCACGCGGCGCTCGTCGCCGGGCTCGCCCTCCCAGAGCAGGGCGACGCGGTCGCCGTTGCCGGCCTCGACATGCCGGTCGAGGCAGTTGTACGACACGTTCAGCTCACCGTCGCCGAACCAGGTCGCGAACGGCGCGTTCGACCAGTCCAGCACCTGGGTGAACGGCGTGTGCCAGTGCAGCGCGCGCGCCTGCTCCGCCCAGAAGCCCTCGCGGTCGGCCTTCGCCTGTTCATACAGCTCGGCGGTTGCTACCGCATCCGCGGCGAACTCGGCAGACGGGGCGAAACGGCGGTTCTCGGTCAGCAGGTGGTCGATCTGGCTGCTCATCTGCGCGCTCCTTTGCGGCGGGTGACGGGTGACAGCGGCGGGGAGCCGCGACGATTCCGGAAACATAGCCCCGCCCCCGGCTCGGACACTACCGCCGATAGTGGGGGGCGGCCAGATCCGCGACACGACCGATATATCTCCCCGATATGTACCAGGGGTGTTTGTCGTGACGCATTCTGTCGCATATGCTCGGTCCCGGCCGAACTCAGATTCTGGCATCGCGACGTCTGCAACCCCCCGTAGCCGGACGTCGCGCAGGGCGGTATCCCATTCCCCCCATGGGATACCGCCCTTCTTCTCTGCGTGCCTCGCCGAACGCTTCGGCGCGTCGCCTCCCGCACAGGAGTCCGGTCCATCGCGCCGGTCCGAAATGCTGTGGATGCCGGCATCCGAGTGACGGGTTCGGCCTACCGTCGGGGGCATGTCCGAGCCGTTCGTCGTCAGGCCACGCGTGCCGCACGCGGTGCGTGCCCCCGGCACCCCGGGTGACGCCGCAGCGGCAGTCGTTGCCCCGGCACCGGTGCGGCGGCACCTGCCTGACCACCCCGCACTCGAGCCGCTGCTGCCCTACCTGGCCGATCCCGAGGTCACCGACGTGTTCATCAACGGTGTCGACGGGCTGTTCATCGATCGTGGACAGGGCGCGGAGCGGGTCATCGGCTGGCGCACCGATGACGTGCGCCGCCTCGCGGTCGAGCTCATCGGACTCGGTGATCGGCACTTGGACGACCTCACCCCGCTGGTGGACGTGCGCTGGGAGCACGGGGCGCGCGTGCATGCGGTGCTGCCGCCCGTCGCCTGCGAGGGGACGGTCATCTCGATCCGCCTGCCGTCGGCGCACCGTCTGAGCCTGGACGATCTGGGCCGGTGCGGCATGTTCGATGCGTCCGTCGGCGCCCGCCTGGAGCGCCTGGTGGCAGAACGCGCCAACGTGCTGGTGACCGGCGCGACCGGCGCGGGCAAGACGACGCTGCTGGGCAGCATGCTCGGCCTGGTGCCGGCCTCCGAGCGCATCGTGACCATCGAGGATGTCGCCGAACTGCGCATCGACCACCCGCATCACGTGCGACTCGAGGCGCGTCAGGCGAACCTCGAGGGGGCGGGCGGCATCGGTCTGGCGCGGCTCGTGCGCGAGGCGCTCCGGATGCGGCCCGACCGACTGGTGGTGGGGGAGTGCCGCGGCGAGGAGGTGCGCGAACTGCTCACCGCGCTGAACACCGGTCATGACGGCGGCGCGGGGACGGTCCACGCCGGTGGCGTGCCGGATGTGCCGGCGCGGCTGGAGGCGCTCGGCGCGCTCGCCGGGATGGATGCGGTCGCACTCGCCCGCCAGGTCGCCAGCGCGATCGGCGCGGTCGTGCATGTGGGACGGGATGCGCAGGGAGTGCGGCGCGTGAGCGCGCTGGCACGTCCGGTCGTGCGGCGGGACCGCCTTGAGATCGAGGAGCTGACGTGACCGGCATGCGCCTGCGGAGAGGGGGTGCGCGGGCCGACTCCGCCGCGACAGACCTGGGCATCGCTGATCCCGGTGCGGCTGATCCCGGTGTGGCCGTGCACCGGCTGGCCGTGCTGCTGCAGGCGGGTCTGGCGCCCAATCGCGCCTGGTGGCAGCTCGCGCAGGCGGGTGACGCCGACGCGGTCGCCATCGTGCGGGCGATGGATGCCGGTGGCGACCTGCCTTCGGCGATCGCCTCCCGCGGCGGCGCGTGGCCGCAGGTGGCGCTGGCGTGGCGGGTGGCCGCGACCGTCGGTGCACCGCTCGCGGCGAGCCTGCGCGACGTCGCCGAGGCGTTGCGCGATGCCGCCCAGGCACGCGACGAGGTGACGGTCGCGCTTGCCGAACCCGCTGCCACGGCGCGGCTGATGGCGTGGCTTCCCCTGGTGGCGGTCGCGCTCGTTGTCGCGCTCGACTTCGATGTGGTCGGCGCGCTGACCCAGCCGCTGGGCATCGTCTGTCTGGGCGCGGGCGTCGGTCTCATGCTGGCGGCGCGCGCGTGGACGAGGCGACTGGTCGCGCGGGCGCAGCCGGATGACGAGATTCCCGGGCTCGCGTGCGATGTCACCGCGATCGCACTGAGTGGCGGTGTCTCCATCGAGCGGGCCCTTACGGTCGTCGCAGATGCCGATGTGGCCGGCGCCGACGCGCGATCCGTGGACGCCCGTGCTCGGGCGGCAGCGGGCGAGCCGGCTCCCACACACGCCGCGCCGGATGCGATCGTCGCGGCCACCCTCGAGCTGTCCCGCGCCTCCGGAGCGCCGGCCGTGGAACTGCTGCGCGCGGCCGCGGCCGACGCCCGCCGACGCGTCCGCACCGAGGGCCGACTGCGGGCAGCACGGCTGTCCACCTCGATGCTGCTCCCGCTCGGCGTGTGCACGCTGCCGGCGTTCCTGCTGCTGGGCGTCGGTCCGATGCTGCTGTCCGTACTCGCCACGAGCGAGCTGGTGCTGTGAGCGGGCACGGTGCGTCTCTGTGTGCACCGCGGTGCGTCGGTGTGCGCCGGCGTTTCCGAAGGCCCGTACGCGGGTCCCTGTCCGTATCCGTGTCCGAACAAGATCCGTGCCCACAGAAGAGAGGAGTCCCCATGACCGAATCAACTCGCGACCCGCTGCCGCGCCTGACCGCGCGCCGCGCCGAGCGGCTGTACGGCGCACTGGCAGACGACGAGACCGGCGCCGCCACGGCGGAGTACGTGATCGCCACGATGGCCGCGGTCGCGTTTGCCGGCCTGCTGGTCGTGATCATGAGGTCGGACGAGGTGCGCGGCATCCTCACCGATCTGGTGCGCCGAGCGCTGACCGTGTCATGACCGGCGACGAGCGGGGATCGGTGACGGCGGAGTTCGCCGTCGCCCTCCCCGCCGTCGTGCTCGTGATCGCGTTGGCAGTGGCGGCGCTGTCGGCGGCCGGCCAGGGGGTGCGTCTGGAGCAGGCGGCAGCGCAGGCCGCGCGCCTCGCGGCTCGAGGCGAGAGCGATGCGACGGTGCGCCGCGCGGTGACCGGGCTGGTCCCCGGTGCGAGCGTGACGATCCGCGGCGACGGTGATTTCGTCTGCGCCGACGCATCGACGGTCGTCCGGTTGCCCGTGCCGGCACCCGCGCTGCGTGCGTCGTCGTGTGCCCTCGCCAGCGAGGCGCCTCTAGCGAAGGTGGGCGGCTGATGCCCGGATCCGCGCTCGCCGTCGGCATCATCGCGCTGACGGCCACGCTCGCCATCGGCGCCGCCACGGCAGGTGCGGCTTCGGTGCGCATGACCCATGCGTCGGGGGTGGCCGACGCCGCTGCGCTCGCCGCCGCCGACGCCGCGAGCGGTGCCGTCACCGGCATCCCGTGCGAACGCGCCGCGCAGGTCGCCGACCGCGGCAGAGTGACGCTGACCGCCTGCACCGTGAGCGACCTGGTCGTCACGATCGAGGTCGCCGCCGCACTCGGTCCGTTCACCGCCAGAGCGCGCGCCCGCGCGGGGCCGGCGGCCTGAGCCGGCATTGCGACGGCGACTCCCAGCGTCCTCCGGTCCGTGCGGTGTGTATGGTGTGCATCGAAGAAAGGACGCCAGTGTCACAGGGCAAGAAGCTCGTCATCGTCGAGTCCCCGACGAAGATGAAGTCGATCCAGGGGTACCTGGGTGATGGGTACGAAGTGCTCAGTTCGGTCGGTCACATCCGCGACCTCGCCGAGAAGAAGGACATCCCCGCCGAGCTGAAGAAGACGTCGGTGGGCAAGTACTCGATCGACATCGAGAACGACTTCACGCCGCTGTATGTGGAGAGCGACCGCGGCAAGAAGACCGTCGCCGAGCTCAAGCGGGCACTGAAGACCGCCGACGAGCTCCTGCTCGCTACCGATGAGGACCGGGAGGGCGAGGCCATCGCGTGGCACCTCCTGGAGGCGCTCAAGCCCAAGGTGCCGGTCAAGCGCATGGTGTTCCACGAGATCACCAAGGACGCCATCCGCGCCGCCGTCGACAACACGCGCGAGCTCGACCTCGCTCTCGTCGACGCGCAGGAGACCCGCCGCATCCTCGACCGCCTCTACGGCTGGGACGTCTCCGACGTCACCCGCCGCAAGGTCGGCCAGGGCACCAGCGCCGGCCGCGTGCAGTCGGCCGCGACACGACTCGTCGTCGATCGAGAGCGCGAGCGCATGGCGTTCGTCTCCGCGTCGTACTGGGATGTCGAGGCCCGAGCGGTGCGCGAGACCGATGCGTTCCAGACCCGGCTGGCCCGGCTCGACGGTGCCGCCCTCGCCCGCGGCACCGACTTCGACGACCGCGGTGAGCTGAAGAAGGCCGTCGTCGTCCTCACCGAAGACCGCGCCCGCGCACTGGCCGCCGCCCTCGAAGCGTCGAGCACGGCGACGGTGACCTCGGTCGAGGCCAAGCCCGGCACCCGCAGCCCGAAGCCGCCCTTCACGACCTCCACTCTCCAGCAGGAGGCCGGTCGCAAGCTCTCGATGAGCGCCAAGCACGCCATGGGCGTCGCGCAGCGTCTCTACGAGAAGGGGTACATCACCTATATGCGCACCGACTCGACGGCGCTGTCCACGCAGGCCGTCGCGGCCGCGCGTGCCCAGGCTGTCGCGCTGTACGGCGACGCCGCCGTCCCCGCCAACCCGCGCAGCTATCGGAACAACAGCAAGAACGCGCAGGAGGCGCACGAGGCGATCCGCCCGTCGGGCGAGGACTTCCGCACGCCGTCGTCCGTGGCATCCGCCCTCGACCGCGACGAGTCCCGCCTGTACGACCTCATCTGGAAGCGGACGATCGCCAGCCAGATGTCCGACGCCAAGTACGAGACGACCACGGTCACCCTCGATGCGCCGGCTGACGGCCACATTGCGCAGTTCACCGCGTCGGGCACCGTGTACACCTTCAAGGGCTTCCTCGAAGCGTACGAGGAGGGGCGCGACGAGAAGCGCGGCGACGCGGACAAGGCCGACGACCAGTCGCTGCCGCAGCTCGCGGTGGGTGACGAGCTCACTCTGCGCGAGATCGAGCCGAAGGGCCACGCGACGAGCCCGAAGCCGCGGTACACCGAAGCTTCGCTGGTGAAGGCGCTCGAGGAGAAGGGCATCGGCCGTCCGTCGACGTTCGCCGCGATCATCGACGTCATCATCAACCGCGGCTACGTCAGCAAGCGCGGCCAGGCACTGGTGCCCAGCTGGCTCGCGTTCAGCGTGATCCGGCTGCTCGAGCAGCACTTCACCGAGCTGGTCGACTACGACTTCACCGCGGCACTCGAAGACGATCTGGATGCCATCGCGCGCGGCGAGCAGGATCGCGCCGCCTGGCTGCGCGGGTTCTACTTCGGCTCGGAGGGTCACGTCGGCCTGCGTGAGATCGTCGACAACCTCGGCGAGATCGATGCTCGCGAGATCAACTCCACGCCGATCGGTGACGTCGCGGTGCTGCGGTTCGGCCGATACGGGCCGTACCTCGAGATCCCGGGCGAGGAGGAGACCCCGCGCCGTATCAACGTGCCCGAGGACCTCGCCCCGGACGAGCTCACCCCGGCCAAGGCGCAGGAACTCGTCGACGCTCCTGTCGGCGGCGACCGCGTGCTGGGCCAGAACCCGGAGAACGGTCGAGACATCGTCGTGAAGGACGGCCGGTTCGGGCCGTACCTCGAGGAGGTGCTGCCCGAAGAGGAGCCGCCCGCCGAGCCGGCGGCGCCGGCCAAGCGCGGCGCGAAGAAGCCGGTCGCGCCGAAGCCGCGCCGCGCCTCGCTGTTCAAGAGCATGTCGCCGGAGACGATCGATCTCGACACCGCGCTGAAGCTCTTCTCGCTGCCGCGCACGGTGGGCGTCGACCCCGAGTCGGGCACACCGATCACGGCACAGAACGGTCCGTACGGCCCCTACATCAAGAAGGGCACCGACTCGCGTTCGATCGCCGGCGAGGAGATGATCTTCGACATCACCCTGGAGCAGGCGCTCGAGATCTACTCTCAGCCGAAGTACGCGAACCGTGCCGCGACATCCCTCAAGGAGTTCGAGGCGGATCCGGTCAGCGGCAAGCCGATCCGGATCAAGGACGGGCGCTTCGGCGCCTACGTCACCGACGGCACGACCAACGTCACCATTCCGAAGGGGCAGACCCCGGACGACATCACGTTCGAGATCGCCGTGCAGATGCTCGCCGACAAGCGCGCGAAGGGTCCCGCGCCCAAGCGCACGACGCGGCGGGCGACGACCGCGCGCAAGACCCCGGCAAAGAAGAAGTGACCGAACCCCCGGCCCCCGGACCCCTTCCGGTCCCCGAGCCTGTCGAGGGGTCGCCCCGCGGCATCTGGATCACCCTCGAGGGCGGCGACGGCTCGGGCAAGACCACCCAGGCCACGCTCCTCGAGGAGTGGCTGCGCGCGCAGGGCCGCACCGTCGTGCGCACGCGCGAGCCCGGTGGCACCGAGGCCGGCACGCTGATCCGGGACATCGTGCTGCACCACCGCGGAGACATCGCCCCGCGCGCGGAAGCCCTGCTCTACGCAGCCGATCGCGCCCACCACGTCGCGACCCTGGTGCGGCCGTCGCTGGAGCGCGGCGAGATCGTCATTCAGGATCGCTACCTCGACTCCTCCGTCGCCTACCAGGGGGCGGGGCGGGTTCTGGATGCCGGCCAGGTGCGCGACCTGTCGCTGTGGGCGACCGGGGGAGCGCTGCCCGACCTCACGGTGCTGCTCGACCTCGATCCGGCCGCCGCGCGGCGGCGACTCGACGCCGCGGACAAGCCGTTCGACCGCCTGGAGGCGGAGAAGGCGGAGTTCCACGAGCGCGTGCGGCACGCCTTCCTCGATCTCGCGGCCGACGAGCCCGAGCGCTTCCTGGTGCTCGATGCCGCCCAGCCGGTCGAGCACCAGGCATCCCTCATCCGTGCGCGCGTCGCGACCCTGCTGTCCTGAGCGGGCACGTCCCCGGCACGCCGTAGGCTGGTCGGCATGACGGCGACCGCACAGCACGAGCTCCCGTGGAGCGACGTGTGGGGTCAGGATGACGCGGTCGCGCAGCTGCAGGCGGCCGCCGCCGACCCGGCCCAGCTCGCTCATGCCTGGCTGATCACCGGGCCGCCCGGATCCGGACGCTCGACCCTGGCCTACGCCTTCGCGGCGGCGCTGATCGCCGAGCCGGGCGACGAGGCAGCGGCGCGACAGGTGCTCGCCGGCACCCACCCCGACCTGACCTCGCTGCGCACCGAGGGCGTCATCATCTCGATCAAGGACGCGCGCGCCCTCGTCGAGCGCTCCTACTTCTCACCGTCGCTGGGCCGCTACCGCGTCATCGTGATGGAAGATGCCGACCGGATGGTCGAGCGCACCAGCAACGTCCTGCTGAAGGCGCTCGAAGAGCCGCCGGAGAACACCGTCTGGGTGCTGTGCGCACCCAGCGACGCCGACCTGCTGCCCACGATCCGCTCTCGCGTGCGCACCTTGCGCCTGCGCGAGCCGGATGTCGCCGATGTCGCTCGGCTCATCGTGGCGCGCACGGGTGTCGACGAGACGGTCGCCGAGCAGTCGGCGCGGCTCGCACAGCGCCACATCGGCATGGCGCAGCGGCTGGCCACCGACCCGGCGTCGCGGCACCGCCGCGACGAGATCCTGCGCTCCGTGCTGCGCGTGCGCGGCGTCGGCGATGTCGTGGAGGTCGCCTCGACGATCGTCGCCTCGGCCACCGACGACGCCAAGGCGCTCACGGCCGAGCGGGACGACGCCGAGCGTGAGTCGCTGCGGCGCACCCTGGGCGTCGCCCCCGGCGCGGCTGTGCCCCCGGCCTTCCGAGGTCAGGTCAACGCACTCGAGGACGAGCAGAAGCGACGCGCGACGCGCAGCCTGCGGGACGGCATCGACCGGGTCCTCACCGACCTGGAGTCGATGTATCGCGACACGCTGATGCTGCAGCTGGGGCGTGACACCGACCTCATCAACCGCGAGCTCGCCGACGAGCTGGCATCGCTCGCCGCGGCCTGGGACGCGCAGCGCACCCTGACCGTGCTCGACGCGATCGCCGCCACGCGCACGAACCTCGAGGGCAACGCCGCGCCTGCCCTGGCCCTGGAGAGCATGCTCGTGACTGTCGCGAGTGGAAGGACCCCGTGAACCGCACACATCGCACCGTGGCTGCTGTCGCCGCAGCCGTCGCGGCATCCCTCACCCTGTCCGGATGCCTGTACGCCGCCATCCCGGAGTCCGGCACGGCACCCGCGCCCAGCCGGACGCCCGTCGTCGACGGAGCGCCGGCAGGCTTCGAGGAGTACTACACGCAGACCCTCGACTGGACCGGGTGCGACGGCGCTGACGGCGGCAGCTACGACTGCGTCGATGTGACGGCGCCGCTGGACTGGTCCGACCCGGATGCCGGACAGATCGAGCTCGCGATCATCCGCCGTGCCGCCACCGACGGCGACGCGATCGGATCGCTGCTGACGAATCCGGGGGGTCCCGGGGCCAGCGGTTATGACCTCATCGCAGACTCGGCGAGCTTCGCGGTCGGGGCGCCCCTGCTCAGCGCCTACGACGTGATCGGCTTCGACCCGCGTGGCGTGGGTCGCTCGACCGCGGTGACCTGCTTCGACGCGGAGGACATGGACGCGTTCCTGTTCGACATCCCGGCAGATGCGCGCGGCACGGATGCGTGGCGCACCGAGCTGGCGGAGCGCAACGATGAGTTCGCCGCAGCGTGCGAGGAGGGCAGCGACGGCATCCTCTCGTACATCACGACCGACAACTCCGCGCGCGACATGGATCTCCTGCGCGCGGTGCTCGGGGACGAGAAGCTCAACTACCTCGGCTACTCCTATGGCACCTTCCTCGGGGCGACGTACGCGAAGCTGTTCCCCGAGCGGGTCGGGCGACTCGTGCTCGACGGCGCCATCGATCCGTCGGTGTCCGGCCTGGAGGTCGGCACGACCCAGGCGCTCGGATTCGAGTCGGCGTTGCGCGCCTACATGGCCGATTGCCTCGACGATAGCGACTGCCCGTTCCGGGGCACCGTGGACGATGGGATGGCCGATCTCGGCACCCTGCTGGCATCCGTCGACAGGAGCCCGCTGGCGGGCGAGGACGGACGCATGCTCGGCGCGGACACGCTGATGACGGGCATCATCGCCGCGCTGTACTCGCAGGAGAGCTGGCCCTACCTGACGATGGCGCTCAGCGACGCTCTGGCCGGCGATCCGGAGATGGCGTTCCTGCTCGCGGACTTCTACTACGGCCGCGAGGGCGGGGTCTACTCCGACAACTCCACCGAGGCGTTCCACGCGTACAACTGCATGGACTATCCGTCGGACGAGTCCGAGGCCGATCAGGATGCCGCGACGGCGCTGGTCGCTGAGAAGGCTCCGACCATCGCCCCGTACTGGGATGGTGTGGACATCTGCGCCTCGTGGCCGTACGAGCCGACCGGCGTGCGGGAGAAGATCGCCGCCGAGGGTGCCGCGCCGATTGTCGTGGTCGGGACCACGAACGACCCGGCGACGCCGTACGAGTGGTCGGTGTCGCTGGCCGAGCAGCTCTCGTCGGGTGTGCTGGTCACGCGCGAGGGCGAAGGTCACACCGGCTACAACAAGGGCAACGACTGCGTGGACGAGGCCGTGGAGGCCTACCTCCTGGCCGGCACCGTGCCCGAGGACGGGCTGCTCTGCGACTGAGCGGCGTCAGCGACGCAGGATGCGACGGGCGAGCCCGTTGCCGACGAACTGCACCACCTGCACGATCACGATGATCACGAGCACCGCGGCCCAGGTCACGGCCGGGTTGAACTGCTTGAACCCGTAGACGATGGCGAACTCGCCGAGGCCGCCCGCTGCGACCGCACCGGCCATCGCCGTCATGTCGACGAGGGCGACGACGATGAACGTGTAGCCGAGCACGAGTGGGCCGAGGGCTTCGCGGGGCACGAGTCGGAACAGGATGCGGGCGCGGCCGGCGCCGGCGGCACGGGCCGCCTCGATGACCCCGGGGCGCACCGTGAGCAGGTTCTGCTCGACGATGCGGCTGATCGCGAACAGCGAGGCGATCGTGATCGCGAAGATGCCGAACTCCGGACCGATGCCGGGCAGGCCGAGCCCGCGCGCGAACGGCTGCACGGCGACGAGCAGGATCACGAACGGGATCGGCCGGAAGAAGTTCACCAGAACGTTGAGGAAGCCGAACAGCGGCTTGTTCGGGAAGAGGCTGCCTTCGCGCGTGGCGTAGAGCGCAAGTCCCAGCAGCAGCCCCAGGATGCCGCCGAAGATGAGCGAGAAGCTGACGATGTAGAGCGTCTCGAAGGTCGCCTCCCACAACTGGGGGAGCAGGGCGATGAGCCTATCCACGGATGTCCTCCTCGATGAGCGGCGCATGGGCCCGGGCGGCGCCGATGGCGCGGTCGACGGCATCCGCGTCGCCGGTCAGGGCGAGCGTGAGATGACCGAAGACGCGCCCGCCGATGTCGTTGATGCCGCCGTGGATGAGCTCGAAGCGCACGTCGTGCGCGGTGAGCGCGGTGAACACCTCGGCCTGCGAGACGTCGCCCTCGCGGATCGTGAACGTGACGATCCGGCCGGGATGCCGGTCGCGCAGCACCTGCAGCTGGGCGCCGGCCGGCACGTCCTCGATGATGCTCGCGACGAACTTCTTCGTGGCGGGGTGCTGCGGGGCCGAGAGGATGTCGAACACCGTGCCGTCTTCGATGACCCGGCCGTTCTCCATCACGACGACCCGGTCGGCGATCGTGCGGACGACCTCCATCTCGTGCGTGATGACGAGGATCGTGATGCCCAACTCGGCGTTGACCCGCTTGAGGAGCGAGAGCACCTCCTGGGTGGTGTCGGGGTCGAGGGCGCTCGTGGCCTCGTCGGCGAGGAGGATGCGGGGGCTCGTGGCCAGCGCGCGGGCGATGCCGACGCGCTGCTTCTGGCCCCCGGAGAGCTGCTCCGGGTGGTTCTTCGCCTTGTCGGCGAGACCCACGAAGGCGAGCAGCTCGTCGACGCGGGCCGCGATCTCGGCGCGCGGACGCCCGGCGACCTCGAGCGGGTAGGCGACGTTGCCGGCCACGGTGCGCGAGTCGAACAGGTTGAACTGCTGGAAGATCATGCCGATGTCGCTGCGCAGTGCGCGCAGCTCGCGCTCGCGGAGACCGGTGATGTCGCGGCCGTCGATCTCGACGGTCCCGCTGGTCGGTCTCTCGAGCGCGTTCACCAGCCGCAGCACGGTGGACTTGCCCGCACCGGAGTATCCGATGATGCCGGTGATCGACCCTTCGGCGATGTCCAACGAGACGTCGTCGACGGCGACGACGGGTGTCGCGGTCTTGCTCGCGGGAGGGAACGACTTCGTCACGCCGGACAGGCGGATGAGGGTCATGGGGGCTCCTCGGTGACATGCGTGTGCGGCCCGTTCGGGTGAACGGGCCGCACACGGAAGGGTATTACTGGTTGGCGCGGATGTCGTCCTCGACGTCGTGCAGCGACGTCACCAGATCAGCCGCCGGGGTCTGCAGCAGCACCGCGGTGTTGCCCGAGGCCTCCTGCACGCCGTCCAGGACCGCCTGCGTGGTCTGGTAGATCTCGACGAGCTTGAGGTAGGTCGGGTTGTCGGCGTCGTTCGCGCGGGCGGCGAAGATGTTCACGTACGGCAGCGCGTTCGGGTCGGACGGGTCGTCCGTCGCGATGGCGTCGTCGAAGCTCAGACCGGCGTCCTCGACGAAGTCGTTGTTGATGATCGCCGCGGCCACGTCGGGCAGCGACGTCGCGGTGAACGCGGCGTCCAGGGCCTCGACCTTGACCTTCGAGGTGTCCAGCACGTCGGCGACGGTCGAGAAGATCGAGCCACCGTCCTTCAGCTCGACAAGACCGGCCGACTGGAGCACGAGCAGGCCGCGGGCCTGGTTCGACTCGTCGTTCGGGACGGCGACCGTCTCGCCGGCGGGGATGTCGGCGACGTCGTCGTACTTGCTGGAGTACAGGCCCAGCGGGTAGATCGCGGTCGAGCCGATCGGCACGAGGTCGTCGTCGGCGTTCACGTTGTAGGTGGCGAGGTAGATGATGTGCTGGAACTGGTTCAGGTCCAGTTCGCCGGCGGACAGCGCGGGGTTCGGCTGCGTGTACTCGCTGAAGTCGACCAGCTCGACGTCGATGCCCGCACCTGCGGCGGCCTCGACGTAGGTCTCCCAGTACGGGTCTCCAGCGCCGACGACGCCGATCTTGACCGTCTCGGCCGCGCTGGACGGGTCGCCGCTGGTGGCCGGGTCGGCGGTGTTGGTGGCGCAGCCGCCGATCAGGAGAGCAAGGGGGAGGGCCAGTGCGGCCGCTCCGAGGAACTTCTTGGACATGTGGTGCTCCTTGTGGGTGGAAGGCACCGCGGAGCGCGCCGTCGCAGCCGCGCTCGCCTCATCGCGGTGCCGTCATCGACGTTATGCGGGCCGGCGACGAAGCACGACTCGTCCGTAATACATCGACACCGGATGCCGGTTCGGACTGGTTCGCGGCGGGTACTTCGACCATGTAAGATCGATGATCGTGCACGGCGCTCGCGCCTTGCGCCGCCCTAGCTCAGTCGGCAGAGCATTTCACTCGTAATGAAAAGGTCAAGGGTTCGATTCCCTTGGGCGGCTCGCAACAGATGAAAGGGTCCCGCGAGGGGCCCTTTCGTCGTTTCGCGACCCGGCGGAGCCGAGTGGCGCCGGTAGCCCCCGGTAGGTTGGACGGATGATCGCCTCCCGCATGCCGTCGCGCTGGCTGCGCATCGGCGTCCCCGTTCTGCTTGCCCTGGTCTGGCTCGTCGGCGGAGCGATCGGCGGACCGTACTTCGGCAAGGTCAGCGAGGTCGCCACCAACGACCAGTCCACCTTCCTGCCCGAGACCGCCGAGGCGACGCAGGTACAGCAGCGGCTGAGTGAGTTCACGGGCGGTGACACGATTCCGGCGGTGGTCGTCGCGGCATCCGATACCGAGCTCGACGACGCGCAGCTGAGCGGCTTGCAGAGCCTCGCCGACGCGATCGCCGAGGTCGATGGGGTCGGCGACGTGTCGCCGCCGGTCGTCTCCGAAGACGGTCTCGCCGCGCAGATCTTCGTCCCCATCGACTCCGACGGGCAGGTGCGGGAGACCGTCGAGCAGGTCCGTGCCGTGATCGACGACCAGCTCGACCGCGGCCTCGATGCCTGGGTCACCGGTCCCGCCGGGTTCACCGCGGACCTCGTGGCGGGCTTCCTCGGCATCGACGGGCTGCTGCTGATGGTCGCGCTGGGTGCCGTCTTCATCATCCTCGTCATCGTCTACCGGTCGCCGCTGCTGCCGATCCTCGTGCTGATGACCTCGCTGTTCGCCCTGTGCGTGGCACTGCTGACGGTGTGGTGGCTCGCGAAGGCCGGCATCGTCGTGCTCAACGGCCAGGTCCAGGGGATCCTGTTCATCCTCGTCATCGGCGCCGCCACCGACTACGCACTGCTCTACACCGCCCGGTTCCGAGAGGCGTCGGGCGCGGGCCTGCGCCGATGGGATGCCACGACGGCGGCCTGGAGGGGCGCGTTCGAGCCGATCCTGGCCTCGGGCGGCACGGTCATCGCGGGCTTGCTCTGCCTGCTGCTGAGCGACCTGGCATCCAACCGCGCACTCGGCCCCATAGCCGCGATCGGCATCGCGTTCTCCGTGCTCTCCGCGCTCACGTTCCTCCCTGCCCTCCTCGCGCTGGTCGGACGCGCGGCGTTCTGGCCGTTCCTGCCCAAGCCCGGCAGCGCCGAGCTGCCCGAGGCGATCGCCGGCGCGCGAGTCCGCGGCTTCTGGCCGCGCCAGGCGCGGCTGGTCGCCCGCCACTCCCGGGCGGTGTGGGTCGTCTGCACCGTCGTGCTGCTGGCCGCCTCGGTGGGCGTGCTGCAGCTGAAGGCCGACGGCGTGCCGCAGAGCGACCTCGTGCTCGGCCAGAGCGATGCCCGCGACGGGCAGGAGGTGCTCGCCGAGCACTTCACCGCCGGCTCGGGAAGCCCCCTCTACGTCATCGTGCCGGAGGCGGACGTCGCCGGGGCGGTCGCGGTTCTGGACGAGGATGCCGGCATCGACGGGATCGCCGCATCGAGCGAGGATGCCGCCAGCGGTCAGGTGACCGTCGAGCTCGCCGACGGCGAGCCCGTGTACGCGGTGGCCGGGCCGCCGACCGCGGAGGCGGTGGGCCCCACCGTCTCGGACGGGGATGTGCTGCTCATCGGCACGCTCGTCGATGAAGCCGACTCGCTCGAGGCGGAGGGGACGGTGCGCGGGCTGCGCGCGGCTCTCGCCGATGAGCTCGGCGAGGCGACGGCACTGGTCGGCGGGGCGACCGCGATCGACGTCGACACCAACGACACGTCGATCCGCGACCGCACGGTCATCATCCCCGTGATCCTCGTCGTGATCCTGCTGATCCTCATGCTGCTGCTGCGCGCGATCGTCGCCCCGCTGTTGCTGATCCTGTCCGTCATCCTGTCGTTCGGCGCGTCGCTGGGTGTGAGCGCGCTCGTCTTCAACCATGTGTTCGACTTCCCGGGTGCGGACCCGGCGGTACCGCTCTACGGGTTCGTGTTCCTCGTCGCCCTCGGGGTCGACTACAACATCTTCCTGATGACCCGGGTGCGCGAGGAGTCCCTCGCGCACGGCACGCGCTCCGGCATCCTGCGCGGACTCGTCGCCACCGGCGGCGTGATCACATCGGCGGGTCTCGTGCTGGCGGCCACGTTCGCCGCGCTGGGCGTCATCCCGATCCTGTTCCTCGCGCAGCTCGCGTTCATCGTCGCGTTCGGGGTGCTGCTGGACACGTTCGTGGTCCGCTCGCTGCTCGTTCCGGCGGTGTCCTACGACATCGGTCGCGCGATCTGGTGGCCGTCGAGGCTGTCTCGTAGGCTCGACCCATGACCAGGGCCCTGTTCATCGTCGACGTGCAGAACGACTTCACCGAGGGCGGCGCGCTCGGCGTGGCCGGCGGTGACGCCGTCGCGAGCGGTGTGACCGCCCACCTGAGCGCACACGCCGCCGAATACGCGCTGATCATCGCGTCGCGCGACTGGCACGACCCCGAGGGCGACAACGGCGGGCACTTCGCGCTGACCGGCGAGCCCGACTTCGTCGACACGTGGCCCGTGCACTGCGTCGCCGACACGCCCGGCGCCGACTACGACCCGCTGCTGGAGACAGCCGCCGTCACACACCACGTCCGCAAGGGCCAGGGCAAGCCCGCGTACTCGCTGTTCGAGGGCGTGACCGACGACGGCCGCACGGTCGCCGAGCTGCTGGACGCGCACGGGGTCGTCGACGTCGACGTGGTCGGCATCGCGACCGACTATTGCGTGAAAGCGTCTGCGATGGATGCCGTGGAGCACGGGCGCCACGTCCGGATCCTGACCGATCTCGTGGCCGGGGTCTCCCCGGCCACATCCGATGCCGCGCTTGCCGAACTCGCCCACGCGGGCGCCGAACTGAAGGAGAGTGGCCGATGAGCCAGCCCACACCCGCCGGATGGTACCCCGACCCGGCCGACCCGTCGCGCACTCGCTGGTGGGACGGGTCGCAGTGGACGGAGCAGACGGGGCAGGCGGCCGCGCCCGTCGCTCCCGCTGCGCCGGCTGCTCCGGCCGCGCCGCGGTACGGCGAGTACGCCGCGACGGCGGGTGGGTCGGACCTGTCGGCCGGTTATCCGGCATCCTCGGCACCGGCCTGGCCCACGGCGGCGCCCGCCGTCCGGTTCGGACCGTCGGCACCCGGTACTGACACGAACACGATCTGGGTGTACCTGTCGATCATCGCGAGCATCCTGCCGATCGTCGCACTCTTCCTGATCGACTGGGAGACGTACCTCCGGCTCACCATCGCGGCCGAGAGCGACCCCACCGTCGCCACCGAGCTGGGGCAGTGGACGGTCGGGGTGCTGGGCATCTCGGTGCTCAGCTATGTGCTGATCGGTGTGTCCGTCCTGTTCGCCTGGCTGGACTGGCGCGAGCTGAAGAAGCGCGGCATCGCCAAGCCGTTCCACTGGGCGTTCGCGTTCCTGACGCTCGTGATCTCCACTGCGGCGGTCTACATCATCGGCCGCACGGTGGTCGTGCGCCGCGAGACCGGCAAGGGCTTTGCCCCGCTGTGGGTGTGGATCGGCCTGACCCTGCTGTCCTGGATCATCGCCGGCGTCTGGTTCGCGGCGCTGTTCCAGCGCATCCTGGAACTCGTGCCGACCGTCTGAGGCCCGTGGGTCTGAAAGAATGGACCAGCCCCCTATAGCTCAGTTGGTAGAGCATCGGACTTTTAATCCGCGGGTCGCAGGTTCGAGCCCTGCTGGGGGGACGTAGTGATCGGTGACGAAGGGGATGCCGTGAGTGAGTCGAAGGGTCCTGCACCGGAGCCGGCGCCGTCCACGGAGGTCGTCCAGACGATCCAACGGCGGACATGGATCCGCTGGATCGTCATCCTGCTCGCCGCGATGATCGTCCTCGTCGCTGTGGGCTGGGTCGTCGGCACGGCGTCGGCATCCGCGTCCGAGGTGGGGTCCGTCGCGGCTCTGGTGCTGCTGCGCGGGTAGCCTGGAGGGGATGAGCGACGACTTCCGCGAGTACCACAAGCCGGTGCGCAGGCCCGCTGAGGTCTTCGATCGGCTGTTCAGCGCAGAGGACCCGGCAGAGGTCTCCCGAGCCGCGCACGCCACGGCATCCGCGCTGATGACGCGTGTGCGGACCGAGTCGGAGGATGCCGTCGTCGACCGGCTCGTGGCCTACACCGACCACCACGGCATCGATGTGATCGCTGAACTGTGGGCGCGCTCGCCGGCGCGTTCGCTGCCGGGCGCGCTGTGGCGCATCTATCTGCTGCAGCTGATGGTCCACGACGATCCGCGCGCCGCGGCGCTGCAGTACGAGCGCGGGCGTCACCGGCTGCACTCGCCGGACGACGTCGTCGCCGGCGCGCCGACACCGGCCGGTCCCGATGAGCTGATCGCCTTGTCCGATGCCATCCTGCGCGGGGCCTTCTCCGGTGACTTCGCGGTCGCCCTGGACCGTGCGGCATCCTTCTGTCGCGTCGAGGCGGCCGGTGCTGTCGATCTGGCCGACGGCCACGACGCGACCGAACCGGACCGCGCCAGCGGCTACACGGCGCGCGCCCTCCGGCTGGCCACGTACGCCGAGGAGCTCGCCGCTTGCGCGGCGCTCTGGCGCCGCGACGCGCTCACCTGATCCCCCCCAGGCAGAGAAAAGCCGGGCACAGAAGAGCCGGGCAGAGAAGGGCCGGGCAGAGAAGGGCCGGGCCGCAGAACGCCTCTCGGCGCGAGGCCGCTCGGAGCGGCAGAAGTTGGAGCCCGGGGTTACTGCGGCCCGGCTGAAAGAGTCTAACCGACGTCCGGGCGCACCTATTCCCAGCGGCCCGTGCACCCGTGTGCCCGCACCCCTCGCAGGACGTTTTCGCGATCCCGGGCGTGTCGACGGCGTGTCCGGCTGGCACGCGGCGAAAGTCCTGCGAGCGGTGCGCGTAGGCTCGTGCCATGGCCTGGCGCTTCGCTCTCATGATCGACCCCGCGGCGTCCGACG
>Ga0180219_1000903_pt1 | contig 21046 bp, 15 predicted proteins | sample eDN3rd30CBELigMG_FD_151338 | JGI IMG/M metagenome (GOLD analysis project Ga0180219, IMG submission 151338) | Enriched Miracle-Growth compost microbial communities from Emeryville, California, USA - eDNA 3rd pass 30_C BE-Lig MG (version 2)... ...
TGGTGAAGAACCTCCACGTCGTGCGCAACGCCAAGCCCGGCAAGGAGCTGGCGTTGTCGCTGGACCTGCGCCTGCAGTACCTCGCCAACCGCGAACTGAAACGGGCGCTGGACCAGTTCGGCGCCAAAGCCGGCAGCCTGGTGATGATCGACGTGCGTACCGGTGAACTGCTGGCCATGGCCAACCAGCCCACCTTCAACCCGAACAACCGCCAGGGCCTGGACCCCGCGGCCATCCGCAACCGCGCGCTGACCGACGTCTTCGAACCGGGCTCCACCGTCAAGCCGATCTCCATGTGCGCCGCGCTGGAAAGCGGCCGCTGGCAGCCCTCCGATCAGGTCGAGGTATGGCCGGGCAGCCTGCGCATCGGCCACTACACGATTCGCGACGTGACCCGCAGCGAGGGCCGCATACTCGACCTCACCGGCATCCTCATCAACTCCAGCAACGTCGGCATGAGCAAGGTGGCTTTCGACATCGGCGGCCAGGCCATCCACGACGTGATGCAGCGGGTTGGCCTCGGCCAGTACACCGGCCTGGGCTTCCCCGGCGAGCGCGTCGGCAACCTGCCGGCCTACCCGCGCTGGCGGCCGGCGGAGACCGCCACGCTGTCGTATGGCTATGGCCTGTCGATAACCGCCGTGCAGCTGGCCCACGCCTACGCCACCCTGGCCAACGGCGGGCGGATGCTGCCCCTGTCGCTGGTGCGCCGCGAGCAGGCGCCGCGGGCCGAGCAGGTCATCCCGGAAACGGTCGCGCGCACCGTGACGAGCATGCTCGAGCAGGTGGTCGAGTCGCCTCGCGGCATCCATCGCGCCCAGGTTCCCGGCTATCACGTGGCCGGCAAGAGCGGCACCGCGCGCAAGGCCGCGACCGGTGCGCGCGGCTACCGGGAAAACGCCTACCGCTCGATGTTCGTCGGCTTCGGCCCGGTCAGCGATCCGCGCATCGCCATCTCGGTGGTGATCGATGAACCCAGCCGCGGCGGCTACTTCGGCGGCAAGGTCGCCGCGCCGGTGTTCAGCCACGTGATGAGCGGCGCCTTGCGCATCCTGGAGGTTGCGCCCGACAACCTGCCGGAGCCGCCTTTGCGCGAGGCGACGACGGAGGCCCGACCGCTGGCGTCCGGCTGAGACGAGAACAGGAAGGATTCGCCCGCACGGCCATCAATCGAGCGGGACGCTCCGGCATTTCGTTCAGATAGCCGATGGCTGCGCGCCCGTGGCGTTTTTAGCGACGGCGTTGGCAGCGCCGATCCAGGCATGGATTTACCCCAGGCATGAAAAAGCCCGCCAGGCGGCGTAATGCTGTTCACTCTTGTTTCGCCCCCTCGGGCGAGTCCCTTTTGTCAAACGGTGGAAGGCCACCCCCGCAAAAAGGAACCAAAAAGGCTTGCCCCGCATACGGGCCCGATGGAGCCGGGCTACCCTCGCGAATTCCCCCGCCACGGAGGCCCGAACTAGGCGTCCCCCCCGAGGGTACGTCCCTGTAGCCCATCGGGGCTCTCGGCTATTTCTCTGGAAATCCGAATCGCGGACAAGGTCCGCTCCTACGGTTCCAGGAAGCACGGGCGTAGGAGCGGACCTTGTCCGCGATTGGACTCAACGCCCCGCCGGACACCCCGGCGGCACGAACGGCTCCCTCTCCCGCTTGCGGGAGAGGGCTGGGGTGAGGGAGCGAAGCCAGGCTGGCGCACCTTCGCTGAACCACCACATATCGCTTAAGTGAACAGCATTACGCCAGGCGGCGGGCTTGGATGGGAATGCCCGTGTCGCCGATCTTTCAGGGGTTAGAGGTAAAGATCGAGGATCTCCTGAATCTTGCCTTCCTTGCGCATCTGCTCCAGCGCCCCCTGCAGCTTCTGCACGACTTCATCAGGGGTTTGCTTGTTCAGCGCCAGGTAGAGATCGTCATGCGAATAGCGCAATACGATCTTCAGGTTCTTGATGCCGACCTGGCTGGCGAGATAGCGTCCAGCCGGGTCTCCAGCAGCCCAGAGATCGATCTTGCCGTTCACCAGGTTCTTGGCATTCTCCTGATCGCGCAACTCCAAATGAGGGTCGAACCCACGTCTGACCAGGTCTTCGGCCATCGCATCGCCCCTGTAGGCGCCAACCTTGTACTTCTTTGCCTCATCCAACGTCTTCAGGGTGATCTTGCTGTCACCTTTGGCGAACAGCACCCAGTCATCGGGGCCGATGGGACCCACCCACTTGAACAGCTCTTCACGCTCGGGCGTCCGGGCGGTGACGAAAATGCCATAGTCGGGTTTCTCCAGGGCCGTCTTGTAGAGCCGGTCCCAGGGGTAGAGCAGCGTCATGGTGTATTTGATCTGGGCACGGTTGAACACTTCCCGCACGACGTCCGCGGCGATACCGGTAATGCCCTCTTCGAGGGCGAACTGCTTGCCGGTGATCGACATGTTGTATGGCGGGAAATTCTCGGTCAGCAAGGTGACTTTGTAATAATCCGGGATGGGAGCATCATCGGCGTGCGCTGACAGACCGAGCAGCAACGCGGCTGTAATGATGAACGGGCGAATGAACATGAAGACTTTACCTAGCGTTGTGAATTGGGCCGGCTATTTGATCTGCTGATCGCTGGTAGAAGTCTTTCAGACTCTTCTGAATCTCTGGAGCGGGATGCTTTGGCCTGCACTGGCTGTAGCGCCAGCAGTGATACCACCCGTGCAGTTCGCGCCCACGAATCTGCTTGGGTATCGATTCGCCGCCCCAATCCCATGGCCTGCGCAGCTGGGCAACGACGCGCTCACAGCGCTGGTTGTCCCGCCGAAATTCACGCCGGTGTAATACGCTCTACACCAGCACCTGCCGCGTGCTGGCAATCAACTGATTGACCTGGCGCACCACTGCTTCATCGGTAGGTATCTCGGGCCCTCTCCCCTCCGGGCACGGCATGCTGGGCGTCGTCCCGAAGAGCCTGCAGATGAGGGGACGCTGCTCATACGCCTCACAACCATTGGGCCCAAGGTGGACACAGGTCCACGCCGACAGGGCTGCCTCATGCTCGGCCTCGCTCTTGACGGGTAGTCGGGCCATCTCTTCCGAAGACGCAGTGACCGGCCCGCAGCAGTCGTGGCAGCCAGGCTTGCATTCAAAGCCTGGAATCTTCCGACGCAATCGATCAACCCTGGAACCAACACTGTTCATTTTCGCCTCCTGGTCTGGCGCGAGAATTTTACATCCAAGGCTACCCCCTCACGGCGCTGAACTCGCGCCAGTGCAGCCCTGTTCCGCCTGGAGCTGGCTTTTTGTGCCCGCATTGTGCCCGCACGAAATTCATCAGGCACAAATGAGGATTTCGGCAACCCGCACCTGACCATCAGCGCACGCGGCAAGCGCGTAGGCGCGGCGATGCGGAGTTTGGCGCCATCATCGGCGACAGTTCAAGGACATCCGCCGCGGCACGGTGGCAAAAGCCGGCGCTGCAGGAACATGTCGTGGAGCACTCGCTGACCCGTGCGCTGGCCGAGCTCCCCGGAGCGCTGGATGTCGAGGCAGCCTGCCAGGGCATGTCGTGCGGCATTGCCCCGGCCAGCATGCGCACTTCTAAGGCGCAATCCTGCGCTTGAGCGCCTGCGCCAGCGGCTGCGGCAGGCCAGGAAGCGAACGCAGCAGCCAAGGCAGCACACGACGCTTGGCACCGCTGAGCGACTCGGGTACCAGAGCTTCGATCAGGTGCGGACCAGGTGTGGCCACGGCATACTCCAGCGCCTTGGTGAAGTCCTCCGCGCTGTCGGTACGCACTGCGTGCACGCCCATACCTTGGGCCAGCCGGGCAAAGTCCAGGCGCGGCCCGTCCAGATCCAGTTGCGAGCGGGCCTTGTCGCCACCACTGCCCGCGCCCACGCGCTCCAGTTCGACGTTGAGCACCGAGTAGCTGGCGTTGTTGAAGATGATACTGATCACATGCAGGTTCTCACGGGCCATGCTCCATAGCGCCTGGATGGTGTACATCGCGGTACCGTCACCGATCAGGGCCACCACAGGCCGATCCGGGCAGGCCACGGCGGCGCCAACGGCATTGGGCAGGCCCTGACCGATGGCTCCGCCAGTCAGGGTGATCAAATCATGGCGCGGGCAACCGTCGGTCATTGCCCCAAGCATCAGCCCCGAGGTAATGGCTTCGTCGATCAGGATCGCGTTTTCTGGCAGCAGATGGCCGACAGCCTTGCACACCTTGGGAGCGGTCAGTTTGCCGCGTGGCCGACCGGGCCGCCGGGGAGCCTGCAGCTGTGGCTGGGCCTGGTTCGCGCCCAGGGCGGCAGCGAGCTTGGCCAAACTGGCCGGCGCGTCCTGCTCGGGGGTGGCCAAGGTATGCACCGTGCAGCTGTCGGGAACCAGAAAGCTCGGCTTGCCGGGGTAGGCAAAGAAGGATACCGGAGCCTTGGCATCAACCAGAATCAGTTGCTGAATATCGGCCAGTTGCACGCCGGCCATCTCGGCCAGGTAGGCGATGCGCTCGACCGGCGGCAGGCCAGCACCACGCGTCAGGCGTGTGGGGAAGACTTCGGCCAGCAACTTGACCCCGGCCTGCGCGGCAATCCGCGCCGCCACCAGCAGGCCCGGCTCGCGCAGCGCCTGGCCGCCAAGCAGCAGCGCGGTCTTGCCGCCTGTCTGTATGGCCTGCGCAATGACCTGCACCACGCTGTCATCGGCCACCGGTGCGATGCGGTGAGCGGGCATGGCGCACGGCTGTGCCCCCTCGCCCCAGGACACGTCAGCCGGCAGAATCAGCGTGGCCACCTGGCCCGGCAAACCCTGGGCGGCCTGCACGGCGGCCACGGCATCCTGGCACAGTTGCGCGGTACTGGCACTGGTGCGCACGAACCCCGGCGAGACGTTGCGCGCTACGGTTTCGATATCGGACTGCAACTGCGCATCGTACTGGGCGTGGTAGAGAGCATGGTCGCCAACGATGTTGACCACAGGCACCTTGCCCTTGCGGGCGTTGTGCAGGTTGGCCAGCCCGTTACCCAGACCGCAGCCCAGGTGCAACAGCGTCGCCGCCGGCTTGTCGGCCATGCGCGCGTAACCATCGGCGGCACCGGTGGCCACACCCTCGAACAAGGCCAGCACGGCACGCATGCGCGGCTCGCTGTCGAGCGCTGCAACGAAGTGCATTTCGCTGGTTCCCGGGTTGGTGAAGCAGACCTCGATGCCGGCATCGGCCAGGGTCTGCAACAAGGCTTGGGCTCCGTTCATGGGCGCTCCTCTGGGGTGATGAGATGGCTGGGATTGATGTCGGCAATTCGGGTGACGCCGGCCAGCGTCATGGTCAACAGCAGTTCGCGCTGCCAGTGCGCGAGGAGTCGATTCACGCCAGCCTGTCCCTGTGCCGCCAGGGCCCAGACCCAGGGGCGACCGATGAGCACGCCGCGCGCGCCGAGGGCGACGGCCTTGAAGATGTCCACGCCACTGCGCACGCCGCCATCCATCAGCACTTCAGCCTGACTACCCACCGCATGAGCGATGGCCGGCAACGCGACTATGCTGGCCGGGGCCGCGTCAAGCTGGCGTCCGCCGTGGTTGGAAACAACGATGCCATCGGCCCCGCTGGTAACGGCAGCACGGGCGTCGTCCACCTCCAGAATACCCTTGAGCAGCAGTCGTCCCCGCCACTGGCCGCGCAGCCACTCGATGTCGCGCCAGCTCACGCCGGGGTCGAACTGCGCGTCGATCCAGGCCTTGAAGGCATTCAGGTCGCGACCGCCGGGCACCTGCCGGTGCAAATTGCCAAAGCTCAATGGCCTGCCGCCGATGGCCACGTCTCTCACCCAGCCGGGACGCACCAGTACTTGCCGAGCCCGCAGCAGCGAAGCCCTCGCACCGCTGGCCGTCATGCCATTGCGCACATCGCGCCAGCGCATGCCGGGCAACGGCAGATCGACGGTGAATACCAGTGTGCGGCAGCCCCCGGCCCAGGCCGCATCAAGCAAGGCACGAACAGCGCCACGGTCGCGCAGCATGTAAAGCTGAAACCAGGGTGCCTGCCCGGTGGCGGCTACTACCTCGACCAAGGGACAGATGCCGACGGTGGACAGCGTAAATGGCACACCCGCATCCAGAGCGGCGCGCGCGGCCTGCACCTCACCACGGCGCGCCATCATGCCTGCCAACCCAACCGGAGCCAGGGCCAGAGGCATTGCACAGGCCTGCCCGGAGAGCTGACAGCGAGTGTCTACATGCGACCCATCAATCAGAACGCGCTGGCGCAACTTGATCGCAGCGAAGTCGGCGGTATTGGCGGCCAGCGTGGCTTCGTCACCTGCGCCACCTGCCACATAGTCGAACAGAAAGCGCGGCAGGCGTCGTTGTGCCAGGGCTCGCCAGTCGGCAACAGTGGCTGGGTACATAGGCGACTCCTCAGCTGTTTTGTGCGGCGCGGGTAATCGAGCGGGCTGCCGCGCGGGCGGTCATGATGCAGGCGGGCAGGAAGGTGCCTTCCAGCGAGCGCTTTCCGCTGGCACCGCCGCCACCAAATCCGGCTGCCTCGCCGACACAGTAAAGGCCTGGCACCGGCTGCTGGCGGGCATCCAGCACCCGGCTGTGCAGGTCAGTCTGCAGGCCACCCAGGCTCTTGCGGGTAATCAGCTGCATGTGAATGGCGATGAAGGGGCCGGCACCAGGCTTCTGCAGGGGCGCCGGCTTGCAGGTGCGCAAGCGATCCGGTCGCCACTGTCGCGCATGCAGGATGCGGCGAATCTGGTCGTCATTGTGCAGACGCCGGCCTTTGCTGAAGTTGGCGTCGAACGTATCGGCGGTGGCCTGCAGCCTGGCAGGGTCGATGTCGTGCGAGGCAGTGAGCGCATTCATCTTGGCAGCCAGCCCGACCAGGGTGTCGTCAACGATGAAGTACGGGCTTTCCCTCTGCATCTGGCGCACCAGGCGGTGGTTGCCCAGCAGGGTTTCATTTAGGAAGCGGATGAACTGCTTGTCGCGAATGCGCTGATTGTGTTCCGCCCCGGAAATGGCGAACTCCTTGGCGGCGATACGCCAGTTGAGCAGGTGCCAGGTCCAGGGCTTCTCCTGTTCAGCCACGCGCTGGCACATCCAGTGGGTGTCAAACCCGGTGACCAGCGGCTGCGGCCCGATGCGCTCACCCCGGTGGTTGAGCCACAACGCCGACTTGCAGGGAATAGTCGACAAACCGTGGCCGGTGAAATGCGGATAGGGGTGTGGAAAGCCGGCCGCGTAATTCCACATCTCGCCGGCATGGGTGATCCGTGCCCCCAACTGCTCGGCGGCCCAATGATGCAATTGGCCATCGGCCATCGGCCAGCGGATGCGCGCCATTGAGCATGGTCACCGGCAGGGGACGCTCTTGCGGCCAGTTGGCCCGACATTCAGCATGACTGCCATTGATGCCGCCCATGGCCAGCACCACCACTGGCGCAATGCAACGCACGGCCTCGCCAGTCTCCTCATTGATGGCGAGGGCGCCGCTCACCCTGCCGGCCGCGTGCTCCAGCGCGGTAACCCGGTGACGGTGCAGCAGAGTCAGGCGCCCATCGTCATTGGCGCGGTGCAGGGCGTCCACCAGGCAGCGCACCAGTTCACGCGAAGTGCCCCAGACCACGTGGTAGCGCGGCAGGCTGTTACCGTCGCCATTCAGGCCACGCTCCACCCAGTTCACCGCCGGCATGAACTTGATGCCTTCGCTCTTCAGCCAGTCATACACCTCGCTGCGCGAATGCTCGACGTAGTAACGCGCCCATTGCAGCGGCCATTCATCCCGCGGGGTCAGTTCGCCGAACCGCAGCCAGTCATGCAGGGCTCGCTCAGGCGTGTCCGGAATACCCATGGCTTCTTGCAGTGGCGTGCCGACCAAGGCCATACCGCCAAAGGCCCATAGCGCCAGGCCACCGAGGCGCTCAGGCGTATCGCGGTCGATCAGCGCGACCCGCTGGCCGGCGCGCAGCAATTCCAGCGCCGTGACGATGCCCGCCAGGCCCCCACCCACCACCACTGCATCGGTCTGCGATGCTGCCATCGGTTGGTCTCCGCAAATGGCGTCGCGGGAAAGCCTCGAGCGTCGCCTTGTGGTTAGCCACGATAATCGCTAACGTTACTTTCCGATTGACCTTGCAGGACATCGACGATGACCCTACAGGCCACGGTTTCTATCAGTTGGGTCAACACCGTGCTGAACGCCGCGCAGCAGCAGGGCGTGGCACGTGAGGCGCTGCTGGCCCAAGCCGGGATTGCGGCTCACGAGCTGAATGCCGAGCGCTGGCCCATCGACCACATCACCCGGCTGTGGTGCGCCGCCGCGCGGTGCACGCAGGACACGGGCTTTGGTCTGAAGGTCGGTGCGGGCGTGGGGCCGGCCAGCTTCAACGTGGTTAGTTTCTTGCTGCAATCGGCGCCCACGCTGCGCGAGGCCTTTGCCCTGGTGCAGCAGTGCCAGAGCCTGATCAGCGATGGCGGTCGTTTTCAGACCATTGCCGGCGCGGATTCCTGCTGGGTGGTTTATCACCCCAGCCAGGGCGAACTGGCCTTCAGTCCGCACCAGATCGAGGCGGTGCTGGCTGCTGTGGTGGTGTTCACCCGCTGGATCACCGGCACCTCACTGCGACCGCTGGCGGTGCAGTTCAGCCAGGCGCAGCTGGGGCCGCTGGCGGGCTACCGCGAGGTATTCCGCTGCCCGGTGGCCTTCGAACAGGCGTTCAGCGGCGTGCTGGTGACCAACGCGTTGCTCGACACTCCTCTGCCACAGGCCGATGCGCAACTGGCCCAGGTGCTCCATGAGCACGCCCGCCAACGCCTGGCAGCCCTGTCGGCGCGTGCCGAGCTGGGGCAGGCGCTGCATGCCTGGATCGCAGGTCAGCTGCAAGCCCACCTGCCCACGCGCGCCCAGGCGGCGCGCGTGCTCGGCTTGACCGAGCGCACGCTGGCGCGGCGCCTGCAGGCTCAAGGTCTAAGTTTTTCCGGCTTGCTCGATGAGGCGCGGCGCGAGGCAGCGCTGCAAGCGCTGGCCCAGACGCAGCGCCCGCTGGCAGAGATCAGCCAGGCTCTGGGCTATGCCGAACCCAGCGTGTTCAACCGTGCGGTGCGCCGCTGGACCGGCAGTGCGCCGGGGGCCTGGCGCCTGGCGCAACAGATGTCGCAGCCTGCCGGTTATGTGAGTCAGGATATGACGAAGTAGCTAACGACTCGCTCTCCAGCCGTGCAGGGCGACCCGCACCAAAGCGCTTCCCTCATCCTCACCACCACAGTACGAGAGCGGCTATCCATCACCCGCTCCACGTATTCGGCGGCCGTTTCCGGCTCAGTTTCTCCCGGCAAGTGCGGCCATCCCTCCCTCGCTTGAACCACTTGGTCCGTACGAGCTCCCGAATCCTTTCCACGAGCCAGTTGCAGGTCTCGGCCGCCGACAGGAGCCCTCCCTCGCTCTCGTCCATGCCCGTCATCCCAACGATACCAATGTCGTAGCAAGCCTCCTTGCCTGGTTGTTGGGTTTCATACCAGGTGCCGGATCGGTTTTTTTCTACCGGATCGGCCAGATACCTACCTCGCCTTACCGGATGCCACCGAACAACTCCTGCCGTCGTCCCACGCGGAAGCAACGAGCCCTTGCAGGCCTCATCCGCAGGTGCTGGCCATCCTTCGCCAGGTAGCGCATCGCCTCGATGACATTGTTGCGCATGTACGCATCCCCTCGACGCACCACACTTACCCCACAGGCATCCCCGTAGCTGTCCTTGTCTTCATTGCAGCTGTGTGTGGTAGCCCTGCCCTCTCGTGGTTTCCACCCACAACTCACCGATCTGCTGAGCCTTATGCCGACTTTGACATGGCCAGGATCAAGTGGGCTGAATTGGTCGCCAAGGAGAAGCCGGCTGATCTACGCATCATGAGCGCCATCTTCGACCGGTACTGCTCGACGCTCAACCGGTGGGTGTCGTCGTTCGGGTTCACCCGGTTCAGAAGGTTCGTATGCGACATGCCCATTTGGAATCGATGAGCCGCAGGACGTGATTCAACGCCTGATCCACGGTTCTGACCGTCTTGACGACGAATCCCTGACCGAGCTGACCAGCTACTAGTCACGCTTCACTGCCACACACCACTTTCGCCATCCGCTGCACCTGCGGCCCGGCGGCGCTCTACCACTTGCAGGTGCGGTTGTCGATCAGGTCCAGCGGCAACAACACGGTGTCCATCGCCGCCGAAAATGGCAGATCGATGATCATCAGAGGCCCGACTGCATCCCATGACTCAAAGTCGAGTTGCACACCGACATAGGGACAAGGGCCGTACATATGCCCCAATGAACTCGCGCAGCCGCTCATGCCTCCTGCAACCAGGGCAGCCACTATCGCCCTCAGATAAATCCCCATCTTCAACGCTCCTTATCCGGAGCGCGAACCGTGCCAATCAGCCCTCACCGTAGCAATGGGACATTTCCCAAATTACGCGGCGGCGCTTTACCTGGAGAAACCATGAAGGACGTGGCGTTCCTGTTCGCCCGCCAGGACAGCAACTACAAGGCGATGCCCGGCTGCGACGTATTCGATATTGATCGGGACGCCAGAACTTTTGCCGGCGGAATGCCCGTGGTGGCGCACCCGCCATACCGGATGAGGGGCAGGTTACGGAAGTTCGCGAAAGGCCGTCCTGATGAGAAGGCACTGGGGATTTGGGCCGTCGACCAGGTCAGAACATGGGGGGCGTGCTTGAGCATCCAGCGGAAAGCACGCTGTTCAACCACTGCCGCATGCCGCACCCAGGGGAGTTCCCCGACGAGTTCGGCGGTTGGATCTTGGAGATCGAGCAGTTCCACTGGGGGGCACCGCGCCGAGAAGGCGACCTGGCTGTACATCGTCGGCGGCTCGCCTTCGGGCATCCCCGCTATTCCCCGGCGAACGGGCAAGCCAATGCACTGCGTCAGGCCTACCCGCAGCTATCCAAGGCTCCCATCGATCACAAAGGCCGGGCGCGAACACACGCCGCCGCCCCTGGCTGAATGGCTCGTTGAACTGGCACGAAGAACGGCAAAACGTCGCCTGATTGCTTAAATCTTATCCAATGGCTCCATGCAGCGATTGGTCAAAAAAGCCATTTCTCGGCAGCAGCCCTGGCTTCTTCCTCTGCTTCTTGCTCGCTTGACCATGGGCCATTAATGACATCGGCGATTCTGATCGCCAAGTTATGCTCGTAATAGATCACAGCTGTAAGGGGAATCTTGCCTGAGCTATCCCATTTGAATGCCGCATACAGGACATATTCAAAATTTTCTGCAACGCGAAATGGTTTAGGAAAATCCGGGCAAGTCTGCACTCTCTCCTTGATCCTGCTCTATCGGCTCAACAGTCCATGTCATTGAGCCTTGTCCTTCTCGAGTTCCGTAGATGTGGATCTCGTACTTCGCAACGCGCCGGCCTTCCTCGTCAAGCTCATAGGCCGTGCACTCCTGATATCCATAGGAAGCACGGAACACATAGTCTGAGCCACCTGGAGGGTATGCCCGTACTTCACTCTGATAATCGCCTTAATCGCTTCCTTTTGATCCAAGGTTCAACTCCTTCGCAGGGAAGCCACAGAACCTACTCCCTGCCATTGCGCCACTACAGTTCCGGGCGTAGGTGCACTTCAACCATTTCCGTGATCGTATCCAGTTCCCTCTGGATCTAATCGGAATTGAATGATCACTTGGCCATCAGGCAGCCGAGATCGACCGCACTCGACATGCCTGGCCCCGCAGTGGGGGCAGTCCATGACAAGGCCCTTGTCACCGGCATCTCGAAACCCGCTGTCGTCGGCGGCGAACTCTTTTCCGCAAGACTCTGATTGGCATTTCACAGGCTGTCCTCCTTCGCGGTGGCCTGGAGCCAACCAACCTACTCCCAGCACGCCAACAGCGCCAGCCAGGCGCGGGGACACCCCATGCCCAACGGACAGCCCGCCCCCCGGCTGCGCTACGTCGCGGCCATCGAAGACTACTCCCACATCACCCGACTGACGCCGGAAGACACCCTGGAAACCGCGCTCAACTTGATCAAGCGTCTGAAGGTCTACGCGGACCGCAGCGCATCACCGATAGCCCATGAACTCTGCGTTGAAGCGACGGAGTTCGTGGCCAAGCACACGAGGACGAAACCATGAGAAGAGCGACGCCTGCGACTGGCTGGAGAACCTGGAAGGAGATGCCTGGACTGATGCGTGTGAAGAGATAGCCGGGGCAGTGAAGCGACAGGCAGATGGCGCGCAGGATGATCGCTTGGAGTTCGAACGGCAGTTCAACATGACCGGCTGGCATATCGACGAGTCATACCGGAGCGGCAGTTCCTACAAATACCAAGAGCAGCGCATGGCGCTTGACGCATGGAAGATCGCCCGCGCCGCCCTAGCGCAACCCTCTCCGACGTGCGCGACCTGCAACGACAACGGCATGATTGGTGGCTTCGTCGGGGCCCGGTGACCCAGAGCTGGGCACCACTATCCACAACTTCCAGTTCAAGGCCATCCGTCCGAAGGCGGCCTCGGAGATCACCGACCTTGGGCGCGCCTCGAAGCTCCTCGGACACACCGACAAGCGCATTACCGAGACGGTTTACCGACGCGTCGGTGAGGTGGTCGAGCCGACCAAGTAGGCGAATGATGCGGAAACGGTCTTAATCGTACGGAAATGATGCCATGCAAGAGTGCATGGCATGAGCCTGCCGGCAGAAACGCAAAAGCCCCGCAGTGCGGGGCTTTCAGCTTGATGAAGATGGCGGAAGCGCAGAGATTCGAACTCTGGGACAGTTGCCCGTCGGCGGTTTTCAAGTCTGCCGACAAAAGCCCGGTTCCTGTGGCCTGCGACAATATTTCATTTCCGTAACCTAGGCTATATTCACAGCCTTGCAGGCCCCTTTCTGCACGGCTCGGCAAATACGATACGGAAAGGTTTTTGCCCCCTCCTTGCCCGTTCTGGGCGACAAAATCCCCCATGACCTACCCTGTTCGCACAGCAGGAGAACACCCCATTGTGCGGACGCTACGTCCCCCCTGAAGAAGCTGCCTTGGCGCGCAGAGTCGCAACGGACTATTGGCCATTGGCGCCCAGGACCGCACCGATGACTTTGGCCTTTGCTTCAAGGTGCTGCGTCTGCGCGACAACCCCCTTCCAGCAGCCGTTGTCGAACTTACCGCGTGCCGATGCCTGATCGATGCAGTCATAGGCCGAAGCCTCGGTAGCGTTGATCTCATCCTGGAACTTCAGATTGAAGACCCCAACCGCCACCCCGAACAGAGCCACGCAAGCAACCAACCCCTTCATAGACACCTCCTGCCTGATAGTCGACGCCAAACTACTGACTATTTGCCATCATGTCCATGGCGGCAGGCGCCGACCACTAGTGCGTCGCCCGCGCCCGCTCGTCCACCTGGCGCGCCACACGGTTCCGGCTCTCGCTCAGTTCGCGCAGCAGCGCCATCTTCTCCTCGGCGCCCAGCGTCGGATCGTTGCTGACCGCGCGCATGCGCTGGTTGATCGCCGTGATCCGCCGGTTCGCCGCGTTGTAGATCGGTCGCAGCTTCAGCTTGCTGTTGCCGGCCAGTTCCTGCAGCCGGTCCAGATCCTCGACCTTCCGAGCCTCGCTGGCGGAGGCGTAGAGCTGGTCGACCTGGTGCTGCATCTCGTAGAAGCGGTCCAGGTACTTACTGCTGCTGCCGGCGACGGGCTTCACGAAGTCGCCGTAGAGCGTCCAGTTGTCCGGGTTGCTGGCGTCCCGCCGCGGGTTCGCTGGCAGGTCCATCGGGCCGCGCAGCATGTAGTCGCCGGCGTTCAGGGCCTGGGTACCCAGCCAGCCGAAGTAGCCGCGCACCAGGTGTTCCAGGCGCTGCGGTGAGGCGCTCTCCGCCCACTGCTGCGGCAGAATGCTTGTGGCAACGCGACTGGCAGCAACAGCTGCGGCGGAGGTGCTAGCGGTATAGCGCTCGGCCGGCGGCAGCCTCTCTTGCCCCGGACTATCAATCGCAGTCCCACGGAAACTATCGTGGTTGAAGATCGCTTCCAGCAAAGGCCTGAAGGCTTGAGGCACGGGATTCATGGAGAGCTGGTCCCACAGCAGCGCGCCCACCGTTGCCGCGAAGTCGCCGGCGCGATAGTCGTTGCCGGCGGTGGCCAACTCGGTCATGCGCTCAGCGACGCTGCCCAACACCCCGATTTCAAAGGGCTTGGGGATGTACAGCGCGTGCTCGGCGCCCGGCAGGCGCACCCACCAGTAGTTGTTCCGCACGAAGTCGGGCAGTTCCTTGTACTCGTCGTCGTCCTTGTTCAGCAGGTGCAGCAGCACCGAGGCCATGGCCACCGCGCCAGTCACCGCCAGGAACCGGCGGGGATCGGTGCCAGCGCCCCGGCCGAGCTTGTACATGCCCTGCAGGCGGGCGTTCATGAAGGGCACGATCTGCGTCAGGAAGCGCACCGAGGCCCATTTCCCGGCCGAGGTGAAATCCATCATGTCCCGAGCAGCGTAGGAGGCCTCAAGGTGGCTCTTGCCCTCCTCGCGCAGCTTCTTGTACAGGGCGGCCCGGTTCACCGACTCCAGGCGGTCGCCCAGTTCCTGGTAGCGATCCCAGGCCGAGCGCAGCGCGCGGGTGATCTTCTCCTGGGTGGTGAGGATCTGCCCCTCCTTGGCGCCCAGGTCCTTGATGAGGCGCTTCGCGTGGGCCGCCTGGTCGCCGTCGTTGAGCGCACCGAAGCGCACGGCGCCGCCGCCGGCGATGAGCTGCTGCATGACGGGGCTGCTGTGGGCGGTACCGCGCCAGCCATCGGCGACGTTCTTCAGCGGGTTGTAGCCCAGGTCGTTGGTGGCCACCGCCGAGATACTGTCGCGCAGCAGGTTGCGCGCGCGGAACGCCGGGCTGCTGGTCACCCCGGTGGTCAGCCAGTGCTTGAACGTCCGCATGGCCTTCATTGCCGGGTTGTTCCAGTCCTGCTGGTGCAGCATGGTCAAGGCTTCCAGCACCAGCGGATCGTGCACCAGGTAGTGCTGCTCACGGCCGCCCATCATCACCCGGACAGCCCCCTTCTCGGCCTCGCGCACCGGCGTGGCCACCTCCATGGTCTCGGCCGCTTTCAGCGCGTTGGTCGCCGCCAGGTTCTTCATCGAGGCGGTGAGCAGGTGCGACCAGTTCGCCAGGGTGTTGGCCATGAGGTCGCCCAGCGGCTCCTTGCCGCCCTTCAGCTTCTGGAACGCGCGCTGGCCGGTCAGGCCGCCGATCTGCCCCGGGCCCGCGGTACCGTCGCCCTCCTCCATCACCCGGTAGAACGGCACGTAGAACTCGTTCTCCCACAGCTTGCGCGCCTCTGGATCGATGAGGCCCGCCTTCTCGGCCACGTCCAGCACCGCGCGCTGGTAGGCGGCGAACTCCTTCTGCGCCTGGGCGTAGGCCAGGGTGCGGCTGCCGCCGCCCTCCATCGTGCCCTGGTTCAGGCGCTTCAGCTCGCGGATGTTCTCGGCGGTGAACAGGTTTTCCCGGCCCTCGGCGGCCAGCCGCTCGGCGCGGTGCCCGGCCATCCAGGCGAAGAACAGGTCGTGCTCGCCCTTCAAGCCGGCCAGGACGCCGCGCAGGCCCTTGCCGTCGGGATCGACCGCCAGCGCGCCGTCGAGCAGCTTGGGCTTGCCATAGAGGAAGGTGCTCTCCAGCGCGCCGTCGGTGCCCTTGGACAGCCGGGCCTGCATGTAGGCCGTCTGGTCCAGCCTGGCGATCGGGGCGAACTGGTCGAAGACGCCCTGGATGAACTTCTCTTTCCAGCGATCGCGGTACTTGGCCGCAGTCTCGGCGATGGTTTCCTTGCGGGCGAAGGCGCCGATCTTGCTCAGGGCGTCGCGCTGGGCGTCGGTGACGTGTTCGGCGAACTGCACCGGGCCGCGGTTGGTGACCTGGTTGAGAAGCGTGAGGGTGCGCTGGCCGGCGCGGGAGTAGCGAGGGCCCTGGTCGTCGTCGACTACAGGTGCTTCAGTTCCGGGTCGATCGCCAGTTGCTCCTTCATCCACCGCGACGCTTCCTCGAACTCGCGACGCAGCGAGTCGATCTCGGAGTTGCTCAGGCGATAGAACCCCTCGGTCGAACGTGAGGATCGTTCGAGCTTCGGATTGGGTGAGGCCTTCGAAGCCGTAGCCGAAGGTTTCCCGGAACCAGGGTTCGATGCTGCCGTATTTGCCACGTACTTCGGCCAGGGTGGAGGAGTCGAGCGATAGCTTGCGGGAGTAGTTCTTGCCGGTCAAGGCAGTAGCCAGCACCACCCGACCGCCGTTGTCCTCGATATGCGTTTTCAACTGGGCCAGGGTGCCCCCCTGCGTCAGGGTGTCGTCCAGCAGGATGTAGTCCCCAGGTGCCACCTCACCCTGGAATGTCGGCTGCCGCGCTACACGCTCCATGGCAGAGGCACTAGTGCGGCCGATCTTCTCCGCCTGCAGCGGCTTCGTGCTGGTCTCCAGGCCCAGGCGCTGCGCCAGCACTTCCGCCGCCGCCAGTGGAACACGGTTGTCGCCTGCCCCCTCGCGGGCCAGCACCGGCACGATCGTCGGCTTGCTGCCTGGCGGGATCGCCTGGCGCACCTGATCGACGAACTCGGGGGTGATCGCGTCGCGCGCCACCCGCAGCGCTGCCGTGCTGTCACCGGCCTTCGCTGCGGCGTAGTCCGGGTGGTTGTTCAGGAACGCCAGCGGGTGAGCCACGGCGACGTCGGGGAACGACGCATCCCAGCCGCGGCGCGAGTAGCGCGCCTCGCCCACCGCCTGGCCGGCGCCGCCTTCGATGAAGCCGCGCGCGTTGGCGAGCAGCCGGGCCAGGTCGCCATCGGTCCACTTCATGTCCAGGCCGATGGCGCGCAGACCGGCGCGGATGGCCGAGACCAGGCGCGGCCAGAAACCCTTCTGCTGGAGATTGCCGGCGGCTGCCAGGTCGGCCAGCACCTCCTCGACGGCCACCGGGCGCCGGTAGCCCGCGCGCTCGGCGAGGCGATCAGCGGCGGCGCGCACCTGGTCGTTGCCGCGGTAGATGCTGTGCAGTAACGGCTCCAGCCGGCGGCCGAACAGCCCCTGCAGGCCCGCGTGCCCCAGGACCTCGTGAGCCAGGACGAAGCCGCCGTGCTGGTAACTGCCGATGTTATCGGCCACCAGGTACACGGCGCCGTTGTCGAAGATACCCTCCACGCCCTCGGCGCCGTCGCGCTGCACTCGCTGGCGCAGCCGGGGCGGTAGCTCATCGACCGACTGGACCACGCGCACCTCCGGCGCGTTGCGCCAGCGGGCGATGCGCTCCTGCAGGGCGCGCTGCAGTTGGCTGGCGCGCAGGCCTTTCACGACCGGCGCGCTGGCGCGGTAGCTGGCGCGCGAGTAGCGCCCGTATTCGGCGCGCAGCGCCTCCCAGGCCTGGCGGTTCACGCTCGCCGGCGAATCGCGGTTGAGCGCGTTGTACCGCTCGAAGCTCAAGCCCGCCGAAGCGGCATCCAGTTCCGCCTCGTAGCGCGCCTCCAGCCGCTGGATGGCCTGGTCGTAGCCCGGCGAGCCCTTCTTCAGCCCCTCCCGCTTCGCCTGGTTGGCGATGTAGCGCCGTTTGGGCATGGCCAGGATGTCCGGCAGGTCCTCCGCCGCCGGCGCCGCCTCGGCGGCCCGGACCTCGCCCAGCGGGGCGCGCAGATCACCGCCGGCCAGCCAGCCCTTGAACTCGTCCAGCGACATCTCGGTCACCGGGCCGACCTTCCAGCCCTTGTCGAAGTTGGACCGATAGGCGGCGACGGCCGCCGCACGGTCCGAATAGCCGAGCATGACCTTGTGCTCGTCGAACGTGCCGTCCTGCTGGTTGACCTGGTCCACCACGAACACGCGCTGGCTGTTCTCATCGGGCCCCAGGTAGACGTCGACCTGCTCGCCATCCGCACCCTCGGTGCGCCGGATGTAGCCGTAGTGGTCGCTCATCGTGTGGCGCCACTCGGTGCCGTCCGGGCGGGTACCGCTACGCTCCGAGCCGCGTGGGTTCTCGACCGAGATATCCAGCCCCTGGAAGCGCACGTGGCCTTTCCGGTAGTTGCCGGCCTCGATCTGCGATGGCGTCGGCTCCGGATGGCCGTTGGTGGGCGACGTGGCGGCCTGGTGCGCCTGCTCGTCGATCCCGGCCGGCTCGGCTACTGCAGGCGATCGCTCGGCGGCCGGCTCTGCAGCAGAACGATCCGCTCGAGCACTGGCTCGTCCTCTGGCAGGCTGACCAGCCCCTGGCTCAGCCGCTGGTACCGGCGCCACGTCAACTGGCCGAGCAGGAACAGCAGCTGCAGCGCCTGCTTTTCGCTCATCGCTGATCCGGGAGCGGTCACCAGCATCCTCGACCTCCTGCTGCACCCTGGGTTGGATTCGAAAGTCCCGCTTGCCGCGCTGCACCACTTCGAACGCCGCCGGCGCCGGCAGGCGGCCCAGGGCGCGACCAGCCTGTAGGCGGTTCGTGTACGGCTTGGCCACGGCCTGCTGCTCCGCCTGCACACCCTGCACAGCGCGTGCCGCAACGATCCGGCTGGCCCCGGTCTGCTGGGCAACGGCAGCGGCGTCCAGTTGCTCGCCCGCCGCGGCGCGCTGGCGCAGGGCCGGCAGCAAGGCGTCGATGGTCGGCCGCTGGCCGGGCCGCGCCTGCTGGTCCATGCCCGGGCCACCAGGCAGCTGGCGCTGCCGCTCCGGCGTTACGAAGGGCGCCACCGGGCCGCGCTGGGCGTTACCCTGGCGGTCCACCACCAGGGTGTCCGGCGCCGGCAGGGCCAGGGTGGGCGCCGGCGGTCGACGGACAGCCACGGCGAATCCGCCCTCATGGGGCACCACCACCGGCTGCTCGCCGGCCTGGGTAGCCTCTTCCATGGCGCGGAGCAGGCGCACGTCGCGCTCGCTCTTGAACGGGCGACCGTTCTTCTGCACCCGGAAGTCGAAGTCGGGATCACCAGACACCGGTGCGGCGGCGACCTGCTCGGCCTCCATCGGGCCGGTGTCCATCTCCACGGTGGGCAGCGGCGGCTGCTCGCTCACATCCTCTACATCCTGCGGGCCTGTGTCGTATTGGACATCCGGCAGTTGCGGCTGGCGGGCTTCCTCGGTTGTCATCGAACCAAGTTGCTCGTCGGTGATCCCGATGTCCCGAAGCTGGTTGCGCTCGTAGGGCGTCAGGTCATCAGCGGCCATGCCGGTGGGGGATGCCGCAGCCACAGAGGCGGAATCCGCACCAGGGGCCGGCAATGCCAGCGGGGGCGAAGAAGGTGCGCCTTGTCCATCCACCGCCACGGCGGCCGCGGCAGAGAGAGGGCCAGCGTTCGGGTCGAGGCCCATCTGCTCCGAGGGCTTCGCCGCCGACTCTGCTGAAGCCGCATGCGCCCGACCACCGGCTGCCGCAGCACCACCCGCCACCCCGCCGCCCAGGGCGCCGATCAGGCTGGCGTTGGCGATCTCGCTGACGCCCTGCTGGTCGAAGGCCTGGTGGTTGGGATCGACGCGCTGCACGGCCAGGTTCTCTACCGCCGTCTGCGCGCCCTCGGTAGCGCCCTCGGCGCCGGCCTGCTTCAGCGCCTGGCGAGCGATGCCACCGGTGCCGTGCCCCGCCAGCCTGCCGATCAGTCCAACCTCGGGCAGCGCATCCAGCGCGCCCGCCGCCGCGCCGTAGGCAGCAGCCGTGCCCGGAGCGTACTGGCCGGTCTTGTCGTAGATGTCGCCGTAGATGGAACCCTGCTCGGTGCCAATCGAGTTCGCGGCCACGCCGGCCATGGCGCCGCGCTGCGCCAGTTTGTTGCCGTAGGCCTGGGCCGCCTTCTCCGCCGTGGCGCGGGCCACGCCCTTGGCCACCTGGTTCTCGGCGAAGCGCTCGACAGCCTTGCGGCCGGCGACCTTGGCCACCGCGCCGCCGATCCCGCCGGTGGCCACCGAACTGGCGGCGAACGGCACCAGTTGGCCCAAGCCCTGGGCCGCGTATAGCGCCGCGTCGTGCGCGCCGTGCACGTCCTCGAAGCGGCCCACCGCCGGGGCGTTTTCGGCGGCCTCCTGCTGGTTGCGCTGGTAGCCCTTCAGGCCCCAGTCGCGCAGGCCGTCGGCGCCGACGGCATCGCCGGCCAGGCCAGCCAGACCGTACAGGGTGCCCTGCAGCGAGTCGACGCCGGCGCCAACGCCCTTGGAGAACTCGCCGGAAATGGAAGGCTCTTCCGGGCCGGACGCGCCGTGGCTGTCGTACTGGTCGAAGAAGTTGCCAGCCGATGCCGGCTGCGGGGCTGCAGCCTCCCGCGCATCGTACTGGTCGAAGAAATTGGCCATCCCGCTCTCCAAAGAAAAAGCCCGTCACGTGACGGGCTCAGTCTTAGGTAGTGGTGGTGTTGGAAGCACACCTCACAGGGGGTTATTACTCAACAGGGGGCGGTTGGACCAGCGCTAGGCCGGCTGGCCCCGCAAGTCGATTGGCAAGAATTGAAACGGCTACGGCCGCGCCGGCAGCCGAAACATAAGCACGCTCGACCGCAGGAGTTCCGGCGCCAACACACAAGATCTCCTCCAACTGCTTCAAGGCATCAGCGGCTTGTCTGTGTGCAATAACCGACAACTCGCTGCTGCTACGAGACTTCAAGTGCTGACCGCCCATTGCCTGGAAGTAATCACCGCCCGCCTCAAGGCAATCAAGAATCGCCTCAAATCCGTCATTTTTTCCGTTCACATTGCACCTCCAGCCTGGCCCGAGAGCAGATCCTCATCACGTTGCAACCAAAGCTCGCGCAGCTTGACGAGCCCCTTGCCCGTCACGCGCGGCGTTGACTCGACGGTCGGCCCCTTGGTTGGGTGTTCGTAGGAATGCAGCTTGGCAGCCAGGTACCCCTTTTCGATTACCCACTGCTTCGGCTCGTTCTTGCGAACGCATACCCAACCTTTCATCCGCAGGAAGGACATCAGACGGTTTTGCCCGGTCCCAATCAGCTTGGCGGCCTCGGAAACCGAGTAGGTCTCATGGGTGACCACCACCTTGTTGGCGAACTCGACCTTGGGGGCGTCGGCGACGACCTTCTGCTCGAGCATCAGGTTTTC
>Ga0180219_1000905_pt1 | contig 21035 bp, 23 predicted proteins | sample eDN3rd30CBELigMG_FD_151338 | JGI IMG/M metagenome (GOLD analysis project Ga0180219, IMG submission 151338) | Enriched Miracle-Growth compost microbial communities from Emeryville, California, USA - eDNA 3rd pass 30_C BE-Lig MG (version 2)... ...
TCGGCCCGCGCCCGGACAGCGACCTGCGCCGCAGCACCCGCCAGGACGCTCCGCACCACAACGTGGCTTGGTAACCCCCTGTAGGGTTACCAGCTACGCCTCCTCGCTCCATACCCTGCCTGCATCAAACGCCAGCCGCCAAGGCGGGAGGCAGAGATGCAGACGGCGAAGAGGAGTCCGACCGTGTCGCAGCCAGTACAGGAAGTCGTATTCGAGGGAGCCAAGGCCGCGCCGCCCGTTGCCGTGACCGGGGCGCTGCTGTTCGGCATGACGCCGGCGGACTGGATCACTGCGCTGACGCTGCTCTATCTGCTGTTGCAGATTGGGCTGATGGTGCCCAAGTATCGCGACCAGTTCATCGCCTGGCGGGCTGAGCGCAAGGCCCGGAAGCAGGGCGACACCTGCCAGCCCGCGGACTCGGAGTAGGGCATGGCCGTCAGGAAGTCCTTCCTCAGCGCCGCGGTGCTCACCCTGATCGCCGCTGGCGCCAGTGCCCCGGCCATCATGGACCAGTTCATCCAGGAGAAGGAAGGCGAGTCGCTGAAGGCGTACCAGGACGGCGCCCGCGTCTGGACGATCTGCAACGGCAAGACGGAAGGGGTTACCCGTTCCACCACCATGACCAAGGCTGAGTGCGACGCCTGGCGGAAGACGGAGATCGGCCGGCGTCTCGCGTTCGTGCATTCCGTCATCAAGCCAGAAGTGAGTGAGCCGGCGTTGGCGGGAATCGCGAGTTGGTGCCTCAACGTGGGGGACACCGGCTGTGCGGGCTCGAATGCCGTCAGCCTGATCAACGCCGGTAATCAGCCGGCCGGCTGCCGCGCGATGCTGTCCTGGCGCTTCATCACCCGCTCCATGACCATCGCCGAGGCTTCTGCCTTCGCCGTCAAGGCCAGCAACCAGGCGGACGTGAAGAAGCGCATCGGCCTGGCTCAGTCGCTCGGCAAGCAGCGGGTGGACGTGAAGGTGGACTGCTCGGATGAGCAGCCCTGGTGCAAAGGCCTCTGGCAGCGCCGGCAGGCTGAAGCGGAGCTGTGCGCGCTATGAACAAGGCCCTGCTGATCCTTGCCGCTGTCCTCGCCCTGGTGGCCGGCGCAGCGCTGTGGAGAGCTGACCACCTCGCCGCCCAGCGCGATGCCGAGACGACGCGCGCCGACGCCGCGATGGACCAGGTGTCCCGGCTCGCCACCACGCTTTCCAGCGAGCGCGCCCGGGCGAAGACGCAGGCCGACATCGACGCCGCCTACCAGAAGGGAACCCAGGATGCCCAAGCCAAGCTCGACAGCACTCTCTCTGATCTGCGCGCTGACAATCTCCGGCTGCGCCGGAAATTCACCTGCTCCGCCCCGGCCAGTGCCGGAGCAACTGCCGCCGGCGCCGGCGGCGGTGATGGTGGAGCGCAAGGCGGACTTCAGCGAGCGGATGCGGAATTTCTTGTTCGACTCGCCGCAGAAGCAGACGCCGTAGCGCTGCAACTGCAGGCGTGCCAGGCCATCGTCCGCTCGGATCGCCGGGTGGACCTCAGCAAGCAATGAGGAGCAACACCATGATCAAGCCTACCGTCGGCCGTGTCGTCCACTACTACCCGGCCGCCGATGACCTGGGCGCCAAGCCCGCTCAGGGCCAGCCGCTCGCCGCGCTGATCGCGCGCGTCTGGTCGGATGCGTGCGTCAACCTGGCGTACATGGATGCCAACGGGGTGTCGTACAACAAGACCAGCGTGCTGCTGGTGCAGGACGATGACGCCGCGCGTCCCGGCTCCGGCTATTGCGCCTGGATGCCGTACCAGAAGGGCCAGGCTGCGAAGACTGAAGCGCTGGAGAATGCCATCGCGAAGAGTGATCCGCGCAACAATGCTGGCTTCATCGAGGCCAGCGTGTGTGCGTGCGGTCCACATGAATGCTGTTCGAAGTGTCCGTCTCCTGCTGAGGATGCTATCGAGCAAGAAATCCAGGCCAAGGGCCTGACCGCGCCCCGCATCACCCCGGCCGGCATCGAGGCGGCCATCACCAGCGAGCACTACTTCACCGCCGGCCTTGCGGCAACTTTTCAGGCTGGCCCGATTCCCGACTCGCTGCACCTGCTGACCTTCTGCGTGCTGGTGCTGCGCAACGGCTTCACCGTCACCGGCGAATCGGCCTGTGCGAGCCCGGAGAACTTCGATGCGGAGATCGGCCGGAAGATCGCGCGCCAGAACGCAGTGCAGAAGGTCTGGCAGTTGGAGGGCTACCTGCTGCGCGAACGCCTCCATCTGCGCGCGGTGTTCGATGCTGAGCCGAAAACCGGCCTCGGCGCACAGGAATAGGTGAACCGCATGGGCGCTGTGCACCAGGACCTCGACGTCCTCCAGGGCAAGACCTTCGCCGCCTCGTTCGGTTGGGCGCAGGGCAGGTTCGTCTGGAAGCCCATCACCGGGGTGGCGCAGGCTGCTCCCGTGGAGTTGACGGTGCCCGGCCACGACCTGCGCGACGGCTGGCCCTACTGGGTGTTCTGCCTGAAGCGTCCGGCCAGTCTGAATACCGGCTGCGACGAGGAGCCCGGTGCGCCGTACATCGCCGAGGTGGTCGATGTCGACACGCTGTCGATCAACCACGTCAACGGCCTGTGCCTGGACGCCTACGCCGGCGGTGGGGTGATCCGGTACTACGAGCGGGCCGACATCACGGACTTCTCCGCCCTGATGCAGGTGCGCCGCTCGCCGGCGGACACCAACGTCCTGTTTGAGGCCAGCAGCACCGGGCCGTCGCCGATGATCCTCGTGGATGCCGACGCCGCCACCTTCCAACTGGAAATCCCCGCGGATGCCTTCGTCGACAAGCAGATCCGCGACGCCGAGTACGAGATCGAGATCACCGCGCCCACCGGCGAGAAATACCGCCTGGCGCGCGGCCGGTTCAACGTCTGCCAGGAGTTGGTGAAGTGAGCGACGTAGGGCGCCCAGCCGACCGGCTCGTACGCATCGCCGTGCCTGCCGACCGCGCGGTGGCGGTTGCCGAAGATGAGCGCGACCTGGTGCTGGCCGAGGAACCGCCGGAGCCGGTGGGGCTCTCGATCGAGCCGCAGGAGCCGCGGGCGGTGGCCATCCAACAGAACCGGTCGCAGGGCCTGGCCTACCAGGGTGTGCCGCTGTTCAACGTCGTGGCCGGGCTGCAGGGGCGCCAGGGCAAGCAGGGTATCCCTGGCCCGTCCGGCGGTTCGGTAATCCAGCGGGTTGCCGGCGAGGCCATCAGCGCGCTGCGAGTGCTCTACGAACTGGACGACCAGGTGTATGTGCTCGACGCCCAGGATGCCGAGCACGCAGACCTGGCGGTCGGCATCAGCATCACCGCGGCAGCGGCTGGCCAAGACATCCAGATCCAGCGAGATGGTGCACTCGACGACGGCAGTTGGTCGTGGGCGCCAGGCCTCGTCTTCAACGGCGCCGACGGCATACCCACCCAGGTGGTTCCCGCCGACGGGGTTGAACTGATCCTGGGCAGCAGCACGGGCCCGCAGCGCATCAACCTGAACTTCTTCCAACCACTCTACCTATAGGACATCCGCCATGGCTCAGGGATTCATCGCCGTCGTCAGCGGCAAGCTCAAGCAAGTATTCGGCATCACGAGTTCCGCCGGCGCGGGTGACGCCGGAAAACTCCCGGCGCTCGACGGTACCGGCAAACTGGACAACAGCTTCTTCCCCACCGGTCTGGGCCAGAACAGCGTGTCGGCCACGGCCAGCGAGGCGCTCTCCGCGGGAAACTTCGTGAACCTGTTCAACAATACGGGCGCCCTGGGCGTGCGCAAGGCGGACAACAGCAATGGCCGTCCAGCCCATGGTTACGTGACCGCTGCTGTGGCCAGCGCCGCCACTGCACAGGTATTCCGCCTGAACACGGTGAATGCCAGCCGCACCGGCCTGACAGCCGGCAGCGAGTACTGGCTGGGTACCGCGGGGGACGTGATCAGCACGCCGCTCGATCCGGCGGCCGATACCGGCAAGCTCATGCAGTACCTGGGCATCGCGAAGTCGGCGACTGAACTGGTCACCGTCGAAGGCGATCCGGTGACGCTCTGATGGCAGCGCGCAAGCCGATCGTCATCGTCAACGGCAAGCAGCAGCAACTGCCGTCTGGCGACACAGTGACCGGTGCCGAGCCGCCGCTGACGGCCGGCACGAGCAGCCAGTACTACCGCGGCGACAAAAGCTGGCAGGACCTGGCCAGCGCTGTCCGCGCTGTAGTGCTCACTGGGCTGAGCACGGCAACCAACGCCGCGGTCGTAGCGACGGACACCCTGCTGGTCGGCCTGGGCAAGCTGCAGGCCCAGATCAACGCGCGCGAGCCGACGATAACGGGAGGCACGACCTCGCAGTACTGGCGGGGCGACAAGACGTGGCAGGATTTATTCCCCGCCGTTCGCAGCACTGTGCTGGTGGGCCTGAGCACAGCCACGGCCACGGCGGTCACCGCTGCCGACAGCGTGCTGGTGGGCCTGGGAAAACTCCAGGCTCAGGTCAATGGGAAGCTCGGCGCGACTGATACCGCGGCCGCGGCAGCGAAACTCGATCCAGGGGCGAATATCAACGGCGTGCTGTTCGATGGCTCGGCGGACATAACGGTCGCCGACAGCACCAAGGAACCAGCGGTTTCTGCAGGAACAACCAGCCAGTACTGGCGCGGCGACAAAGCCTGGACCGACTTCGCCACGTCGGTGCGCGCGGCCGTGCTCACAGGGTATGCCGTGGGCACCAACGCCGCTCTGGCCGCGACTGATACGGTGCTCGGCGCCCTCGGGAAAATCCAGGCACAGCTGAACGCGAAGGAAGGAGCCATCACTGCCGGCACCACCGCCCAATTCTGGCGGGGCGACAAGAGCTGGCAGGACTTGGCAACGGCTGTTCGCGCCGTTGTCTTGACCGGCCTCAGCACGGCGACCAGCACGGCCGTCGTCGCAACGGACACCGTCCTCGTCGCCCTGGGCAAGCTCCAGGCGCAAGTCTCTGCCCGGGAGCCGACCATAGCCGCTGGCAACACCGCACAGTTCTGGCGCGGGGATAAGTCGTGGCAAGACCTGGCGACCGCCGTTCGAGCCGCGGTATTGACAGGCCTCAGCACGGCGACGGCGACCGCAGTGACGGCGACCGATAGCATCCTCGTGGCCATCGGCAAGCTGCAAGCCCAGGTGAACAACAAGCTGGACTCCACGGGTACGGCTGCTGCCGCTGCCAAGCTGAGCCCCGGGGCGTCGATCAACGGTGTGGCGTTCACCGGAGAGTCGGATATCACGGTGGCGGACAGCACCAAGGAGCCAGCGATCGCCGCCGGCACCACGGCGCAGTTCTGGAGGGGAGACAAAGCCTGGACGGACTTCGCGACGACCGCCCGCGCGGTGGCGCTAACCGGCTATGCCGTAGGCACGAATGCCGCGCTCGCGGCGACGGACACTGTCCTCGCAGCGTTCGGCAAGGTGCAGGCCCAGCTCAACGCGAAAGAGGCCTCGATAGCCGCGGGGACCACAGCGCAGTTCTGGCGAGGCGACAAGGCTTGGACCGATTTTGCTACAACCGTTCGTGCAACGGTGCTTACCGGCTACGCCGTCGGCAGCAACGCTGCATTGGCCGCGACCGATACCGTGCTGGCTGCGTTCGGGAAAATCCAAGCCCAGCTCAATGCCAAGGAGGCCTCCGTCGCTGCTGGAACCACGGCGCAGTACTACAGGGGTGACAAGAGCTGGCAAGACTTGGCTGGCGCCGTGCGCTCGGTGGTACTCACCGGCCTGAGCACGGCGACCGCGACGGCGATCACTGCCACCGATTCCATTCTCGCGGCGCTCGGAAAGGTCCAGGCCCAACTGAACGGAAAGGCGGCGTCTGGTAACAACTCAGATATCACCAATCTGAATGCTCTAGCGACTGCTGATTGGTCTGGAGTCGGAAGTAGAATCAGAGGTGATTGGAGTGCAACCGCTTATTTTGATAGAACCATAATCAAAACTAATGTTGCTAATGGTAATACTGGTCTGGTGGTAACTCCCGATGGAACAGGTACTAACTCTGCACTGAATTTGATTTCTCGGGATGATTCGACTAACTATGCTTTGTGTCAGGTTGTGTCTACTAACGCACAAGGTTATATAAATGTTAATGGGGCTGGGACTGTAACTCAACCAGATTTTGCAATCCTTCAAAATGGAACCACTAGATATAGGATTCTTGCTAATGGTCGTTCACTAATCAACCGTTCTTCTGAAGTGGACGGGGCTGGTAATGATCTTGCTGTAAACGGAGTTATCGCATCTCAGACTGGTTTCCGTATGCAGTTTGGGCCAAGCGGAGTCCACGCTAACGTCTTCAATCTGAGTTGGTTAAGCAACCTATGTCAGCTTTGGGTTGATACCTCTAACATTGGTTCTATTGCGATTAATCCTTCCGACTACCGCATCAAGAGGGATGTTAAAACTCTCCAGGCTGATTTTATTAACCGAGTTAAAGATTATAGGGTGGTGAACTTTAAGATTCGTGACTTTGCTCCCTTCCAAGACACAGATGAACTTTGTCAAGGTCTTATAGCTCACGAAGCTCAAAAAGCTAATCCACTTGCTGCATCAGGGAAGAAGGACGGCACAAGGGTTGCCCCAGATGGAGCAGAGGTCCCTGATATCCAATCCCTTAACGACATGGTGCTGATAACCGACTGCATCGGTGCGATACAACAACTCGCGGCAAGAGTCGAAGCCTTGGAGGCCGCGAAGCCCTGACGGCTTGCCCTTTTCTCCGTTGTTGGCGCGCTTTTGCATGCCCCCCCTGTAGGGTTCGCGCCTGAGCGCCACGGTCTGGACACTCGCCCCAACTACCACGGGGCGAGAGTGTCATGGAACTGCGCAGCAACTGGTCGCAGGGGATCAACAACCGGGCGGACGCGAAGGCGATGCCGGCGGGCACCGTGCGCGATGCGGTGAACGTCGATCCGATCGTGGGCGGCGGGTTCGCGCTGCGCACGGGGTTCGCCCAGTTGCAGCCTGCTGACTCGGCGCGCGGCCCGCTTGCTGTGGGCCGCAAGCTCCTGTACGCCGATGGCCCGCTGCTCTTCAGCTTCGATGTGGACCAGGGCATCCGGCAGCAACTCGCTGAGATCGACGGAACAGGGCGCCTGGTCGGCGATGTGCTCAACGAAGAGCTGTTCTTCTGCACGGAAACCGAGACCTGGCGCTTTGACGGGAAGGTCCTGCGCGCCTGGGGCGTGCCGACGGTGACCAACCAGCCGGTACCGACCGTGGGGCAGGGCGGCCTGTCCGCGGGCTACTACCAGATCGCGGCGACCTTCATTGACGCCCACGGCGACGAGGGGGCGACCGGTTCCCCGCTGCTGCTCCAGGTGCCCGCCGACAGTTCGCTGCAGTTCGACCTGCCCGCGCCTCCGTCGGGTGGAAAGGTCCGCCTCTATGTGGGGCCGCGCGAGGGCGGAGCGCTGTACCTGCAATTCGAGGGCACGGGCCAGGCCTCGGTGAGCGTGCTGCGTGACGACACCGCCAGACTGGCAACGGCGAACCTCCGCGGGCCGCTGGTGGCCGATTTCATCGCCGCGCGTGGTGGCGTGCTGTACCTGGCCGCCGGCCAGGTGCTGTGGTTCACCCTGCCGTTCAGGCCGCACCTGCGCGATGCCTCCCGCGGCTTCTTCTCTTACCCCGCGCCGATCGACCTGGTGGTCGCCGTTGACGGCGGCATCTACGTCTGCGCCGACAAGACCTACTTCCTCTCCAACCCGGAGATCGACGAGCCCGGCGGCCGAACCGTCTTCGAGCACGGCGCCGTCCGCGGGACCGCACTGGTGCTGCCCGATGGCCGCGCCGCGTGGATGACGCGCTACGGGTTGGCCATCGGCGACGACCAGGGCGTGGTCGCCTTGTCGAGCGCAGCGAACTTCCTTCCTGAGCAGGCCGCCGGTGGCAGCGCTGGCCTGCTGGAACACAACGGCAACCAGTTGGTGGTGACGACGCTATCGCCGTCTCGCGGGGGTAATCCGCTCGCTGCCAGCGACTACTACGACGTGGAGATCATCACGCCATGAACGAACTGAATATCCCCGAGGGCCTGGCCAAGCTCGGGTTTGTCTATCACGGCGAGGTGGTTGCACCGGATGGTCGCGTCATCGCCGAGATCGTGCAGGACAACCTGATCCCCCAGGTGGGAATGGACCTGTTGGCGGGGTTCATTCGCGGCCAGGGCGCGCTGATCTCCAACTGGTATGTCGGGGTGTTCGCCGGCAACTTCGTGCCCTCCAGCGCGACCACCGCCGCCGACCTGCCGACCAATGCCGGCGAGGCCACCAACTACAGCCAGGCCACGCGGCCGCTGTGGGACAACACCTACGACGGCACCTCGGTGATCAGCAACCTGGCCAGTCGGGCGGAGTTCACCTTCACGGCCGACACTCGGCTGTATGGCGGCTTCCTGGTCTCCAACTCCGCCAAGGGCGGCAACACCGGCACGCTGCTGTCGATCGCGCGCTTCGCCACGCCGCAGGACGTGCCGGCGGGCAGCACCTTCCGCCTCGGCATCGCCATCACCCTGCTTTCCACCTACTGATCCCAGGAGCCAGAACCATGCAACTGAGCACGGGCCTCCGCAATGCCGTCATGGCCGCGTCGTCCTTCCGGGCGGCCCTGGCCGGCTGTGTCATCAACGTCTACTCCGGCACCATCCCGGCCAGCGCGGATGCGGCGCTGAGTGGTGATGCCGTGCTGCTGTACACCATCTCGGTGGATGGTGGCGGCGGCGGTCTCGGCTGGGAATCTGCCGCAGTCGGGGGCGTCCTGTCGAAGTCGACCTCCGAGGCCTGGAAAGGCACGGTGGTTGCCGCCGGAACCATCAGCTTCTTCCGCCTGCAGATTCCGGCCGACACCAACGGGGCGTCGACTACCGATGTGCGCATCCAGGGTACCGCTGGCGTCCTGGGCTTCGACCTGAACATGTCGAAGGACGCCGTCATTGTCAGTGAGGTGCAGACCGTCGACTACGCGACCATCACTGTTCCGGCCTCGATCTGACGGGGAGCGGTCATGGGCGCCAACCGGCTGACCAAGCAGTCCGTCATCAAGTACGAGCCGGGGCGCCCCTACGTTCCGGCGATACCCGCGCGCTGCTACACCGTCGAGGTCACCTCGACCATCTACCAGTTCATGGGCACGGCCACGGGTGACCTGACCTACGTGCGGTGGAAAGTCGGTGCCTACAACAAGAGCAGCGCCGGCAGGAAGATGCCGATCAACCAGGTGCAGAGCGTCAACAGCGACAACAGCGAGTGGCTGCTCTACTACGTCTACACCAAGACCACCAAGACCACGATCTGCTCCGACGCGGTGCCTGAACAGCCGGCGATCCCTTCCCGCACCTCTGTCGATAGCCTGCTCGGCTGGAACGCCGGCGCCCGCAGCCGGGAGGCGGTGGACGGCGACTTCCGCATGACCTTCCGGTTGCCGCGTAGCCCGATCGGTACCGCCTGCGGCGTGGCGGCCTCGACCACCAAGTCGTTCGGCCTCACCGGCCTGGAGCATGGCGTGCTGGCCACGGCCTCGGGCTTCTCGATCATCGAGGGCGGGATCGCCGTGGCCGCGCCGACGCCGCTGCCTTCGGCTGCGCCGGAGATCACCATCACCCGCGCCGCCGGCGTCATCGCCTACGCCGTCGGGGCCTGGACCTATACCAGCAGCAAGCCCTCCAGCGGATCGAAGCGCCTGCTGGCGTCGCTGTACGCTGCTGGGGACTTCGTCGAGGACCCTGACATCGAGTACCTCGGCGGCGCCGTCTCGGGCGCGAACGGAGGTATGACTCTGGTGGCGCCGGCCGTGAAGGGCAAGCTGTCGGCGACTGCGCTCTCCGGGATGTCCGCGGTGCTGCCGGCCGCGGTCATGGAGGCCTATGGCGGCGTCCCCTCGGTGGTCGCCGGCGGAATGGAGATGGCGCTGCCGTTCTATGTCGGGATGTCGGGTAGCGCGGGAGCGGTCGGTGGGATGGATCTGTCCACGCCGCCGGCCCGCATGCTGATGTCCGAGGGCATTTACGGTGAGATGCGCCTGGGCACGGCACCGGCGATCGGCATGTTCCAGCAGAGCACCGAGCCGGCCAACCACTGGGCCGTCGCCCAGAACCTGCGCCTGACCGACACCTACGTGGTGGATCCGGTGGTGTTTGCCACGCTGCGCGAAGGCCTGAGCATCGGCGACACCTGCGAGCTGATGATCTACCTGTCGGCCGACCTGGTGGAGGCCCTGGCCCTGGGCGACGAGGTCTCGGCCGTCAAGGTGATCGAGGCGCTGCTGTCCAGCGGGCTGAATGTCAGCGACAGCCTGGCCGAGACGCGGCGCGCGCTGATCCAGTACGCCACCAACATCGCTACCGGCGCGGTCACGCGCTACGAGAATTTCGGCTTCACCGGCTTCGCCCGGGTGGGCATGCGCACCTTCGGCGTTCGCCCGGATGGCCTGTACGAACTCACCGGGGCCACCGACGACGGTTCGCCGCTCAGTGCCGCCGTGTCGTTCGCCATCGACGAGTTCGGCACTCCGCAGAAGAAGCTGGTGGACTTCATCTACCTGGGCCTGAGCACCGACGGCAGCGTGCTGCTGAAGGTGAAGACCGACGATGGCAAGGAGCGCGTGTACCGACCGCGGCATTCGGCGCCCAACGTGCGCGCGCAGACCGCCAAGGGTGTGAGCGGCCGCTACTGGCAGCTGCAGGTGGAGATCGCCGATGCCACCGAGGCCTTGATCGAAAACGTGGAATGGAGCGTCGGCGTCAGCGCCCGGCGCCTGGGGAGATAGCACATGGCAGGTGAGTACGGGAGCACGACACAGGAGCTGTTCGCGCTGTCGCAGCAGGCGATCGGGCTGGCCTCGCTGAGCGCGGGCCGCATCAACCTGAGCGCGAAGCCGAACCTGAAGGAAACCGGCTTCAGCTACCAGGTGCCGACGCTCTCGGTGGGGGCGCCGCCGCAGTTCAGCGACCTGTTCAACGGCAGCGACAACGCCAGTGCCAACATCGCTGCGCTGAACGGCCAGGTCGACGACTGGATGGCGAAGTACTTCCCGTCGATCAACGGCAGCTTCAGCACTATCCCCGAGGACTGGCTGGCGAACGTGATCAGCGGCGTGCAGCCGTTCGGCATCGACAGCAGCATCTTCGACCTGGTGTGGCACCGGGCCCGCGACCGCGCCTACCGCACGGTGGCCAGCGAGCAGCGCACCCTGGAGGCCAACTTCTCCGCCCGCGGCTTCAGCCTGCCGCCCGGCGCCCTCGTCGACCAGCTCGCCCAGTCCGAGCGGCGCGCCGCCGACGCCCTGCTGGACGTGAACCGGGAGCAGGCCATCCAGGATGCGCAGATCAAGAACGACCTGCTGAAGATGGCCGTGCAGGTGTCGGCCCAGTTGAAGACCGGGATCCTCAACACCGCTGCCGACTTCTTCCGGGCGTGGCACAGCGTGTACCAGCTGGATGCCGATACCTCGCGGATCCGCGCACAGGCCTACCAGGCTTTCTACCAGGCCCTGGGCAGCTACTACGACGTCGAGGTCAGCATGGAGCGCCTGAAGCTCCAGGCGGCCGAAGGCAAGGCCCAGGCCGACAACCAGATCGACCGGAACCGGATCGGCGTCTTCGCCTCGGACGGCGCGGCCCCGTCGCAGGCTCAGGCATCGCGCGGCTTCGCCGACATCGCTTCGTCCGCCGCCAACGCCGCGGGTAGCCTCGTGGCCCACATCGAGCAGGGTGCATGATCAACACCCGGCGCATCGCCTCCGCCGCCGGCCAGTATCTGCGGCGGCGGGTTATCTCGCTCGAGCGCGCGCTGATGCGCATGACCGGCCGCGTCACCCGGCGCGAGATCTTCGACGGCTTCATCATCCAGGTGAAACGCACGTCGCTCGGCACCATCGCCGACGTCATCGATCCGCCGGCGGCGCTGACCGCGGTCTTCCCCTGGGGCCCGGACGCGGCGCTGATCAGCCGGTACTGGGACACCACGCCGCTGGCGCTGGTGACGGCTGACCGATCCAACTACCTGCCGGGCGCGCCGGCGCCGCAGGAGCCGTGGCGCCCGAGCGTGAACACCATCCGCGCCTACAACCTGTTCGCGAAGGGCGCGGGCGCAGCCTCGAGCAACATCGCTTTCCGCCTGGGGCAACTGAAGTTCAACGGCGCCTATGCCCTTGTCAGCGCGTTGGAGGTCGGCGACTACCCGCTGGAGAACATGGGGGGCGGTCTCGAGAACAACGGCGGCAACGCGCTGCTGTACGTGCTGCCGCCCACGGTGGCGAACCTGAACCTCACGGTCATGCCCAGCAGCCTGCCGGTGGTCTACGCGCCGTCGGGGGCAGAGCCCAGCGACCAGCCGGCGATGCCGGACCAGGTGCTGTCCCTGGTGGTGCTGGAGTCGCGCGTGCCCGACGTTGCGCCCGGCTACTACTTCCTGCCGCGCCAGGCGGACAAGATGCCCACCTACTTCAGTGTGTTCGGGCAGATCCAGTTCCAGACGCCGGTTGCGGGCCGCCCGGACTGTGACGGCCGCTTCGGCCTGGATGGCGCCGCCGGCTTCACCGACGAGGTGCTGGTGGCCATCCCGGTGGTGAAGCAGAGCACGGCCGTGGTGGGCAGCGAGACCTGGTACGACGTGTTCGGCGAATGGGGCATCTACCTGTGCCTGGGGCGGATGGATCGCCGGGCGTTCGATCCGTTCGACGAGAACACCTGGATGGCGCCGGCGCGGGATGCCTTCTTCGACACCTCAGCGCTGCCGGCGGACCTGCGGGCCCAGGCGCCGGCGCAGAACCTGCTCTCGCCGCATGTCTATCCGGTGCACACCTACAACCTGGTGCGCCAGCTCCAGGTCAGCCGCTACGACGGCGGCTACGGCCTGGTGTTCCAGCGCACTGCGGCCGTCGCCAACCAGACGTCCGGCGACGTGCGGATCAACACGCCCAGCCAGGCCCTGGTGGCGCTGCACGCGGCGGTCGACGATGCCGGTGACATCGACCTGAGCCAGTTCGCGGTCTACCTCTACGACGAGGACCAGGACCGCGGGCACGCGCCGGCGGGCGCCGACCAGAACGCGTTCTGCAACACCACCCCGGTGGCCAGCGTGACGGTTGATGGCGAGGCCTACTTCCTCTGCTGGCGCCAGTGGTTCGCGCGCACGGATCCGACCGCCGTGCCGCCGGTGGTGTACCGCGATCCCACGGGGGAAGGGAACTTCGTCCTGATCCGCATGGACGCCGACGGCTCCTCTCTGGTGGACCTGGACATTGGTCTGGGCGCCTGGCAGTGCGCGCCGCGCTGGCAGATCGGCCAGGTGGGCCCGACGCCATCGCTCCCAGTGCAGGACATCCGGGTGTATGCCGACATTTCCCCGTACCTGACCACCGAGACCTCGGGCCATGCCGGCCCGGGCGTGTCGAACCGCGGCGACGACGGCGCGGTGAAGGACCGCCTGGACCAGATCGGCCAGCGCAAACTGTGCTGGCTCTCGCTCCCGCATGCCGAGATGGTCGTGCCCGAGCTGACGCCGCTTCACCACCGCCTGGTGACCTACGACCTCGACACCGGCGCCATCGAGGTGCGCGGTGAGGTGTTCGTCGACGGCCTCGACAACGGCATGAAGTTCGGCAAGGTCACCGTGGTCACCCAGGAGATGGAGAACGACGCCGGCGAGATCATCCGCCCGGCCGTGCTGCTCTGCGCGGTGAACAACACCAACAGCCAGTTCACCGAGGCCACCGTCTACCTGTCCACCGACGGCGGTTACGTCTGGCAGGTGCTGGCCGAGGACTTCACCGGCCGCTCGGGCGTGTTCTACGCCGGCAACCAACTCAAGGCCCACCGTCACGGCGACGGCGTGTCGTACCAGCAGAAGGTCCTGTAGGAGGATCGCATGGCCATCCCTTCCCTCGTGCTCTCCGCGCAGGGCTTCGTTTCCAGCTCCGGTTTGGATGCTACCTACAGCCGGGCCAACATCAACGAGTTCGAAGCACCGGAGAACGTGACATTCCAGCAACTCGACGAAGACTATTACGCTTCGCTCTACGGCTACGTTTGGTTCGTTGGCGACTATGCGTACACCTTACAGCTGGCCAACATGGAAGCTACGTTCCGCATCTATCGTTCCCGGGTTGGTGACACCAGCATCGAAGTGGTGCTGCACTCTGCGCGCAGCGGGACGATGCTAACCTGCGTTCTCTCCGGTGGCTTCCTCTTCGGAGACAACGGCGGTTTTCGGTTGCTGACGACCACCGGCTCGGTGATCCCCCTGGTGTTCAGTTCAGGTACGCTGAAATGCGCAGCCATGAAAGGCAGCGATCAGATCAGGTTCTTGGTCCAAGTCGGCGCACGCTATGTGCTGACCGACTGGCTCACCCTGGGCGACCTGGCTTCGACGATTCCCGTGCCTGCACCAACCACCGCCAACGCTTTCGCCTACGTCGACCAGATGCCATCTGCGTTTCTGCTCGGGGACGTGGACCCGGCGCTCAATTCCATGAGCCTAAACGAATACTCGACTTCGCAAATTTGGTGCAACACCGCTGATGGTCCAGCGACAGCATCCATAGTGTCCACCCCCGACGCTAACCTGCGCGTGTATCACCGGGATTTGTCTGTTGACGTGGACGGTGACGGGTATCGAATTCTGTACGCCAACAGCATCGACTATGTTACCTACCCCCGCACCGGAGTCGGCAATGTCATCTCGCCCACTGCAGTAGTGCCTATCCCTGAGACCACGCTGAAGTACTTCTGGACCAACAGCGTCAAGGCCGTCGAGGATCCGGCCACCGTCCCGGTGTAGCCCCCTGTAAGGCTTGGGCCTGGAGGCGTCGCGCGTCACGATCCGGGGTAACCCATCAGAGGACATCCGCATGTACGGCGCGTACCGCAACAAGAAGGCCAACGGCGGCCTCATCACCGGCCCGGGCACCGGCACTTCCGACTCCATCCAGGACGAGGTGCCCGAGGGCACCTACATCCTGCCGGCGGACACCACCGCCGCCATCGCCCCAGCAAGCTCCGGCGGCTTCGGCGTCCGCGGCCACAAGGAGTGGAAGGCCAAGCAGGATGCCCAGGCCAACCAGGTCCCCAACTACGGCAATTTCGGCGCCTATCGAAACAAGGTCCCGGTCAACGTCAGCAACGGCGAACTCAAGGTCTCGCCGGATCTGCTGCAGAACGTCGGCGCCTCTGCTCTCGATGGGTTGCTGGAGGCCACGCATACCCCGGTCGCGGAGCAAGAGAGCACGGCGGAGAAGCCTGAACTGTTCTTTGCGGACGGAGGCCAGGTTGTGGGCGGAGTGGAAGGCGCGCGGATGGGCAAGGCCATCCACGAGGCGCGCAGCCAGGTCCAGAACTACGGCAACTTCGGTGCCTACCGCGATAAGGCAAAGCAGAGCGAAATCCCCAATTACGGCAACTTCGGGGTTCGCCGCAAGAACTACGCGAACGGCGGCCTAGTCGACGATCCCAACGACGTATCGAACGTCCTGCCCGGTGGGCTTTCCCTGGCGGGTAAGCCGCTGCCGCTTCCAGATCGTCCGGCGCCACTGCTTCCCGAGCAGCCTGCAGCCCGTGCGCCTTCAGCTCTTAGCAGTGGCAGCGTGCAGGGCATGGCCAAGCAATCCTTCCAGGGGGCCGGCGCGTTGCCGCAGGCCGGGGCATCGAAGCCGGCGCCGCTGCGCCCCAACGACAATGGCTGGACGCAGCTCGGTGTCGGCGCCGGAAACCAGGGCCTGAACCTGAACGGCCAGGTGGTCGGCCAGATGGGCCCGGGCGGCGTGGCGTCGTTCTCCAATGATCCGTCGGCGGTGGCCGGCGCGGGCCTTCCCCGTGAAGGGAGTTTCGGCGCTCGGCGCCCAGCTGTCGCGCCGGAGGCGCAGCCCAGGTACGGCGCCTATCGCCGCACGCCTGAGCAGTTGGCCGCCATGCGCCTGCAGAATGACCAGGACCTGGCCGCCACCGGCTCGGCCGCCAACCTCGGCAACGGCGTCGGTACCTTCTCCCAGGCCCAGGCCGGCGACGCCCAGTTGGCGCTCGACCGCTTCGAGCGCGCCAACCAGCAGCGGCAGCAGATGGTCGAGACCGCGCACCGCGGCGAACTGGGCAACAACGGCGGGCAGTTGACCGTCGTGCGCGACAGCACCCGGGCTCCCAGCGACGCCGACATCCAGAACGCCCGCCTCGAGGAGCGCCTGGCCAACACCGACGCCGCCCGTCAGCAGGCCCAGAACAGTACTGCCCTGGCCAACCAGCGTGTCGCCAGCGAGGCCCAGCAGATGGGCTCCGAAGCGCTCAACCAGCAGCGTCTGCAGCAGCAGGTGGCCGGCGGCGATTTCGAGCTGCAGCAGCAGGAGCGTATCGACCGCCTGCGCGCCGCGCTCGCCGATCCGACGCTGAGCCCGGAAGAACGTTCCCAGGCGCAGCAGGCCTACACATACCTGACCACGCCGGCGAAAGACCGGTACCGGACGCAGGACGTGATCCTGGGCCGCGACGAGACCGGCAAGGACATCCGTGGCACGCAACTGTTCGACGTCACTACCGGGCAGCCGGTGGCAGGCGGGGGGCAGCAGCAGGTGGCGATGCCGCCGTCAGCGGCAGTGCAGGCGCTCAAGCAGAACCCGCAGCGGGCCGCCGAGTTCGATGCGAAGTACGGAGCAGGCTCTGCGGCCAAGTACCTGCAGAGCTAGTTGCGGGCAGGGGGATCGAACTGGTCGAAGAAGTTCGCCTTGTTGTACAGCCTGTTGCAGGCCACCCGGATCATGCCAGCAGCGTTGTTGCTCCGGGTGTCCTTGGCCTTGGCCAGGGCGCACTCGGCACCGGAGTCGTAGCCGAAGAAGCCCCGGCCGGAGCCCTGGGCTACGCCGTCGTAGCGCGCCGGGTACTTGCCGCTGCAGACCTGGTAGGCGGCGCCGGCGGCGTTGTCGTTCTGGGTGCCGGGCAATTCGTCGAGCAGGCAGGTGGCGAAGTTGCCGGCAACGGCCAGGCTGGGGAGGGCGAGCAGAGCGACTACGGCGAGTGGTCTTTTCACTGGAAACTCAACGATTCGAGGTGAGCGTGATGGGTAATTCTGACGACGTCCTGGAGCGCCTAATTGGCGATGGCGACTTCATCGATCGCTTAGCCGATAAGGTAGCGGAAAAAATCCTCATGCGGCAGGCCAGCGAATTAGCAGAGCGAATCGGAAGCCTTGGCTGCTCTTCCCGTCATGGCAGTCTCCATTCCGGGCGAATTGGGACTTTGCCCACCGATGACTGCTTGCGCGGCGGAGCCGAGATGGGTGGAGGCTCGGCTGTCAATGCGCACCGGCAGGCAGCCGAAGGATTTCGCGACATCGCACGCACTGCGTCAACCGACTGGCTTGCCCGGTGCGCGCAGGCGAGCTGGAAGTGGTTGTTGGCGAAAGAGGAGGAAGAAAAGGCTAGGGCTGCCTGGATACTCTCACTGCAAGGCCGAGGCAAGCCAAGCCACCCAGGTAGCTCTGAATGAGCTCCGCGTCGTGATCTGAATGAAGAATTAGCTCGGCGAACTCATCGAGTCGCTTCTCAACTGCGCTGCGTTTTTCTTCAGTGTCGAGTGCGGCGACGGCCAGAGCCTGAAGAGCATTGGTGATGCCCAGCAGATACATCTCCAATTTCGGATTTTCGGTGTCGCTCATGACCGCCTTCCCTCTCATTATGGATTCCGTTTCGAGAAGGTAGCTACATGCCATTAGCGGTGGTAGCTGAGCATTTACCCAGGCTGGAAGGACATACACCCCTGCCAGCCGGGGTTTTTGGGTAAGTGCGGAGATGGTAGAGTGGGTGCGCCATCAAAATGGTATTAAGGAGAAAGAGATGTACGATTATGATGATGACGATGGCCGCTCCGATTGGGAAAAGGCAAGGGACGATGCAGCAAAGGAATACCTCGAAAAGGTTTGCCCAGGCGTTCCTCTTGATGAGGTGCCGGATGACCTGATGAATGAGGCTGATCGTGTAGCGCGTGAGGTGGTTGGACCGAACCCTGACGAGTCGTTCGATTCGGGCGAAGAAGAGTAAGGCGTAGCGCACGCCGCCCAAGAATCGGTTTTTATTAACAGACCCCGCATTGGCGGGGTTTGTCGTCTCTGAGCTCTATCGCTTCAGAGTGCATCATTTCGAGCCCCCCTGTAAGGCGTGCTGCCGGCGCGCCTGCCTCTGAGACTGAGCCCGCCAAACTGGCGGGCTTTTTCATGCCTGCCTCGCCTGAACCCCCTGTAAGGTTCGTATCGTTCAGCGCCGCCATCCCAGACTCAGCCTGTCCCTGGGTTCGCCCTGGGGCCAGCAGGCTAGGGTAGCTCCCGAAAAGGACGACTGCCCGCTCCCAGGCGTCCAGCCTGCTGCCCTTCCAGCCGGGAGCAGGAGCGAGCGCATGAGCAGCATCATTCCGTTCAGCTATGAAGGTAGTACCGTCCAGTTCAATGTCGACGGCTGGGTTAATGCAACCAGCATTGCAGCGCGCGTGGGCCGCCGGCTGGATAAGTGGCTGGCCACCCAGGAAACGCAGGAATACATCGAGGCGCTGATGCGCCATTTAAATACCCCAGAAAAGGGGGATTTAATCCAGACGCAGCGCGGGCGTGGTGGCGGTACCTGGCTTCATCCGAAACTGGCGGTGGCATTTGCACGTTGGATTTCGCCGGACTTCGCCGTCTGGTGCGATTTGCACATCGATGCATTGCTGCACGGCGACATCTCGATTCGGCAGCGTTTCGACCAGGCCTGCAAGGCACTGGACGACGGGAGCGCGGTAGCGAGCGTCAGCGGCAAGCAGCTGGCGCACTGGCGCTTCCAGAAGCCGGTCCTCGAACATCAGGTCGATCACTGGCGAGAGCAGTTGCAGATGACGCTCGGGCTGGAGCTCGGCGACCCTCTCAAAGAGGGGCTGTGAGTATCTTTCGGATACTCACAGGGGGATATGCATCCGATGCGCGCCTCGGTTTTTCCGTCGATTTTTTGTCGAGAAAAAGGGCTTGCGCTTCTGGAGGGCTCGGTAGGCTTTTCCGTAGAGGCGGCGCTAGCGCTCACGAACGTCGGTGATGTACATGGAGGCATTAAGCTTGGAATCCAGTTCGTTCTGGAGTGCGCGCAATTCGTTGCACTCTCGCTCCAGCGATACGATTTCAGCTGTCGTCGCCTCGATGATGGCTGCTACGGCGGACGCCTGCATTTGCTTGCCCTCGCTGGTCAGATAGTCGAACTGACTCCTCAATTGCTCAAGCCCAGCCTCGCGCCCACGCAATACGCGACGGAGACTGCTGATTTGGTTGCTGATATCCGCAGCTTGTCGATTCATGGCCTCGATGCTGCTCCCCGCAGCAGGAATAACCATTGCGAAGCTGGCTTCAAGTCGGGCTATCAACTCGGCGGTCACGGAGCGCTTGTTCTGCTCAGCGGCGGCTTCCAGATCAGCTTTCAGCGATGCCGGGATGCGGAAGTTTACTTGGGGGTCTGCTCTGCTCATGGATGCATATTGCAGCACGGTGCTATTGACAGCAACAAAGCACGGTGCTTAGATGTGAATCACAAGCACGGTGCTTGAAATGGAGGGTGTATGAAAGTGCGCGAAATGTCGCAGATTGTGGTTCGACTTCCGGCGGAGGACTGGGAGTGGCTTATTCGTAAAGCAGGGGAACAAGAGCGAAGCCGGAACTGGATGGTCGGAAGGCTCATTAAAGAGGCGCGAGAAAAAGATGAACAGAACAGGCAGGCATGAAAAAGCCCCAGGTGCTGCAACACCTGAGGCTTTGGGTAACGTCAACACCAACCAGGAATTGAACGTCAAAATGAATCATAGCATATCACTATACCGTGGTATCCCCTTGTGCATGGCTGGGGAGGGCGGCAAATGAAGCCCGTCCATCACGCAGGCCGCGCGCCGATACCCAACACCCCCTTCAGCCTCTACGGCTCGTTCAACTACGGCCTGACAGACGTGACTGCAGAAGATGTGGTCGACGACCTGCTCTGCCGCGTCGAGCAGGAGCGCGATCCCGCCAAGAAACTGTTCCAGGCACAGCGAACCATCGGTGCGCTCATGGCGCTGATGGCCGTCCATGTTGCTGGGGCCGGCCGCATCTCCTTCCACCGGGATGTGTTTGACCGTCTCGCAATGCTCACCGGAGAAACGCCCAAACACTTGGTCGCCATGGCAGGAGTCGCAAGATGAACATGATCACCACTGGCGGTCAGCCCACCATGACCAGCAGCGAATTGCTGGACCTCGTCAACCAGGCGCGCGTGGAGTTCGGTGAAGCGCCAGTACGCCGGAATGATTTCGTGGCTCGCTGTGTAGATGAGCTGCAGGGTGAGCACTACGAAACTTTCGTAGTTCAAAATTTGAACAAGACTGAGTCAACTGAGTTGAGGCTGACACGCGACCAGTGCATGCTGGTGTCGATGCGGGAGTCGCAAGATGAATAACAGCGTATCCATCAACTCCAAGCAGGTGCCGGTGGTTGAGTTCAACGGTCAGCGGGTTGTCACCCTGGCGATGATCGATCTGGTGCACGAGCGGCCTGAGGGTACAGCCAAGCGAAATTTCTATGGGAACCGCAGCCGCTTTGTAGAGGGAAAGCACTACTTCCTGGTGCCGAGATCACGTGCGGACGAATTTCGTACTTTAGGGCTCGAGGTCCCGAATCGTGGGCTTACCGTGCTCACCGAGCGCGGATACCTGCTGCTGGTCAAGTCCTTCACCGATGATCTGGCGTGGCAGGTGCAGGACCAACTGGTTGACGGCTACTTCGCTAAGCGAGCAGAGACTGTAGATGTGGCAGCGATGCTGCACGACCCGCAGACGCTTCAGCGACTGCTGTTGGAGAACGTCACCCAGGTGGTGCAACTGAAGGCGGAGAACGATGACCTCCACACAGAAAACCTGATGCTCGAGCAGAAGGTCGTCGCCGACGCCCCCAAGGTCGAGTTCGCCAACAAGGTGGTGGTCACCCATGAGACCTACTCGGTTTCCGAGGCCGCCAAGCTGATTGGGACCGGGCAAA
>Ga0180219_1000908_pt1 | contig 20999 bp, 19 predicted proteins | sample eDN3rd30CBELigMG_FD_151338 | JGI IMG/M metagenome (GOLD analysis project Ga0180219, IMG submission 151338) | Enriched Miracle-Growth compost microbial communities from Emeryville, California, USA - eDNA 3rd pass 30_C BE-Lig MG (version 2)... ...
GGTGTCGATGCGAAGCTGCATGACATCCGTTTCGTCGAGGACGATTGGGAAAGCCCTACCCTCGGCGCCTGGGGCCTCGGCTGGGAATGCTGGTGCGACGGCATGGAGGTCAGCCAGTTCACCTACTTCCAGCAGGTGGCCGGCATCGAATGTGCGCCCGTCTCCGGCGAACTGACCTATGGGCTCGAGCGTCTTGCCATGTATGTGCAGGGCGTCGAGAACGTCTACGACCTCAATTTCAATGGCCGCGAGGGTGACGAGAAGATCATCTATGGCGACCTGTTCCTGCAGGCGGAGCAGGAATATTCGCGGCATAATTTCGAACATGCCGACACCGCCCTGCTGTTCCAGCACTTCAAGGACGCCGAGGCAGAATGCAAGGCGCTGCTGGCGCGCGGCGACAAGGGCGACCATCACGAGATGGTGTTGCCCGCTTACGACCAGTGCATCAAGGCCTCGCACCGGTTCAACCTGCTGGACGCGCGCGGCGTCATCTCCGTGACCGAGCGGCAGAGCTATATCCTGCGCGTGCGCGAACTGGCCAAGGCCTGCGGCGAAGCCTGGATACGCACGGCCGGTGGCGGCGCGGCCTGAGCTTGCTTGCCAAGCAGCCAAAATAGGGCAAATTGGTTTGGAATCGTTCCAGAAGCGGCGAAACCGCATTCTGCGGTTTTAAATACGCCCTGTGAAGGAAATCCGATGACGCATCCGACGATCGCCCAGAAAGCCCCCTATCCCACCCAGGTCGAAGAGGGCAAAACCTACTTCTGGTGCGCCTGCGGCATGTCGGCCACCCAGCCGTTCTGCGACGGCAAGCATAAGGGTAGCGGCCTGGCGCCGGTCCGCTTCACAGCTTCCAAGAACCAGAAGGTGTACTTCTGCGGCTGCAAACAGTCGATCAACAAGCCCATGTGCGACGGCACCCACGGCAAGATCTAGCTGTCATCCCGACGCCCGCGTAGCGGGCGAGCGGGATCCAGAGGGTAAGGTAGGAATCAGGGAAGCACGTTGCCCCTGGATTCCCGCTCTGCGCTTCGCTTGGCGGGAATGACACCGAGATAGCGGCCAAATCACTCAATATTGCCCCTCAGGCTTGACCCGGCCGTCCGCGTTTGCGTAACAGCAGCGCAGTAATTGTTTCCAGGGCTGGCGGCATCCGCCGGGCCAGCCGCGAGCGTGTTCATGCCCGATCTGCTTCTCGAATTGTTCAGCGAAGAAATTCCCGCCCGCATGCAGAAGCAGGCGTCGGACGATCTGCAGCGCCTTGTCACCAACGCGCTGGTCGAGCGCGGCCTCACCTATGACGGCGCTATCGCCTTTGCGACGCCGCGCCGCCTGGCGCTGCACATCGCCGGCCTGCCGGTGCGCCAGCCCGACACGCGCGAGGAAAAGAAGGGTCCGCGGGTCGGCGCGCCCGACGCCGCCGTGCAGGGCTTTCTGAAAAGCGCGGGCCTTGCCTCCCTCGATCAGGCCAAGGTAGAGAAGGACCCGAAGGGCAAGGGCGAATTCTATGTCGCTGTCATCGAACGCAAGGGCGGCGCAACGCTTGATGTGCTCGCCGACATTCTGCCGGGTGTGATCCGTGGTTTCCCATGGCCGAAGTCGATGCGCTGGGGCGCTGCCTCCGTGCGCTCGGACTCGCTGCGCTGGGTGCGGCCGCTGCATTCCATTCTCGCGACCTTCGGCCCGGAGACGGAAGAGCCGGAGATCGTGCCCTTCGAGGTCGACGGCATCCGCGCCGGCAATGTGACGCGCGGCCATCGCTTTCTCTCGCCCGGCGAGATCAAGGTGCGGCGCTTCGACGATTATGTGCCGGCGCTGGAAAAGGCGAGTGTGGTTCTCGATCCTTCGCGGCGCAAGCAGATCATCCTGCACGACGCCAGGAACCTGGCGCATGCGCAGGGACTGGAGCTGGTCGAGGACGAGGCGCTGCTCGATGAAGTCGCCGGCCTGGTGGAATGGCCGGTGGTGCTGATGGGAGACTATGAGGAAGCCTTCCTCGACATTCCCGCCGAAGTGATCCGCGCGACGATCCGCGCCAACCAGAAATGTTTCGTGCTGCGCCGACAGGACGGCAAGCTCGCCAACAAGTTCCTGCTCACCTCGAACATCGAGGCAAGCGATGGCGGCAAGGCGATCGCGGCCGGCAACGGCCGGGTCGTGCGCGCACGCCTGTCGGATGCGCTGTACTTCTGGAAGACCGATCAGGCGCCCCTGCCCGATTATTCCAACGGAGCCAACAGCAACAAGCCGCTCGACCAGCGCATGGCGAAGCTACGCGCGCTCAACATCGTGTTCCACGAAAAGCTCGGCACGCAGGGCGAACGCGTCGAACGCATCAAGGCGCTGGCGAAAGAGCTGGCGCCTGTGGTTGGCGCAGATCCTATGCTCGCCGAACGCGCGGCGGAACTGTGCAAGGCCGACCTGATGACGGAAGTCGTCGGCGAATTCCCCGAAGTGCAGGGCCTGATGGGCAAGCGCTATGCGGAACTGCAGGGCGAGAACGCCGACGTCTGCGCCGCGATCGAGGAACATTACAAGCCGCAGGGGCCGGGCGACCGCGTGCCGACCAATCCGGTGAGCATCGCCGTGGCGCTGGCCGACAAGCTCGATACCTTGGTGGGCTTCTGGGCGATTGATGAAAAGCCGACGGGCAGCAAGGACCCCTATGCGCTGCGCAGAGCAGCGCTGGGTGTGATCCGGCTGGTGCTGGAGAATGGGATACGACTACCGCTTTTTGCCAATAGCCGTCTGCTGACCGCCGACCTGCTCTCCTTCTTCCACGACCGCCTGAAAGTCTATCTGCGCGACAAGGGCGCGCGGCATGACCTGATCGACGCCGTGCTCGCCATGGGCTCATCCAATGACGATCTGCTGATGATTGTGCGCCGGGTCGAAGCCCTGGGCAAATTCCTTGATACCGAGGACGGCAAGAATCTGCTGGCCGGTTACAAGCGTGCCGCCAACATCATCCGTGCCGAAGAGAAGAAAGAGAAGGACGCGAGCGCCTTCAACGCAGCCTATGCGCCGGATGCGGACGCGCCGGCTGCGGAGATGGCTCTGGCTTCTGCGACTGCGGCTGCGGCGGGAGAAGCCGCAAGCGCTGTCGCACGCGAGGATTTCGAAGGCGCGATGAGCGCGCTGTCGAAGCTGCGTGCCCCGGTCGATGCCTTCTTCACCGATGTGACGGTGAACGATGCCGATGCGGGCAAGCGGCTGAACCGTCTGCGGCTGCTCAATGCGCTGCGCAGCGCCGTGCATACGGTGGCGGATTTCTCGAAGATCGCCGGCTAACCCTTCTCCCGTTTACGGGAGAAGGTGGCCTCTGCGCAGCAGAGGTCGGATGAGGGCTCTGGTGTGAGACCATGAACGTCGATTACGCCGAGGCTTTTCAAACCCGACTGAGAGCCGATCTGAAAGTTGCGATGCAGCAACGGCGGGCTGCCGAAACGTCGGCCATCCGATCTTTGATTGCTGCGGTCGACAATGCACAAGCTGTTGCGATTGGCGACCTTCACGAGACGTATGTCGTGCGCGAATTCGGAGACAGAGGCTCGGAAGTTCCACGACGCGTCTTGTCGAAAGATGATGTAGATACGTTGCTTGCCGGAGAGATTGCGGATCGGCGAAAGGCAGTTGAGCAGTATCAGGCGCATGGAAAGAGTGAAGCGGCGATGAAGCTGCTGGATGAGATCGTTGTGCTGGAGCGATATTTAGCGCGCTGACGCCCTCATCCGACCCTTGCTGCGCAAGGGCCACCTTCTCCCGCGCAGCGGGAGAAGGAAGAGCGCGCCCTACCCTACATGCTTCTCGGCAAACTCCCGCGCCAGCACAAAGGCCAATCTTGCCTCTGCCAATCGCGCGGTGATCTGCATAAACCCGTGGTGCACACCGGGATGCACGTTGACGTCATAGGTGGCGCCCGCCGCATCGAGGCGCTTCGCCATTTCAACGGTGTCGCACATCAGCGGGTCCATGCCGGCGGCGTTGAGATAGACCGGCGGCAGCTTCGCAAGCTGCGCCTCGCTGGCGAAGACGGGGCTCACCAGCGGCTCGTAGCGTTGCGCGCCGGGGCCGGTGCCGCCGGGCGCATAGAGATCGAGAAACTTCTCCATGCCCGCTTTGCCTAGCCCATGGCCGGTGCCGAAGCGTTGATAGGACTGCGTCTCGAAATCGGCACCGAAGACGCCATAGAAGCTCAACACCAGATCGGGCACGCGGCGGCCGGCATCGCTTTCGCGCAAGGCCGTGGCGAAGGCGAGATTGCCGCCGGCGCTGTCGCCGGCGACGATCAGCGGGCCCTTGTAGCCGGGATCGATTTCAGCCTTGGCGACGGCGAAGCGCCATGCGGCCACCGCGTCATCGAGCGGCGCGGGAAACGGATGTTCCGGCGACAGGCGATAGTCGTGATAGAGCACGCGCAGCTTGAATTCATCGGCGAGATAGCGCGCCATGCGGGCGTGCGAGAACAGCGAGCCGAACGCCCAGCCGCCGCCATGCGAATAGACGATGCAGCCGGGCCGCGCGCCTTTCGGCACGATGAGATCGCAGGTGACCGGCGGCGCGCCATTGATGCCGGGCACGACGAAGCGGTGCACCGCTTCCATCTCCGGCAGTTCAGAATTCCAGCGCTTCGCCGATTCTTCGCGCACGACGCGCGCTTCCGCCATCGTCATCTTCGACTGGTCGGGCAGCTTCGCGTCCTCAGCCTGGATGAAAGCCCAGACCTCTTCCATCTCGGGCGAGCGCGCCGCGGCGGGCGATGTCAGCGCGGCGAGATCGATCTTGCGCAAGGGCGATGGTCTGACGCTCATGAGAGTCTTCTCTTGTGTTGGGCAACGGGAATCATGGCGCGGACCTTGCCGACGCGGGCGGGATCGATGCGGCCGGCCACGTAGCCGACGCCGTCCGACGCCTTGGCGACCACATGGCCCCAGGGGTCGACGACGATCGAATGGCCATAAGTGGCGCGTGTCTCATTGCCCTGCATATGGGTTCCGGTCTGGCCGGCGGCGCAGACATAGCTTTCCGTCTCGATGGCGCGGGCGCGCAACAGAACTTCCCAATGGTCCTTGCCGGTCTGCAGGGTGAAGGCCGCCGGCAGCGCGATCATCTGCGCACCCTTGTCCATCAGCGCCTGGAACAGGTCGGGGAAACGCAGGTCGTAGCAGATGGAGCAGCCGACGGTGACGCCTTCGCAGTCATAGGTGACGACGGCGTCGCCTGGGCGGAAAGCGGCACTCTCGTTATATTGCTGGCCATCCGGCGCGGTGATGTCGAACATGTGGATCTTGCGATAGCGCGCCAGTTCCCTGCCCTGCCGGTCGAAGGCAACCGTGGTGTTGCCGACACGGTCTTCGCCTTCAACGTCCTCGAGGATCGAGCCGCCATGGATGAAGACATTGTGCGTCTTCGCCATGGTGTGCAGCATGGTATAGGCCGGGCCGCCGGGAAGCTTTTCGGCAGCCGCGCGCTTCTCGGCGCGCGAGCCGCCCATGAAGTCGAACACTTCCGGCAGGCAGATCCAGTCGGGCTTTTCCTCCGCAACCGCCTGCTCGATGAGCTTTTGCGCCTGCGCAAGGTTGGCTGCCTTGTCGGAGCCGGAGTTCATCTGGATCAGCGCGACTTTCATTTTACTGCACCTGTTCGAGTGCGAGCGAAATGCCCTGGCCGACGCCGATGCACATGGTCGCCAGCGCGCGCTTGGCCTTGCGGTCGTTCATCTCGATGGCGGCGGAGAGCGCGATGCGCACGCCCGACATGCCGAGCGGATGGCCGATGGCGATGGCGCCGCCATTCGGGTTCACCTGTTCCGCATCGTCCGGCAGGCCAAGATCGCGGGTCACGGCGAGCGCCTGCGCGGCGAATGCCTCGTTCAATTCGATGACGCCGAAATCGGTGATTTTTAATCCGAGGCGGTCCATCAGCTTGCGCGTCGCCGGCGCCGGTCCGATGCCCATGATGCGCGGCGGTACGCCGGCGGTCGCCATGCCGCTGATCTTCGCCAGCGGCTTCAGGCCATATTTCTCGACGGCCTTGCCGGAAGCGATGAGCACGGCGGCGGCGCCGTCGTTGATGCCGGACGAATTGCCGGCCGTCACCGAGCCTTCCTTGCGGAAGATCGTCTTGAGGGTCGCAAGCTTGTCGAGTGTCGTGGCGCGCGGATGCTCGTCGCGATCAACCACCGTGACATTGCCCTTGCGGTCCTTGATCTCGACGGGGAAGATCTCGCGGGCGAGACGGCCGTTTTCCATCGCCTTGGAGGCGAGGGTCTGGCTGCGCAAGGCGAACAGATCCTGATCATGACGCGAGATCTGACGCTCGGCGGCGAGATTTTCCGCTGTCTCGCCCATGACGTCGACGCCATATTGCGCCTTCAATTGCGGATTGATGAAGCGCCAGCCGAGCGTGGTGTCGAACAATTCGGGATTGCGCTGGAACGGCTCGGTCGCCTTGCCCATGACGAAGGGCGCGCGCGACATGCTCTCGACGCCGCTGGCAATGGCGACTTCCATCTCGCCGGCGCGAATGGCGCGTGCGGCCGAGCCCACGGCGTCGAGGCCGGAGCCGCAGAGGCGATTGAGCGTGACGCCGGGCACTTCCAGCGGAATGCCCGCCAGCAGCAGCGACATGCGCGCGACGTTACGGTTGTCTTCGCCCGACTGATTGGCGCAGCCGGCGAAGACTTCCTCGACGGCGGTCACCGGCAAGCCGGGAACCTTGGCCAGGAGGGCGCGCAGGGCCTGGGCCAGCAGATCGTCAGGCCGCACCGAGGAGAGCGCGCCGCCGTAGCGTCCGACAGCCGTGCGCACGCCTTCGCAGAGAAAAACTTCGTTCATGGACAGGCTCCGGACTTCAACAGGTCGCCCCGCCTTGGGGGGCATCATTCCTGTCTTTTAGCGGATCGGGACGGTCCATTGCCAGTGCGCAGAGCATTTTCGGTTCTGATAGAATCAGAACCGAAGCTCTTGCTTTTTGTTTTGACGCGTTTTCTTCACGCGAACCGGCGTCCACTTCGCTCGAAAACGCTCTATTTGCCGTCGATCGACTCTTTCAGGACCTGGATGATCTTCGGGTCCATCTTGCGCAGCCTCTCGAACAGAGGCTCGAGTTCGTTGGCGAAGACGATGTCCGGCTTTTCGCCCGTCACTTTCTCGTAATCGGCACGGAATCCCTCGTCACTGGCGACGCCGCGCATGGCTTCGCGCAGGGCCCGCACCGCTTCTTCCGGGGTGTTTTTCGGCAGCAGAATCGCCCGCTGCAACTGGGTGCCGATGTCGTTCATCATCAGCAGGGCCTCGAATTTCGGCCCGGACGGCGGTTTGCCGAACGCCTCCTCGTAGACCTTGTCCAGGGTGCGGATGCCCTGCGCCTCCAGCGAGGGATTGCCCGTGGGCCGGCCATCGCCGCCGATGATCGGGTAATGGAACAGCACGAGGCCGATGCCCGGATTGATGATGTTGGGGATGACCTGCGTCTGGTAGCCGGGCAGCGAACTGCCCGAGAGGTTGATCTCGTTCTGTATCATCGCCTTGTTGACGTCCGCCGTCGCCGGAAAGCCGACGACCGCGGTGTAGGGCACACCGAACACTTCCATGGCCAGCCTCAACCGCGTGTCATGGGAGGAGGCGCGGCTGTAGCCGCCGATGAACACCTTCGTCGCTTTGGCGATATCGGCGGGCTTGCTTAAGCCCGGGGGCATGTCCTTGCGCGCATAGACGACATTCCAGCCACGCGCACCCGAGACGATGGCGAAATCATCGAGGGTGACCTTAAGAGCCGGATCGCCGACCATGATCGAGGTGGCGCTGATGGTGAAGTAACCGGCGGTCAGGCCATCGGCGCGCGAGCCGATGTCGAGCCCCAGCATGTTCATCGCCTTCAGTCCGCCGGCGCCCGGCGCGTTCTGGATGATGACGGAAGGATGGCCGGCGATGTACTTCGGCAGATAGCGCTGATAGACCCTCGCCTCGGTATCGGCGTTGCCGCCGATGCCGTAGTTGATCAAGAGCGACAGCGTCTTGTCCTTGTAGAACTGAGCGCTCGCCGGCGACGCGAACGCAGCGGCAAGCGCGCCAGTCAAAGCCAGTATGAGAAGACGCCCACCCATCGCATTCTCCCTCTTGCTGTGGGTTCCGCAGTTCAGTCGACGAACGTCTCCAGCAACTCCTTCGGGTCGCCGTATTTTGACGCAGCCTCGATCACTTTCGGATCGCGCAGCGAGGTGAGGAAGCCGTTGTCGATCAGGGTCGTCTTGCCGACCTTCACCGTCATGTCGAGCACCACGCAATCCTGATGGGTATGCGGCTCCTCCCAGCGCGGCACGCTGCGCTGCATGAATTCGCTCGGCCGGTTGCTGTCGGTGCCGAAGTGCAGCGCGCCCGGCGCGTTGGAGCCCGCCGGATAGATCTTGTAGCGCGGATACTTCGGATTGAAGCCGCAGCCCAGCTCATGCAGGCTGGCGTTGACGCCGACCAGCATGTCGCGCAGCACCTCAGCATCGAGAGACTTGCCGGTCACTTTGACGACCACATCGTCCTTGTATTCGATGGCGATGCTTTCCTCGAACGGCTTCTTGAAGCCGATCGCCCATTGCGGGAAAATGACGCCCTGCATCTCGCCGTGACGGTTGGCATCGTATTTGAAGCAATTGCGGTCATAGATGTTGGGGCCATGCGTCGGCATGAAATGCACATAGCACCCCGGCTGCTCCGCCTTGTCCTGGCCCATCCAGCGGTTGTTGGCGTGCAGGTTCTTCACCATGTCGGGCGTGAACTTGATGGAGAGATCGCTGCCGCGCGGGCAGGAGAACGTCATGTCGAAATCGCCGTCGGTGGGATACTGGCGCGCCGTGGCGCGAATGATCTCGCCGACAAGATCGACAGGGAAGCGCGCCTGCGGCGTGTGCAGCAGATCGAGATTGCGGAAGTAGGTGATCTTGACCCAGCGCTGGCCCTGCTCGCTGCGCAGCTTCATGAAGAAGGGATCATTGACCGAGCAGAACCAGCTCGAAATGACGAAGGTGGCCTTCTCGATCAGGGCGCGTGCTTCCGGCGGACAGGAGGGAACCTGCGTCGTCGGCGCCATGAATTCGCGCGGCTGCACGCCACGCGAATTGGCGATGCCGGATAGGGCATCGACCACGCGCCGGTCGAGCAAGGGATCGGTGAGGAACAGCACCTCGTCGCCCGGCCGGAAGGCGAAGACCTTGATGAGATTGTCGATCGCCTGAAAGTAGTTGCGAGTCTCGGTATTGGCGAACACCTGATCGGACGGCATGGCCGAGGCCGATTTCGACGCAAGAATATCCGCAGCGGTCGTGGCGCTGAAATTCATCTGTTTCCTCCTGGTTCTTTTCTAATTCTATTGAAGCCTAGCTTACCTTTCTGCACCGGCAGCGCAAGGCCGGCACTCCCGCTTGTTGAGCGCTTCGCCCCGCGTCTTGACCTGAGACGCGTCATATTGAAGGGTGGCCGCGAATCTTGACGCAGGAGCCGGATCGGCTGTTGTTTCACCCCAGGCCAGCACGGGGGTATGGCCGGAGATCATTATGGCTTTGAAGGGCAAGGCTCTTTCAGCGGCGGCGCCTGCCGCGCTCCCTGCGGAAAAAACGCAGGCGAGCCGCTTTGGAAAGACCCGCACGGCGCAGTCGACAGCGCTGATGGAAGATTATGTGGAATTGATTGCCGATCTGCTCGCCAACCATGGCGAGGCGCGGCCGACGGATGTCGCGCGCCGTCTCGGCGTGTCGCATGCCACTGCCATCAAATCGATCTCGCGCCTGAAGCGCGAGGGACTGGCGACCGCGAAGCCCTATCGCGGCGTCTTCCTCACGGAGGCCGGTCATCAGCTTGCCAGCCGCGTGCGCGCGCGTCATCGCCTGCTCGTCGATGTGCTGGTTGCGCTCGGCGTGCCGTTGGAAGCAGCGGAAGATGATGCGGAAGGCATGGAGCACCATGTCTCCGATGTTTCGCTGGCGGCGTTTTCGCGTTTCCTGAAGGACAGAAGCTCGGCCGGCTAGACTGCGAACGGGGCTGTGGCAGATGGTACTGCTGGCGCTCGTCAGCGCGGCCCAAATCCCTCGCATTCGACTTTCATTCTAGTTTCCATACCCTTGTCGGATCTCGCTGCGCGGTGCCGCTTCCTCTTTTGCAGATCGGTCACGAGGTGTAGACTGCACGTCGCGCCGGACAATTGGGAGTTGTTCGCGCGCGACGGAAGGGGAAGTACATGAAAAACATTCTCGTGCCGGTCGAGTTGCACTCGACCATCGAGTCGGTCCTGCAGACGGCACTGCTGACGGCGCGCAAGTTCGACAGTTATATCGAGGGAACGCCGCTTGGGCCCGACCTGCCCGATCTTGTGGCTTTCGACATGCCGGTGAGCTGGACGATCACCGACCAGAACTCCTGGAAGGAACTGGCGGATGAGGCGCATCGCCGGTTCGATGCGTTCATGGCAACCAATGCCATTCCTGTCTATTCAGCCGGCGTGAATGGGCCGAGCCAGTTGTGGTCCGGCGACCAATCGCTGGGCGACAGCCAGGTCGCGAGCTATGGCCGCGTCTTCGACATCACGGTGCTTGGGCGGCCAGGCGCGGAGCGCGGCGATCCGCGCATGACGACGGCCGAGGCCGCCATGTTCGAGAGCGGCCGGCCAATCCTGCTGGCGCCGCCGGAAGCGCCGAAACAGTTCGGTGACACGATCGTCATCTCTTGGAACCAGAGCACGGAAACGGCGCGGGCCACCGCCTTCGCCATGCCGTTCCTGAAAAAAGCCAAGAAGGTCGTTGTCCTGACCATCGAGAACTTCGTGGTCGACGGTCCCTCGGGCGACCAGGCCGCGGAAATGCTCGCCAAACACGGCATCAATGTCGAAGCCGTCACCAAGCCAGGCGGCAAGAGTTCCGGCGACGCCATTCTCGAAGAGACGGAAAAGCTTGGCGGCGATTTTCTGATCAAGGGCGCCTACACGCAAAGCCGCCTGCGGCAGATGATTTTCGGCGGCGCGACGGCGCATATCCTGGCGAAGGGGAAGCTGCCGGTTTTGATGGCGAATTGAGGCCATCTCTGTCATTCCCGACGCGCCGCAGGCGCGAGCGGGAAACCAGGTCTTGCAACCGGGTTGATGTTGCACGTTCAGGTCTGGATCCCCGCTCGCTGCGCAGGCGTCGGGAATGACACAATACCCTAGAGACCTGCTTCACACTTTCCGCGACGGATTGAGCCAGGCCAGCACCGCGCCGCAGGCGCTGATGCAGGCGAGCATCAGATAGGCGTTGTGAAAGGCCCAGGCGATTTCGCCCATGACGATCACGCGCCGCTCCGGCGTCAGCGCATCGAGCGTCGCCGGGCCCTGTTCGAGAATCTTCGCGAACATGCTCGTCGCTTCCGGATCGGCGACGCCGAGCGAGGCGAACAGCACCGTCGCGAACAACGCCGTACCCACAGCGGCGCCGACCGTCCGCGCCAGTTGCGTCGAGCCTGCCGCGGCGCCGAGCTTGCGGCGGCCGGCGATGGTCTGGATCGTCACCTGAACGACGCTCATCACCGTGCCAAGACCAAGCGCGGTGATGCTGACCGCGATGATCACCTGCGTGAGCGTCATATGCGCTGAATTGAACGCGAAATTCACCATGCTGGCTGCGCCCAGCACCAGGCCGAAGGACGGCACGATCATGGTCATGCCGGTGCGGGTGATGAAACGGCCCGTCAGCATCGAGGCGGTGGCGATGGAGGCCGTGCAGGTCAGCAGCACCCAGCCGATCTTCTGCACCGGCGCAATGTCCATGATGTGCAGATAGAGCGGCATGAAGGCGACGAAGGACGTCAGCACCGCGCCATGGGAGACGCCCATCAACTGCGCCATCCAAACACCGCGCTGGCGCATGAGATCGATCGGCAGCAGCGGCGATGGCGTGCGCTTCTCCTGGCGGATCAGCAGAACCAGAGCGATGATGGCGATGGCGATGAGGGCGCCGATCATCGGCATGATCGCCATGTTGAACTGGCGGATGTTCTGCAAGGCGAGCAATGTCGGCACGATGAAACCGGCGAAGAACAGAAGGCCGGCAAAGTCGAAATTCCATTCGCCCTTGGAGCCGGGCCGCGCCTGCAGGCGCATGATCAGCAGCACGGCGACCAGCGCCGCCGGGATGTTCATGAAGAACACGGAGCGCCAGCCGAAGTTCAGCGTCATGTACGCGCCCATCAGCGGCCCGAAGGCGGTGGCGCTGACCGAGATGGCGGCGAGATAGCCCTGATATTTGCCGCGCTGACGCGGCGGCACGACTTCGCCGATCAGCGCCTGCGACATGCTCATCAAGCCGCCGCCGCCCATGCCCTGCACGAAGCGCGACAAGGCGAGCATCGTCACGGATGGCGCCAGCGAATTGAGGATGGCACCGGCCATGTAAATAGCCAGAGCGAAGAACATGAGTTTGCGGCGGCCGAAGCGGTCGCCCAGATAGCCGTAAAGAGGCGCCGCGATGGTGGAGGCGATGAGATAGCTGACGATGATCCAGGAAATGCGGTCGACATCGCCGAGGGAGCCCGCGATGGCCGGCAGGGCTGTCGCCACGATGGTCTGGTCCGCGATGGCCAGGAACATCGGCAGCATGATGGAGGGGAAAACCCGCAAGAACATGCCGCGCGTGTCAGCGGGAAATGCGCCTGAAATGTCCTCCGGTGACTGGGTTGTCGAACTCAACGAAACGATCCTTTGCCGCGCCGGAGCGTCCCCGGCGCGATTCCAATTGGCTCCCGGCCATCTGATAGACCCGCGAACGCCCAGTGCCAATTGCATGGCTCAAGGGAAGAGAGCAATTTTCGGCGAAATCAAACGGGTTGGCGGGTTTCAGCGCTATATCCTATGATATATAACGCAAAGCCGTACCTTTTCAGAGTCAGCCGCGGGGCCGCCTTTTGCCGTATCTTTCGCCAGACGAAACCACAGCCATCCTACTCAGCCTCAAAATAGCGTCCATCGCCATTCTGGCCAGCCTGCCGCTGGCGATCTTCGTCGCCTGGCTGCTGGCGCGACGGCAATTCCCGGGCAAGTCGCTGCTCAATATCATCGTTCACCTGCCCCTGGTCATGCCGCCCGTCGTCACCGGCTATCTGCTGCTGATCGGCTTTGGCCGGCGCGGCCCCTTCGGCGAGGCGCTGGAGGCCTGTTGCGGCGTGGTCCTGTCGTTTCGCTGGACCGGCGCGGCGCTGGCGGCCGCTGTCATGTCGTTCCCGCTCACGGTGCGCGCCATCCGGCTTTCGCTCGAATCCGTCGACCGGAAACTGGAGGATGCGGCGGCGACCCTGGGCGCGGCGCCGATTTTCGTTTTTCTGACGGTGACCCTGCCGCTGGCCCTGCCTGGTGTGCTTGCCGGCGCGGTCATCGGCTTCGCCAAGGCGCTGGGTGAATTCGGCGCCACGATCACCTTCGTCTCCAATATTCCCGGCGAAACGCAGACCATCGCATCGGCCATCTATTCGTCGACGCAGACGCCCGGCGCCGATGCGACGACCCTGCGCCTGACCCTGATCGCCATCGTGATCGCCGCCGGCGCGCTGGCGCTGTCGGAATATTTCGCCCGCAAGGTCGCCAGCGGAGCGGGCCGCGCATGAGTCTGGATATTACTGTCCATTCGACGCTCGGCGATTTCACTCTCGACGTCGAGGCAAAACTCGATGGACCTTTGAGCGTTCTCGTCGGACCCTCGGGTTCGGGCAAATCGACGCTGCTGAATGTAATCGCCGGGCTGACGTGGCCGCGCAGCGGAAGGGTGACATTCGGCGACGAGGTCTGGTTCGATTCAGGTCGCAACCTCTTCGTCAAACCGCATCTGCGCCGCATCGGCTATGTCTTCCAGGAGGGGCGGCTGCTGCCGCATCTGTCGGTGCGCAGCAATCTGAAGTTCAGCCGCTGGTTCCGCCGCGGCAATGGCCCCGGCCCGCAGCTCGACGACATCGTCGAACTGCTCGACATCGGCCACCTGCTCGACCGCTCGCCGCGCAATCTGTCCGGCGGCGAGCGCCAGCGCTGCGCGCTCGCACGCGCCCTGCTCGCCGCGCCATCGCTGCTGTTGATGGACGAACCGCTTGCCGCCCTCGACGAAGCGCGGCGCGAAGACGTGCTGCCCTATATCGAGAGCGTCCGCGACAGGTATCGCATCCCCATCGTCTATGTGACGCATTCTTCGGACGAGGCGGAACGGCTGGGCGATGAAATCGTCAGCATGCGGCAGGGGCGGATCGAGAAGATCGAGAGAAGAGCTCGCGCCTAGCCCTCATCCGACCTCTGCTACGCAGAGGCCACCTTCTCCCGTAAACGGGAGAAGGATTCAACTGCGGCCCTTCTCCCGCTGGCGGGAGAAGGTGGCCCTTGCGCAGCAAGGGTCGGATGAGGGTGGCATTACTTCTCAGCCACAACCGGCTTCAGCGCCCGCTCAAGCCCGGCAATCTCATCCGCAAAACGCTGCTCCGTATCCTTCTCCACCGACCGGTACAGCTCGATCAGCTTGCGGCCGAATTCGGTGAGGCGCGCATTGCCGCCGCCCTTGCCGCCGAGCTGCGTTTCAAACACGGGTGAGGCGAACATGTTGTTCACCTCATCCATCAGCAGCCAGGCGCGGCGATAGGACATTTTCATCGCGCGCGCCGCCGAGGAGATCGACCCGTGTGTGACGATCAGCTCCAGCAGTCTGATCTTGCCGTGGCCGAGCTGGCGCTGCTGATCGAAATCGATCCTGATCGTCAGACGTGTCGTCAAGCTGCGCCACCTTTTGCGGGCCATTCCGGGCAGCTCTCGGGCTTCACGTCGATGAGCGGCGTACCGTCGATACAATCGAGACCGCGAACGAGAATCCGCTCTGCCTCCACGGCTTCGATGACAACCAGCGATGAGGCGATGGGATTGGGCCGGTTGGGCGAGCGCAGCGAAAATGTGCCGGTCGCCTCACCGTTCCACTTCGGGCTCTGCAGCACGAGATCGCGCCGCGCCTCGTGCATCCAGTAGAGAATCTGCAGATGCGTGTGGCCGCTGACACCTTGCAGGGCCTCGCGCCAGGGCGCGGCGATCTCGATCGTACAGACGGGACCATCAAGGTCACCCTTGCGCGGGCATTCCTTGCGGCTGCGCCAGGGCGTGCGGATCGTGCCGATGAAGTACACGGCCTGATCGGTGTGAGCCGGCAGGTCGACCGTACTTTCACCGGGACGAATTTCCGTCGTGGTCGCTGTTGCCATTGCTTCCCGCGCTTTTCCGCCACTGTTCAACCGGTTCGATTTAGCCTATTCCAGCGACCATGCCCATCGGGGGCCTGAGAAAAATCAATATCGGGAGGAATTCGTTATGAAGCGTACCATTTTTGCCTGGACATTTGCTGGCCTCTGCGCCGCCGCCATGCCGGCCCTTGCGCAGACGCCGGTCAGCGTCGGCACATTGGGCGCTGTCAGCGATGCTCCCCTCTTCATCGCCGACAAGAAGGGCTATTTCAAAGACGAGGGGCTTGCCGTCACCATGACGGAGTTCCGCTCCGGCGCCAACATGGTGGCGCCCATGGGCTCGGGCCAGCTCGATGTCGGCGCCGGCTCCGCCTCGGCCGGGCTCTACAATGCCATCGCACGCGGCATCAACATCAAGATCGTCGCCGACAAGGCCAGCTCGGCGCCGGGCTACAGCTCGACGAAACTGCTCGTCCGCAAGGATCTCGTCGACAGCGGCCGCTTCAAGGACCTCAAGGACCTGAAGGGCATGAAGATCGCCATGAACGCGCCGGGTGTCAGCAACACCTCGACGCTCAACACCATATTGACGTCTGTCGGCCTGAAATATTCGGACGTCGAAACGCTGAACCTGAACTTCCCCGATCACGTGCTGGCGCTCGGCAACAAATCCGTCGACGCCGGCCTCACCGTCGAGCCGTCGACAACGGCAGCCATTGCATCGGGCGCAGCCGTGGAAATCCTGCGCGATGATCAGGCCGACCCTTATCATCAGATCGCCGTCCTCCAGTACTCGGAAGCGTTCGCCGCCAAGAAGGACACGGCCGATCGTTTCATGCGCGCCTATCTGCGCGGCATCCGCTATTACAACAAAGCTTTGAAGGACGGTAAGCTTGCCGGCGAAACCGCTGACGACGTCGTGCAGATCCTCATTCAGTACACGCCGGTGAAGAACGCCGACACGCTGCGCAAGATGACGCCGACGGGCATGGATGTGGACGGCACCGTCAACCAGAAGAGCCTGCAGAAAGACCTCGACTTCTATGCGTCGCAAGGCCTGATCGAAGGCAAGGTCGACCTCAACAAGATCGTCGACAATTCCTTCGCCGAACGCGCAGCGAAGGCGCTTGGGCCGTATAAGTAACAAGAGCGCGGAATCCTTCTCCCGCTTGCGGGAGAAGGTGGCCCTTGCGCAGCAAGGGTCGGATGAGGGTGGCTCACCCTACTCCGCGGCTGCGCCCTTCACGCCCTGCGGCGGCTCGATGGCCGCGCGCGCCTTCGCCACAAGCTCAGGCGGCGTGTCGACGATCTCCTTCACAATCGTCGTCAGGTCCTCGCCATTGAGCGGCGCCAGTTCGAGCTGCCCCTTGCGCGCTTCCGCCAAAAACGCCTCGTCCGCCATAGTCGCATCGAAGGCACGACGGAACGTGGCGAGGCGGTCCACCGGAACCTCCGGCGGCGCGATGAACGGCCGGCCGACTTTCACCTGCGAGGAGATGAAGCGCAGGATGCGGCGCTGCTCATCGGTTTTGGCCAGATCCTGCAGCAGGGGCACTTTGGCAAGGCTCTTGTCCGGATCGATGCCGATCTGCGCGACGAAGACGATCTTGCCATCACGCAGCCAGTCGGGATGTTCCAGCTGATAGCTCGAATAGCTGCCGCCGCCACGGCCCGAGACCTCGCCGCGCACGGTGGCGAGATCGATCTCGGCGCTGCTCTGGTAGCCCGGCACGATCTTGAATTTCGTGCCGAGCACATGGTTCATCACATTGGGATAGATGAACGTGCCGGAGCCGACACCGGTGGCGCCCAAGGTCACCTCGCGCTTGTAGGCATCCCCGATCGAATTCACGCCCGCCGCACGCCATATGGCAATGGTCATATTGGTGATGCCGGTCGAGCCGATCCAGGCGAGCTTGCGCGCGTCATACAGCACGCCCTTGCCGTCGACGACCTGATGCATGGGGATGATGTTGGAGACGGTGCCGATGGTGGTGCCATCCTTCGGGGCCTGGGCATAGATGTAATTGGTCGCGCGCGTATGGCCGCCGCCGGGCATGTTGCGCACCACGAAGACCGGCTTGCCGGGAATGTATTTCGGCATGTACTGGGCGATCAGCCGCGCCGCGAGATCATAGCCCCCGCCCGCCCCGGTGCTGGTGATGACGGAGATCGTCTTGCCCTTGAAAAAATCCTCGCCCTCGGCCGCGAACCCCGCCTTCACGCCAAACGCCAGAATCAGCGCACCCGCGCCAATGCGTCCGCCGACGCTGCCGAGGCAGCGAAAATGCCATTCCATGCGAATCCACCCTGATTTTTGAAGATTTATCTTAGCTGTGGCGATGATGCGCGCGACGGCTTCCCCCTGTCAACGACGCCGCCGGCCGAATGGTCGCCATTCCCATCCGCCATCGCCAGACCGTTGAATTGCCGCGAGATTTTCGAGCGACCGGCACCGCCTGCGCACAATTCTCGCGCAAACCGGCTTGACGGAACCACCGGTTCAGTACATTCCTGCCACCGTTACGCGCAAGCCGCGCAAGCACCCGTAGCTCAGCTGGATAGAGCGCTGCCCTCCGAAGGCAGAGGCCAGGGGTTCGAATCCCTTCGGGTGCGCCATCACTCCATAGATAATCTGATTTTCGCAGCTACCGGCTTCCAATCTCGCGCGCACTGGTCGCGAAATCGCCGCGGGGCGGGGAAACCGGGTCATTTCTCTTCACTGAGGGCAAAAAGCGGCTGGCTTTTCAGGTGTCACAAATTTCAAGAATTGTGGATCGCGAGAAATAAGCCACAATGCGGGCCGGCGCCTGAACGAGCGCTGGCATTCAAATAAAAAAGTACGGGAGACGCTGACATGCGAGGTTCGGTTCTCTGGCGCGCGTTCGCCGCGTCTTTCGCGCTCCTGTGCGCGGCGACGGCGCCACAGGCGGCGGACTTCTCCGGCAGAACGATCGAGATTCTGATCGGCTTCGGCCCCGGTGGCGGACATGACGCGTATGCCCGCGCCTTCGCGCAATTCTACGGCAGGAACCTGCCGGGCCAGCCTGCGGTGGTGGCCCGCAACATGCCGGGCGCGGGCAGCCTCACGGTCCTCAATCACATCGCGACGGTAGCGAAGAACGACGGCCTTTCGATAGGAACCTTTGACCCGCAATTGATCACCGCGCCGCTGCTGGACACGAACAACGCGCGCTACGACGTGAAGAAGCTCAACTGGATCGGCAGCCTGGTCGATTCGACCAATGTCTGCATCACCTGGGCGCAATCCGGCGTGACGACATGGGATGACCTTCTGTCCGACAAGCCGATCAGCTTCGGCAGCACCGGCCCGGCCGCCGCGCTGTATCAACACGCCGCCATTCTCAAGAACATGTTCGGCGCCAAAGTCAGCATCGTCTCGGGCTATAAGGGCACCGCCGAGGTGCGCCTGGCGATGGAGCGCGGCGAAGTCACCGGCAATTGCGGAGATAACTGGGCGAGTCTCAAAAGCACCGCCACCGATCTCCTGAGGGACAAGAAGATCGTGATTCCCGTCCAATTCGCCGTCAAGAGGCACCCGGAACTGCCCGACGTTCCGCTGATCCTGGCTAAGGCGAAATCGGATGAAGACAAAGCAGCGCTGAAACTGCTGCTTGGCGCGCAGGCCTCAGGGCGCCCCTATGCCGCCCCGCCCGGGGTGCCGCCCGACATCGTCGCCGCGCTTCGCGCCGGCTTCGACAAGACGATGCAGGATCCCGATTTCCGGGCCTTCGCGAAAAGATTGGATCTCGATCTGCAACCCATGACTGGCGCTCAGGTGCAGGAGGTCATCGCCGACATCTACCGCACGCCGCATGCAGCGGTGGAGAGAGCGAAGACGGCCATCAAGTGAGGCGGTTTCATAGAACACCAGAAAATCCGTGATGAAGCTTGGGAGGAACACGATGGGAGCGGGATTGGTTTCGCCTTTCACGCGCGCAGTCCTGGCGACCCGCGTCGCCAAAGGGAGCGTCGGCGTGCTGTTGTTTGCGGCTGTTGCCACGAGCACACCGGCCGCATCCCAGCAAGGCGGAGACTTCTATCGCGGACGCACATTGACCGTTGTCGTCGGCTCCGATGCGGGCTCCGGCTACGATGCCTATGCGAGGCTCGTCGCCCGTCATATCAGCAAGTACATCCCCGGTCATCCGACTGTCATCACGCAGAACCAGCCGGGCGCCGGCAGCATCACGATGGCCAATGCGTTGTCGAACACGGGTGCGAAAGACGGAACCTCCATCGGTGCGCCGCAATCGAGCGTCGCATTCGAACGGCTCCTGCATCTTCTGTCGCCGGGCGGCAAAACCGCCAATTTCGACGCGACGAAACTCAACTGGCTCGGCACCGTCGCACAGGACACGTTTGTCGTGCTCGGCTGGCACAAGAGCAAGGTGCGCACGACGCAGGACATGCTGACGAAGGAATTCGTGATCGGCACCTCCGGCCCGAACACGGACGGGTCGCTGATCGTCGCGATCATGAACCGGCTGCTCGATACGAAGATCAAGCTCATCACCGGCTATTCGGGAACGGCGCCCCAGCTTCTCGCGCTGGAGCGTGGCGAAATCGACGGTTCGGCGATGGCCTACGGGACCGTCATCACCTTGCGCCCCAACCTGCATGAGGCGAAGGAGATTCCCGTGCTGCTGCAGATCGGTCGCGCACGCCATGCCGATCTGCCGGATGTGCCGCTTCTTTCCGAGCTGCTGAAGAACGAGGACGACCGCCGGGCGGTTCAAGTCATCTTCGACAAATATCAGATGGGCAGGCCCTTCTTCGTGCCGGCCGGCGTTCCGGCCGAACGCGTGACGTTGCTGCGCGCCGCGTTCGACGCGTCGATGAAAGACCCGGAGCTCATCGCCGAAGCGCAAAAGCAGAAGCTCGAAATGAGCCCCCTGACCGGCGCACAGGTTCAGGCGCTCGTCGAGCGTCTCTATGCCTCGCCGGACCCCATCGTGCGGCGCGCGCGCAATCTGCTCGGCACCGAAAAGTAGGGCCTGACTATCCGGCATCAGAGCAATGAAGACATGGCGGCGCAATGACGCGCCGCTTGCAACTTGTCGACCACAAGCCAATTCTGGAAGGAGCAAAGGCCGTCCGCGTTGACTCGCTGAGCAATCCGCAATTGAACCGGCACCTTGTCGATGGCGTTGGCCGGATTATTCGAAAAGGTGGCGACGATGTCCTGTCTTGCTGAGTGGATCGGGAAATTGCCGGGGTTGAAGGTGCTGTCCCGGTACGACGCAGCATGGTTGAGGCAGGACATTGGGGCCGGCCTCGTCCTGGCGACAATGCTGATGCCTGTCGGCATCGCCTATGCTGTGGCCTCCGGCCTGCCGGGAATCAACGGTCTGTACGCCACCATCATTCCCCTGCTGGTCTATGCACTGTTCGGGCCGAGCCGCATTCTGGTCATGGCGCCAGATTCTTCGCTCGCCACCATCATTCTCGGCGTCGTGCTTCCGCTATCGGGCGGCAATCCCGAACGGGCGGTCCACCTTGCGGCCATGATGGCGGTCGTCTCGGGGATCGTGTGCGTGCTGGCCGGTATTGTGCGCCTCGGCTTCGTGACCGAACTTCTCTCCAAGCCGATCCGCTACGGCTATATGAACGGAATCGCGCTGACGGTTCTGATCAGCCAGTTGCCCCAGTTTTTCGGAATCTCGATCGAAAGCGATGGGCCGCTGAAGAGTCTTTGGGCCACGGGTGCGGCGATCCTGGACGGCCGAACGAACTGGACGACGTTCGCGGTGGGCGTAG
>Ga0180219_1000913_pt1 | contig 20931 bp, 12 predicted proteins | sample eDN3rd30CBELigMG_FD_151338 | JGI IMG/M metagenome (GOLD analysis project Ga0180219, IMG submission 151338) | Enriched Miracle-Growth compost microbial communities from Emeryville, California, USA - eDNA 3rd pass 30_C BE-Lig MG (version 2)... ...
GATCGTAGCTTTTCTTGCGCCAGCGCCCCTTGGCGCCGCCCTGGACCGTGAAGCTGCCGCCATCCATCGCGAATTCGCGGCCCAGGTCGAGCCGCGCGCCCCATTCGCGATCGCGCGAATCCGACAATGTGGTGACCTGAATGCTGTCCAGCTCGTAAGCCGACGGATCGGCGAAATCGGCAACCGCACCGGCGAGGCCGCCAACGCTGTAAAGCGGCTTGCGCGGATCGGTGGTGTCGAGGCCGATCACAAGGCCGTCATCCTCGAATTTCCGCTCGAAATTCGCGGGGTCGATCGAGCCGTTCTCGCGTTCGGTCGACTTGGCGTAGCTGACCGAATATTGGGCGCGCCAGCCGTCCGCCTCCGTCTCTCCGCCCAGCACGAGGCTGCGGATGCGCTGGCGCTCGAACCGGTCCTTGAGCGAACGCTGGACCTTGATCTCGCCATCCTCGTCACTGAAATCGACGCTCCCCGCACCATTGGCGGTGATTTGGCCGGCATCCTCAAGCTTGAGGCTCGTCTCCCGGCGATATTCCTGATCGTCGAACTGGCTATAGACGCCGCGCGCATAGAGCTTGGTGGAGCTGCCGGCGCGGACATCGAGATTGAGATTGGCCGAGAGGCGCTTCCGTTCGACGTCATAATCGCGATAGTTGACCTCTTCGGGGAAGACGATGCCATCATCCTCGTCCCAGCCGTCGGCCTCGATATTATCCGTCTCGAACTTGCGCTGATAATAAGAGAGGCCGCCCGACACGCCGATATTGTCGCCCAGGCGCTGCGAGAAATCGACGCTGCCTTTCGGCGTCAGCTTTTCCGAATAATCATTGTAGCTGCCTTCGATCTTCGCGGTCAGCAGGTTCTTGCGCCGCTCGAAGGCGCTGGTCGTGTTGATCTCGATCGACGCGCCGATCATGTCCGCGTCCATATCCGGGGTCAGCGACTTCTTGACCTCGATGGATTCGATGCTGTCGCTCGAAATCACGTCGAGCGCGACCGAACGGACATCGCTTTCCGGCGCAGGCAGGCGAACGCCGTTGACCGATGTCGCATTGAGTTCAGGATCGAGGCCACGGACCGAGACGAAGCGGCCCTCGCCCTGATCGTTGAGAATGTTGACGCCGGGCAGGCGGCGCAGGGATTCGGCGACATTCTGGTCGGGGAACTGGCCGACCGCATCGCGGGTCAGCACGTTTTCGACGCCGTCGGCGGCCTTCTGGCGGGACAGCGCGCTGGTCATATTCGCCGATTGGCCGAGCACGAGGATCGTGCCATCGGCGCCAAGGACGAGATTGACGGTGGCATTGCCGCTATCGGGCACGGTGACGGACTGGGTGCGCGGCTCGGCACCGACATAGCGCGCCTCCAGCGTGTAGGTGCCAGCCGGGACCCCGCCGAAACGGAAGCTGCCATCGCGCCCGGCCTCTGTCTCGCGATTAAGCTCAACGATGCGGACCTGCGCGCTCTGCAATGCGCGCGTGTCGCTCGCGTCGGTGACGATGCCGACGATGTCCGACGCGAAAGCGGGACCGGGCAAGGCGGCAGCGAGCGACAGACAGGTGCCGAGCAGGATGCGCGAACGAACAGAATGAAGCATAAGGTCCCCTGGGAAATGTGGAGATCTCCGGGGCAGATTTGGCTCCGGCGATTCGAGGGGCCTAGTGGCGATGCGTTGTGACCGCTGTGTTACGGCACCGTCACACGAATGAAACAGAATGGCCGGGAGGCCTCGCCCCTATGCTCGACGCATCGGCTGCCATGGTGCGGGCGAGGTGCCGGAAACTCGCGGAAAGCTGGCTGATCGGCGACGGCCCGTGCGAGTGCCATGAGGCCATTGACGGCCAGCCAGTCAAAGCCGGTGTTCGCCGCCAACGCACCCAGTGGGACATATCTGCCACGATCCATTGCGCCGGACATGGGGAGCGCGCGCGTCGTTCGCGCGTTGTCCATGGGTCCACTTCAGGAGATCCATGTGCCCAGACGTCCGATCGCCCACGCCTTGCTGGCCTTGCCGCTCCTTCTCATCGCCTGTGATGCGCCCGGCATCTGGCCCGGCTCGGATACGTCCACAGAGCAGGCGCGGTGGAGCAGCGCCACCGTGCGGCAATTGCGCGAGGCGATCGATCAGCGGGCCGCCCATGGCCTCGACCGGATGACCTTCAAGGTGGAGGGCCAGCCCGGAAGCGCCGATGGCGAGGGCGCGCTCACTCGCAGCGCCTTGCGCTATGCGGGCGCACTCGCGCAGGGCGCCTCCGATCCGGCGAAACTGCACAAAATCTACACGCTCCCCCGCCCCACGGTCGATCTGCAGCGCGGGCTTGCGCAGGCCATCGCCAAGGGCAAGGTCGACGACTGGCTCGCCAGCCTCGCGCCGCAAGACGATAGCTATCGGCAGCTCTCCAAAGCCTATCTGGCGCTTGGCGGAGGGCGAGGCGCGGCAACCCCGGCGCCCGCCATTCCAGGTGCGGCCGAGCCGCTCAAGCCCGGCCAGACGGACAAACGGGTGCCCGCAATCGCCCGGCAACTCGTGGCGTCCGACTATCTCGATCCCGCGCAGGCGCAGGGCGATCGCTACAGCGATGCGATGGTGCGGGCCGTCCGGCAGATGCAGGCGAATTACGGCATCGAGCCGGACGGGATCGTGGGCGGCGGCGTGCTCGAAATCCTCAACCTCTCCGATGCGGACCGCGCTCGCGCCATCGCCGTCGCCATGGAGCGGCTGCGCTGGCTGGCACGCAACCCGCCAGTCACGCGCATCGACGTCAACATCGCCGCCGCACGCCTGAGCTACTGGCGCGACGGCAAGCTCGTCGACAGCCGCAAGGTCGTAGTCGGCAAGCCGGAGAACGAGACGCCACAACTCGGCTCGCCCATCTATCGCCTCGTGGCCAATCCCACCTGGACGGTGCCGCGCTCCATCGAGCGCAAGGAGATTGCCGGCAAGGGCGCAGATTATCTGCGCCGCAACAACATGGTGTGGAAGGATGGCTGGATCGTCCAGCAGCCCGGCCCGCACAACTCGCTCGGGCAGGTCAAGTTCGACATGAAGAACGACCACCAGATCTACCTGCACGACACGCCGGCCAAGACGCTGTTCGATGAGGTGCAGCGCCAGCGCAGCCATGGCTGCGTGCGTGTGGACGATGCGCTGGGCTTCGCGGCGATGCTGGCCCGCGACGAGAGCGTGCTGGATGCATGGAACCGTGCCCGCGCGAGCGGCAAGGAAAGCTTCGTGTCGCTCCCTCGGGAAATCCCCGTGCGGCTCTATTACCAGACCGTGGTGCTCGATGAAGCGGGCGAGCCGGTGATCCGTGCCGATCCTTATGGCTGGAACGAGCGGGTTTCGACTGCGCTCGGCTTCCCGACCCGACAGGATATGCGGTTTCGCCCGTCCACCTCCGATGTGGGGCCGTGATCCGGGTCCGAATGCGATAGACAGGCTTCACGCGCTGCCCGGCGCGGCACCGCTCGTCGCATATGCGAGTGCAACGGGCGCGGAATCAACGCAGTGCCTTTAAGCACGCCGCTGCCACGCTATATATAGACGCCATGGCAAATCGACCGTTTCGCCTCGACCGGCGCATGATGATGTTCGGTTGCGCCACTGTCGCAACCGCCGCTTTGACGCGCTCGGCATCGGCCATCTCACGGATCGGCAGCCAGGCGCTCGCCCCGGAGGGTGGCCTTGTGCCGCCGCTCCCGCCAGCCGTCACGCCGCCGCTCCCACCGGCAGTGCCAGCCAATGCCGCCCTGCCGATCAAGCCGGCGCTCCTGCGTGGCGCCCTCGATGCGCTTACCAGACATGCCGCGAATATCCCCCATCGCGACCGCATCGCGATCGTCGATTTCTCCGCGCCCTCTTCAGAGTTGCGACTGCACTTTCTGGATGTCATCAGCGGCGCCACGTCGCGCCTGCTGGTCACGCACGGCTCCGGGTCTGATCCGCGCCACACCGGCTTCCTGCACAGCTTCTCCAATGCCTTCGGCTCCAACGCCTCCAGCGAGGGCGCCTTCCTGACCGACACTTATTATGTCGGCAAGCATGGGCGGTCCCAGCGCCTCCTCGGCCTCGACTCGACGAACAGCAACGCGCTGGATCGCGCGATCGTGATCCATGGCGCCTGGTATGCGAATGCGGACATGATCCGCACGCACGGCAAGCTCGGGCGCAGCCAGGGCTGTTTCGCGGTGGGCGAGCATGATCTGGATAAACTGTTCGACCATCTCGGAGAGGGCCGCCTGATCTACGCGGCCAAGGTTTAGCTGCCATCGCCCCTGGTGCGCGCAGCCAGCCCAGAAGCAGCGGCCTCTCGCACCGGACAAGACGCTGAATATCCGCATCACATATGCGTGGCTGCGCGAAATAGCTGCGGGCAGGCGGCTGGCTGTTCCGCCGCTGTCGTGGCCGGACTATTCGCTCTGGACCGGCAAGGCGATCTCGATCGTGAGTCCCGGCTCGGAGGGCGCGATCCCCACCTTGCCGCCATGCGCTTCGACAATCGCGGCGACGAGACTCAGCCCCAGCCCGTGACCGGGGGCCGACCGGCTGGCATCCAGCCGGGTCAGCCGCTGGAACGCGCGCTCATGCTCCGCCAGGGGAATCCCCGGCCCTTCGTCACGGACTGTGAGGATGGCCTGATCCACTTTGCGCTCAAGGCCGATCCAGACGGGTGTGCCGGCCGGCGTGTGGAGAAGGGCATTGTCGAGCAGGTTGGCAATCACATTCTGGAGCAGGCGCCTGTCCCCCCGCACAATGGCCGGCGCGGTCCGCACCGTGAACGCCCGTCCCTCATCCTCCATTGCCGGCCGGTAGATGTCGGCTATCTCGCCGACCGCTTCATCCAGACGAACGGGCTTGAAATCCGCGCGAACCGATTGGCCCTCAATCTCCGAAATCGCCAATAGCGACGAGAACAGATCCAGCAGATCGTCCATATCCTGGATCGCGGCATAAAGCTGATCCTCATGCGCTGCTCCGGCCGCGGCGTTCGTCATGGCGTCCAGCCTGTTGCGCACACGCTGCAACGGCGTGCGCAGATCATGGGCGATGTCGCCCGACACCTGCCGCAGATTGTCGAGCAGCGCGCCCATCCGGTCCAGCATCCGGTTCAGGATGAGCGACAGGCGGTCGAACTCGCCGCGCGATCCATCAAGCGGCATGCGGCGCGAGAAATCCCCGGCCATGATCGCCTGGGCAGATGTCTCGATGTCGTTGAGGCGATAGCGAATGACGCGGCCGAAGCCGATAATGGCCGCTGTCGTCAGCAACAGCGTGGCGGCCCAGCCGATGCCGAACAGCTTGAGCATAGCCCAATGCATCTGCTGGATGACGGCCCGATCAGCGGTCACGATGAGCTGGCCGCCGTCCGACAGGGTCGAATTCATCGCCTGGGCGACACCCGTGCTGCCATTGGGCCGGCGAAACCGCACGAACTCGCTCCAGCCCGGCTTGGGCACAGCCGCCATGAGATTGCCGGCTCGCCGCCGGCCCTGTGCGTCGATCAGCAGATAGGCCGTCGAGCGGTTCGCGGCATCGACCCCGCTGAGATAGCCGATCGCGCCCGGCCCGACGCGCTGCTCCCGCATGGTGATGAACTGCACCAGCGGCTCGAAGCCATGATCCTCATAATAGCCGAGCAGCCCCTTGGTTTCGGTTTCGATGCGGGCATCGAGCTGCCGCTCCAATTCGCGATGGACATAGAGGGTCGCGCCCACCGCAAGCAGCGTCGTCACCGCGCCACAGATCAGCGCGACGGCCAGGGCCAGGCCCCACACCGTTCGCGGCATCAGCCTAGCCTTCATGGTCGACGATCATATAGCCCGCGCCACGCACCGTGCGGATCGCACTCCTTTCGAACCCTTCGTCCAGCTTCGCCCGCAACCGGCTGACATGCGTCTCGACGATGTTGGTGCGCGGGTCGAAGCCCAGATTCCAGACCCGGTCAAGCAGCATCGTGCGCGTCACCACCTTGCCGGCATTGTGCAGCAGATATTCGAGCAGGCTGAACTCGCGCGGCTGCAGGTCGATCTCCCGGCCGGCACGGCTCACCGTGCGGCGCAGCAAGTCCATCTCGATCGCGCCCACGCGCAGGGTCGTCACGGTTTCGACCGGCGGCGGGCGGCGAGCCAGCGCATTCAGCCGCGCGACAAGCTCCGCAAAGGCGAAGGGCTTGACGAGATAATCGTCGGCGCCAGCCTCCAGCCCGTCCACGCGATCCTCGATCCGCGAGCGCGCCGTCAGGAGCAAGGCGGGCGCATTGCAACCGCCCGCCCGCACCGCCTTGAGCACGGACAGGCCATCCCGATGCGGCACCATGCGATCCAGCACGAGGATATCGAACGGCCTGGCCATGATGGCCGCGATGGCCACATTGCCATCCTCACAAGCCTCGACCTGATGGCCAAGCTCCGTGAGGCCACCGACAAGATAGGACGCCGTTTCCGCGTCGTCCTCCAACAAGAAAATGTTCATCGCCCCCGCCCCGCGCGCCCGGCCATCCCTGAAGATTACGCCAGTATTTCCGCTTCTATACAAATTCCCAACATTAGGCTTTCCGATGGACCGCTCCCGTCCAGCGACTATGAGCACCATAAGTGAGAATGGTTATCAGTAGCAAGTTATGAAAACCGATAATCATTGTGGCAACCATGCGGATGACCCGCCGGAGGAACCATGTCCGTGACCCGCATTCGGCTTGCGCGCACCGGCCGCGCGGAGCGGCATGTCGTCCAGGCCCTGCGCGCCGGGGTCCACGGCACGCCGGGGAACGCCGGCGCATCCGATGAGGCAGGGCGCCTGCTGCATGCCCTGGCCCGTCAGGCCCACGCCATCGGCTATGAGATCCTGCCGGTCGGTGCCGCCTATCTCGGCAAGGACGAAGCGCGCCTGCTCGGCTGGCTCGCTTATTTCCAGCGCGAGGAGCGCGAGACACTGCTCGTCGACGGCGCTCTCATCGCCCCGCTCAAGCAGGCTGCCACGGCTCTGCGGGCCGATCAGCGGCTGCCCTATCAGGTGCTTCTCTGGGCTAACCGCTTCACGCCGGCAGAAGAGCGATCCCCGCCGCCCGCGCGCTTTCAGCAGGTCGGGCGCACAACGGTTCGCTCCCGCGCGATCGCCCACACCCAGGCGCATGGCCGCGTCTCCGCCCAGGCGCTCCGCTCGATCGGCCTGTCGCACCAATATCTCAGCCAGTTGTGCCTCAAAGGGGCGCTCGTCCGCGTCGGCCACGGTTTTTACGAGGCGCCGCCGAACAAGATCTGAAACGCGCGGCGGATGTCCATCACCCCTCACAACCGGGGGCGTTCATTCGATCAAGCCGCACATCATAAAAATCCGAACCATCCAAAAAGGGGAAATATCTTGCGTCACCCATCCGTGAAACAAACCGCCGCGCCTGTCGCACGCTATCTGGCGTTGAGCTGCGTCAGTCTGCTGGCGACCACGACATCGGCCTTGGCCCAGACGAACGGCGACCGCTCCGGCGAGCAGACCCAGCTCGGCAGCGAGACGGTGACCTATACCGATATCGAGGAAGGCTCCTACAAGACCGACAAGGCGGATTCGCCCAAGTTCACGGCGCCGCTGCTCGATACGCCGCGCAGCGTCACCGTCATTCCGCAGCAGCTCATTCAGGATACGGCCTCCGCATCGCTCACCGAAGCGCTGCGCACCGTCCCCGGCATCACGCTCGGCGCGGGCGAAGGCGGCAACCCGCTTGGCGACCGGCCGTTCATCCGCGGTTTCGACAGCCAGGTCAGCACCTATCTCGACGGGGTGCGCGACATTGGCGCCCAGAGCCGCGAAGTGTTCGCCGTCGAGCAGATCGAGGTCGTGAAGGGATCGGACAGCAGCATGGGCGGCCGCGGCAGCGCCGGCGGCTCGCTGAACCTCGTCTCCAAGACGCCCAAGGCCGATCCGTTCATCGCCGCATCGGGCAGCATCGGCACGGACGATTACAAGCGCATCACGCTCGACATCAACCGGCCGCTCAATGACTTCATCGGCGTGCGGATCGCCGGCATGTGGCACGATCAGGACGTCGCCGAGCGGGACGCCATCTGGTCCAAGCGCTGGGGCATCGCGCCCTCGCTCACGCTTGGCCTCAACGGCCCGACCAGCCTGACGGTCGGCTATTACCATCTGAAGACGGAAGAACTGCCGGACTCCGGCATTCCCTATCTCTACACCGCCGGCAATGCGCCCGACGGCGTGCTGGAGACTGGCCCGGCCGACGTTTTCACCACCATCGGCGGCGAATCCGTCAACCGCCGGCGCGGCGCTTATTATGGCCTGGTGAACCGGGACTTCCGCGACACGACCGTCGATAATCTGACGCTGCGCGTGCAGCATCAGTTCGAGGGCGGCATCACCCTGCGCAACACCACACGCTACGGCCATAGCACGCAGGGCTATGTCTGGACGCAGCCCGACGACCAGCAGGGCAATGTCTATGGCACCAACGCCAGCGATCCGGCGACCGCCGGCGGGCAGGTGTGGCGCCGCATCAACAGCCGCTACAGCTACACGAATGGCTGGATCAACCAGACCGACCTGTTCGGCGAAGTGGGGCTGTTCGGCCTGCGCAACAGCTTCTCGGCCAGCCTCGAATTTTCGAACGAGCGGGCCGGCAATGGCAGCTATGTCTCCAACCCGGCTACCGGCGCGAGCATTGCCACCGGCTCCACCATCTCCCCGCGTTGCTCTGTCGATATGGTCGCCCGCTTCAACTGCACCACCGTCGCCAACCCCAACCCCTCTGATCCATGGGTGAGCTATGCGAGCGACACGTCGACAGCGCTGGCGGCGATCCAGCGCAGCGATCCCAAGACGTGGACCCTGTCGGAAGCGCGCAGCATCGGCGTCTCCTTCTTCGACACCATCACCATCACGGATGCGCTGCTGCTCAACATCGGCGGCCGCTACGATCATTATGACACGAAGATCAGCGCCGGTCTGGCGGCCGATGCGACCACCAGCCGCACATGGCTGTCTCGCGAGGACGATCTGTGGAATTATCAGGTCGGCCTCGTCTTCAAGCCAAGCCCGGACAGCAGCCTCTATGTCTCGACGTCCAGCTCGTCGACGCCGCCCGGCTCCTATCTCGCGCAAGGCTCCGAGAGCAACGGCCTGACGTCGGGCCGCGGCGAGGTTCTCGCCAGCGTGGACGATCTGAAGGTCGAGAAGACCCGGTCCTATGAGGTCGGCGCCAAGTGGGACCTGTTCGGAGGCAACCTGAATCTCAGCCTGGCGCTGTTCCAGACCGAGACGAAGAATGCCCGCACCACTGGCGAGAACAATCTCGTCGCCTTCATCGGCGAGCGTCGCATCCGGGGTGTCGAGCTTGGGTTCAACGGCAATATCACGCCCGAGTGGAGCGTCTTTGGCGGCTACACCTATATGGATGCCATCATCGTCGATGGCGGCATCACCACCACCACGATCGGCGGCGTCGCCTATTATGGCCCGTCCGTGAACACCGGCAAGCGCTTCCCCAATACGCCCGAGCACAGCTTCACGGCCTTCACCAACTATGCCGTGACGCCGCAGTTCACCATCGGCGGCGGCGCGATGTACACGAGCAAGGTCTATGGCGGGTTCCAGGACAAGGGCTCACGCACTCTCTCCAACGGCCAGTTCGTGATCCCCGCCTCGTTCGGGCGCATGGTGCCGGGCTACTGGCGCTTCGACGCCAATGCCTCGTTCAAGGTGAATGACGCCATCCAGCTCCAGGCCAATGTCCAGAACGTGTTCAACAAGCTCTATTACGACAAGGCCTATACGGCACATTATGCCAGTCAGGCTGCGGGCAGGACCGCTATCCTGACCATGAACCTCAAGTTCTGATAAACATTGCCACATTGCGCGGAAGGCTGCTCGCCATCAGGCGGCCTTCCGCGCGATGATGCGCCTCATGGCGCATATGGCTGGCCTGCGCCTGAGGCCAATGAGGTGATCGGCAAAGCACAGCCCTGACGAGCCTCGCGAGTTGAGCAGCGATAAACGCGCAGCGATCTGCAAAGATTGTTAACGAGATGGTCGCATAATCAAAAACATGCGACAGAGCATCCAATCGTTCCTGCGGGGCGCCAACCGGGGCGATCACCAGCGAGAGTGCTTTTCGGAGACTGTAAATGAAGCGTGTTATCGTGATGGCGACGCTGCTCGCCGGCAGCGTAATGGCTGCGCCTGCAATGGCTACGAATTTTACCCTAAGCTCAACCGACGCCTCATCGGGAACGTCCTGGTTCGTCGCCCCCCAGGTTTCCAATGGCGGATATGTTTGGGTCGCCGACGGACCGAACGGGAACGGGCATCTCGACGTCCTGTCCCAAGCATTCGATCATACCCTGACATTCAATGTCGCTGCCGACAGTCTGATCGCGGTTAACCTTTGGCAGAGCGAATATGGGATCACATTCGATAATATATTCTTGAATGGTGTGGCGCTTTCCAGCGATCTCACACCGGGCATTGGGAGTATGCCGGGCTTCTCGATCGGATCGGCTTATGCCGCTGCCGGTGACGTGAGCCTTCGGTTTGTCGGTACCAACTACGGAAATCCCCATTCATTTGGCGGCACGCTGAATATCGATGCCGCCCCAATCCCAACAGCCCCGGCCGCGGTTCCAGAGCCTGCGACGTGGGCGCTTATGATTGCGGGGATGGCGCTTGTGGGAACGTCCCTGCGCCGTCGTAAAACAAACGTGTCTTTCGCCTGACTCTCAGGGTAGCGACGTGGTCGCCGCCGCAAGGCGGCGGCCACATTAGCGCAAACCTGGCCGCCACCCCAAGTTCAAGCCGGCCCTTAAAGGTGAGCCAGCCCTTGGGATCGGATGAAAGCGAACACGCAACCGTTCGAGCGAAAGGCCAGTCGAGTTAGGCGCGCGGCTCGATTCTTCCCGCGGCACACGCCCAGGCAGCCGCAGGCCCAAGTTCTTCACCGAACGCCTCATTATACCGGGTAAAGGCCCAACCGCCGTTCTCGCCGATGTGATCGCGTCGCGATTCATCCCCCACAAGGCGTTCGCGCGGCATTGGCGGCACGAAAGATTGACTGAAGCGGACCTGGCGTTGCGTCTGCCGGTCCGCTCGTTAAACACGGCTGCGACAAGTTTGCCGCCCCGCCGAGCCATGTGGACGGCCGCCGAGGAGAGAGGCCATGACGCGCCCGTTCGCCGTGTTTTGTGTTGCGCTAGCTTTATCCGTGACATCTGCGGCCTGGGCCGATCCGGCGCTCGACTCCTTCGCGCGCGATGTCGACCGCACGGAGAGCGTCCGCGCGGTCAAGACGTTGCAGCGCAGTTTCTCGCAATATGCGCAGGCCGGGCTTTGGACAGAGGCGGGCGCGCTGTTCGCGCCGGACGGGCAGTTCATATTCGACGGCGCGGTAAAGCCTGCCGAGATTTCCAAGGGGTCCACGGCGATCGCCGCATTCCTGCGCAATCGCTATGGCGGCGGCCATGAGGGCGTCACTGCCGACGGCCTCTCGGCGATCATGACGGAGTCGCCTGTCGTCAACATCGCGCCGGATGGCAACAACGCGAAGGCCCGCTGGCAAACGATCATCTATTATGGCCATGGCGGCGAGGCGCTGATCGAGGGCGGCTATTTCGAGAATGACTATATCCGCACCGGCGGCATCTGGAAGGTCGCCGCCATGCATTGGTTCCCGGAATATTACGGCCCCTATGAAACCGGCTGGACCAATTGGGGCGGCGGCGACCTGCCGCGCGTGCCCTTCCATTACACGATCGACGAAGCGGGCATGCCGATCCTGCCGCCCGAGGGCGCGGCGCCTGCAACCGACACGACGCTCGCTGCTCTGCAGAAACGCGTGGACCGCCTCAACGATGAGGATCGCGTCAAGAATCTCCAGGCGGCCTATGGCTATTATGCCGACCGCCGCATGTGGGACGACGTCACCGATCTGTTTGCCGATAATGGCATGGTCGAGGTGGGCGGTCAGGGCGTCTGGCATGGCAAGGCCGGTGTGCGCAAATGGCTCGGCAGCATCGGCCCCGCAGGCCTGACCCACGGCATCCTCAACGACCGGCCGCAATATAATGTGACCGTCACAATCGCGCCGGGCGGCAACGAGGCCTGGGCGCGCGGCATCGAACTCGGGATGCTGGGCGACGCCGATCATGAGCAGGGCTGGTGGGAAATCAGCATCTTCCGCAACCGCTTCGTCAAGGAGAAGGGTGTCTGGAAGATCCGCGAGATGCGCCGTTTCCCGGTCATGAAGACCGATATCTTCAAGGGCTGGGGCAAGGACCGCTTCGCCGATCCCGCGCCGACCGGAGCCAATGCGCCCGATGCGCGCGCGCCGGAGGCTGACGCGGGCAATATTGCGCTGGCCGTGCCTGCCTTCATCGCGCCTAACCCGGTGACTGGAAAAGCCGTCGCCGCCGCTGGCGCCGGGAAGATCGTCGCGGCGGCGCCGCTCACCGGCGCGATCGCCGCCGGCAGAACGGCGCCCGTCGATCTGGCCGAAGCCAGGCGCCGGCTCGCCCGCTCGGCTGCCTGGGACGGTGTCGAGAATGTCAGCGCGGCCTATGGCATGTATGCCGACGATGTCGATGCGCGCGGCTTCACCGGCGTCATTGCCGAGAAGGGCTTCAAGATGACGCCATTCGCCGGCTATTACATCACCCGCGCGCAGAATCAGAAGGCGCGGATCAGCGGCCCGCTCCCCCCGATGCGCCCCGGCGTCCCCTATCACTGGCTCATGGGGCCGGTGACTCTCGTTTCGGACGATGGGCGCTCGGCCTACAGCCGTATGCGCCTATTCCAGCCGCGCACCAGCAAGAACCAGAGCAAGACCGGCGATTTCCTGGGCGCCGGCTTCTGGGGCGGCATGTATCACAACCGCTATGTGCTGGAGAACGGCAGCTGGAAGCTCTGGGAATTGACGCTGGACGAGCCATATATCAACCCCGTCGCCTGGAAGGACGGCCTCTGGGCAAAGGCCAAGGACCCAGATCCGAACAAGCCGAAGCGCGCCTTCTCCGGCGGCAATTTCCCGCCCGACATCCCGCTCACAGCTCTCGGCAAGCGCGAGGAGCATTTCCAGGGCGGGACTGGCGTTCCCCAGCAATGGCCGACGATCCTGCCGATGTGGTTCGGATATGTGAACCCGGTCAGCGGACGCGAGCCGCCGCTCTACCAGAAGGATTGTGTGCCCTGCGCCGTGCGACCGGATCTCAAGCTTGAGGCCAATGGCTATGAGGAGCCGCCAAGCTTCCCGGATGCCAACAAGGCACCTTGAGCGCCACTCCGTCAGCACAGCCCACAGAAGCGACGGCGAGGGAAATGCTCGTATGAACATTGGATCAGGCATTGCGCGCGACGCCCTCTGACGGCGAAACCCTATGCTCCATGGCCACCCGCTCGACACGCTCGCCGGCGTTGACCGGCGCGCTGAATCGGCCCTTTATCCGCTAGACCGGACGCCCCAAAATTGCCATTCATCCAGGTTGGAGAGGGCGTCCAATTGCTCCTGCAATGAGCGGGACGGATGGGGGGAATGGTGCGGCGAGTTTTTCTATACGGATCGCTGCTCGCGATCGGGCTGGGCGCAGCCTCGGTAGCCGCCCCCAAAAAACAGGACATTCAGGCCGTGTTGGCGGATGTTTCCAAAGCGAGCCAGAACGCTGATTGCGACACGATTCTCAAGATCGTCACCCAACAGGTCGCGGATCGGGACTTTGCCAGCGCTCCCCAACAGAGTCAGATTTACCTCTACGGCATTGGCGCCACATGCGCCGCGCAACAAAAGAATTTGGACCTGGCCCTACGCTATATCCGTGACGCGACGCGACTGCCGGAAGCCCCGCTGCCTCTATGGTTGATGCGTAACAACTTTGAGGCACAAGCCGAACAGTGGCCCGAGGTGGTATCGACGATAGAAGTCATCGCTCGGGATTGGCCGGATACGCTGAACGGCTTCAACGTAAGCTTCTGGCCTTATCTTTACGCACAGATCAAGGCCGATCCGGTTCTGCGAAGGCGCTTTTTGAAAGTGGTGGCAAGCCCGTCCTATGTTCCGGCTCAACCCGGAACGTCGGTCGATGGCTTCCGACAGGAATATTCGGCCATTCTGGCGGAGGAGGGCGACAAGGCGGGCGCGGCTGCCATGGTGGCGTTGATCGACGACCCCACGACATTGCTGCGTATCAGCGTCGACCCACGGCTGCGCGAGACGGTGCCGGAAGATTTCGATGCACGCGCAGCAGTTGAACGGCATATGGCGCGGATGCGCGAAATCGCGGCGGCTCACGCTACCGCAATCAGCCCCCAGCGCAACGTGGCGATGGACCTCATAAAGCTTGATAAGGGCGAGGAGGCATTGGCCACGCTTGACGCTATCCGTCCCGACAGGGATGGCGAAAACGCATTTTCAGACAAGGCTGAAGAGCTGTCCTGGTGGTGGGACACCAAGGCGATGGCATACGCAATGTTGGGCCGTTATGAGGAGGCGGTCGATGCCTATAGCCAGGGCAAGGCGGTCAGCGAGTTCGATCAGCCCAACATCAGCCAACTCCTGAATCTGGCCATGCTTCAGCTAGACTATGGCCATCCCGCAGACGCGCTGATCACAATGGAGCCGGTCGCTGCCGGGAAGATGAACGGCAGTCCCTATGGCCTGATGGTGTTTCATCTCATTCATGGTTGCGCCAGCTTCAGAATGGGCAAAAGCGATGACGCCGAGGCCGACCTTTCATTCATGAAAAGTCATTTTGCCGATGGGCCGGCGTTACAGACCGCGTTGCAACTCTGCATGGGCGACCTTGACGGCGCCGCCGCCTCGATCATCTCACGCCTGGACAACGCCGATCAGCGGGTCGATGCGCTGCTCCTGCTCAGCGATTATGTCGCGCGCCCACCAACCGTTCCAAAGGATCCCGACGAGCCGGCTTTTATGAAGGTCAAAGCCCGCGCGGACGTGCGGGAGGCTATTGCGCGGGCTGGCGGCACAAGAAAGTTCAATATTTCACGCTGACAGGCGCCTTTCATCACGGAACATGAACAATGTATAATCGGTGGGGGAGAGCGGGATTGTTGCGATATCTGGGCACGGCTGCCGCCTTGCTGGCATCCTCGGCAGGCATGGCAGCGGGTTCCAAGCCCGAAATCCGTTATGCAGCACCGGCTGCCTGGGTCCGGCCGCCGCCAACCCCGACCGATGCCGCAACGCCCGCCGACGCGCCCTTGCGCTTCATCTACTCGGATACCCAGCTGCATGTCGGGCCGGTGCAGGTCGAAACCTTCAATGCCTATCGCGTGCGCATCCTCAAGCCCGAGGCGCTGCCGGTAGGGCATATCGGTGTCGTGTGGAAGCCAGACAGCGGCGACGCCACCGTTCATTATGTGCGGATCATCCGTGACGGCCAGATCATCGACGTGCTCAAGAGCACCCGCTTTCAGGTGATCCAGCGTGAAGGCGCGCTCGAACAGTCGATGCTCACTGGCGATCTCACTGCCATGCTGCAGGTGCCCGGGCTACGGGTCGGCGATGAACTGGAGGTCGCCACCACCATGCGCAGCCGCGATCCTACGCTGGGCGATCATGCGTTCGGCCTGTTCCGGTTTCCGGGACAGGGCATGCCGGGCGCCTTTCGCTATCGCCTCAGCTGGCCCGATACGAAGCAGCTTTCGTTTCAAGGGTCACGGGATTTGCCGGCAACTGTGGCAACGCTGGAGGGGCGTGAGAAAACAATTACATATGAACTGCGCGATCCGCGCGGCGTTATCGTCAACGAGGCAGCGCCCGATCGCTTCAACATCCGGCGCATGATCGAATATTCCGATTTCGCCACCTGGACGGATGTGTCCAGTCGGCTCTCGCCATTGTTCGCCAACGCCGCCATGCTCGCACCTCGATCGCCACTGCAGGAGCATGTCGCGCGGATCAAAGCGGCGTCGGAAGATCCCGCCGCACGCGCGATGGCTGCGTTGCAGCTGGTGCAGGATGAAATTCGTTACGTCTATGTCGGCTTGAACGGCGGCAACTACCGCCCGGCCTCGATCGACGAAACCTGGGCACGCCGCTTCGGCGATTGCAAGGCGAAGACTGTCATGCTGCTCGCCCTGCTGCATGCGTTGGATGTCGATGCAGAAGCCGTTCTCGTGAGCGTCAATGGCGATGACGGTCTGAATGGACGCCTTCCGAGTGCCGGGGTCTTCGATCATATTCTGGTTCGCGCCAAAATCGATGGCAAGGCGTATTGGCTGGACGGCACGCGGCTGGGCGATCGCTATCTGGATATGTTGCCCCAACCCCTGTTCAAATGGACACTGCCTATCCGCCAGACAGGCGGCACACTCGAACCGATACAATCCACGCCTTTCACGCGCCCGCAGTTCATTGGCGTGATGGAAGTGGATGCGAGAGCCGGTTTCGACCAGCCAGCCAAGGTCGCAGTGAAGAATGTGATACGCGGCGATGAGGCCTATGCTTTTCGCAGGGGCCTCGCCGCGCTTTCGACCGAGGATGCCGATCGCGCGCTGCGGTCCTATTGGCGCCAGCAGGAGAGTTGGGTGGATGCCGGCAGCGTTGCCTGGCAGTATGACGAGCGGCGCAACACCATCACCCTGAGCGTTGCAGGAACAGGCAAACCGGACTGGTCGGGCAATGACAGGGACGGCCGCGATCTCACGATCTGGGGGGCCGGATTCACCCCGCCGGACATATTGCGCCGCCCGATGGGGCAGGACAGTTCGCTCCCGTGGGTCACCGATTTCCCCAGGTTCAGATGCTGGGCCACGACAATCCGTCTGCCCAAGCCGGGCGCCAAGCGGAGCTGGACCTATTATGCCGATGCCATGAACCAACAGATTGGCGGCGTCACTTATTGGCGCGCGGCGGGCCTGCAAGGTGATGTGATGCGCACCGTCATGAGTCGCAGCACCGAACTGCGTGAAATCACCGCCGAGCAGGCATTTGCGCAGACCAATGCCGTTCCCGATTTCAACAATAAGATGTCACGCGTCTTTGAAACGGCAGGTAGCACTTCGGAAAAGCCGACCCTCGGGAGGGAGGTTTTGCCCTTTGGCGATGATGTCGAATGGGCCATCGATGACGGTGCCTGCATTGCGCGCCATGATGGGGCGAGCGACGCGGTTCAGACCCGATAGATGCGCTGAGCGGGATTCCCCGATGACGATCGGAGGCACAACCCCGTTAAAGTTCGCTTGAGCATTTCCCGCAGCGCTGCGTCAGCGGCTCAGGCCGCTTGGCGGTGCGGACGAACAATGGCGAAGGGATAAGTGGTGCCGGGGACGGAATCGAATTAGCCGAATAACCAACGGAAAAGTAAAGAATTGCTGCATCGCAACAAACTACCATACCATTAAATCTACCATCGACTTCCGGTTCGGACGCGGTTCGATTCCATCCGGAAATTCTCCGCACGATAATTCGCTTCCAGACGAAAGATTATAGCGCTGAAGCGAGTGAATTGGGTACGCTATATCCGATAAGATAGGCTTTAATGCTGTGTGCGCTGCCGCTCTGAAATGGCCGCCTTTTTTGACATATAAAAATCCATAAATCAGAAAGTTGGGCAGGAGCTGCAATAAGGTATTTGTGTCAGCGCGAATCTGACATATGGAAATTCCAATTGTAGATTGAGGCACGCTTTCTGACATATGGATCTCTCAGCCTATCAAGCCGGGCAGTTTGAAGCCCAGTTGGAATATCGCAGCTTCTTGCCGCAACCAATCAACCATGGCTGGACGATATCCGATCCACAGGTGCTTCAACTGCTGGGCCAGGCCGACCGTGCGCTTGGCGAGTTGAATGCCTTTGCCCAGCTGATCCCCGACATCGAGTTTTTCATTCGCATGTACGTGGCTAAGGAAGCCACCCAATCGAGCCGGATCGAAGGCACCCAGACTAACATCGAAGACGCGTTCAAGGACGCGGAGGATCTGCTGCCCGAGGTACGCGACGACTGGAGCGAGGTGCAAAACTATATCCTCGCTATCAACTTCGCGATCGAAAGCCTCGAGCACTTACCGCTGTCCAACCGGCTGCTGCGCGATACTCACGCGATCCTGCTGCAAGGGGTGCGCGGCGAAGCCAAGCGGCCGGGCGAATTCCGGATCAGCCAGAACTGGATCGGCGTCAGCCTGAAGAACGCCGTCTTCGTGCCGCCGCACCATGATCATGTGCCGGAATTGATGAGCGATCTGGAAAAGTTTCTGCACAATTCCGAGACCATGGTACCGCCGCTGATCAAGATCGCGATCGGCCACTACCAGTTCGAGACGATCCACCCGTTCCTAGATGGTAACGGCCGATTGGGTCGCTTGATGATTTCGCTCTACCTTGCCTCCGAACAGCTGCTGGTGAAGCCAGCACTTTATCTCTCGGACTATTTTGAGCGGAACAAGACAGCCTATGTCGACCATATGATGGCCGTACGCCAGGGCAACCATATGCGTGAATGGCTGATTTTCTTTCTGCATGGCGTAGAAGAAACCGCACGCGCGTCAGCCGATGTCTTCCGCTCGATCCTCGCCCTCAAGGAACGCATCGAGCGCGAGGTGCTGCCGCGCTTCAGTCACCGCCGCCAAGAGAATGCACAGCAGTTGATGCGGCATTTATATGCCCGACCCGTCATCGACGTGAAGGCCGTAACCGCATTGTTTTCCACCACCCCCAACACGGCCGGATCCCTCATCAATGACATGGTGGAACAAGGCGTCCTGATGGAAGTGACCGGCCAGCGCCGCAACCGGCTGTTCCTGTTCCAGGACTATATCGAACTCTTCCGACAATAGGGCAGGCCCATGCCGAGGAATATCCCATCGAGCAGGCCGAGTGCTTCCTTCCGCCTAAACTCGTGCATGGCGAAGGCGGGAGAAGTGCCAAAAACCCGTTCGGACATCGCCCCGGTTCGAGGCACCTCTCGGAAAATATGAATGGCTGGGGCAAACCGTTTTTATCGGCACGATGGAAGGCGCGAAGGGACCGAACGGGGAACCGGCCGTGAATATCCGCTTCTACAAGGCTGGGTGACGTTACAAGACGGAATGACGTCGCCCTACCGCTCCGCCGGAACGGGTAATGGAAACAAGCCACACCGCGAATGCAGGATGCGGTTCTTCCCTCTTTTGCGGACCGACTGGCCCTTGCACCGATGTTCAGCCCGCCGCCTGAACACCCCATCGGGAAGGGAGCTCCTGTCCTTTGTGCAGAGGACAAGGCGATGCCGCCTCCCGTGCGAGAGAGGCGCATAGGAGAGCAGACATGGGAGAGGATGTGGACACCATTGTGTGTTCCGAACGGGAAACCGGGCGGGCCTTGGCACTGCCGCTCATCCTCATGTGCAGTCTCGTCTATTTTCTCGATGGCCTCGTGCACAGCATCATGGGCCCGCTGGCGCCCGACATTGCCCGGACACTGCAACTCACCCATGCCGAGCTTGGGCCGATCTTCTCGGCCAATCTGATCGGCCAATGTGCTGGCCTGATCCTCTTTCCCCTGCTGGTCGGGCGCCTGGGCCATCGCCGGATCGTGCTGATCACGCTTATCGGCTTCGGCGTTTTCGAAACCCTATCGGCCGCGTCGGTCACGGCACAACAGCTTTTCACCATCCGCCTCTTCACTGGTGCCTTTCTGGGCGGATGCCTGCCCAGTTGCCTCGCCATCGTCACCAGTTCCGCGCCGATCGAGCGCCGGGGAGTCGCGATCATGATCCTGTTCACAGGATATGGCCTGGGCGCCACGGTCTCCGGCCTGATCGCAGAAGGATTTGCGGATTTTGGCGGCTGGCGCTCCGCGTCTGTCGCGGTCGGCCTGGCCTGCCTCCTGTTCGCGGCCATCGCGGGAATCTGGCTCGTCGAACCGGCACGGAGAGATAAGCCGGCAATCCCGTTTCCCACCGGATCGGCAGCGGGGGCGCTGGCAATCATCTCGCCTCGATATCTGCTGGGAACGTTGATGCTCTGGATGCTGTTCATCTCGATGCTGACCATCAGCTATTGCCTCAACAGCTGGCTTCCGATCCTACTGGTCGAGGTCGGTCGCGAGAGTTGGGTTGCCTCAATGTCCGTGTCGATTTTCTCCTTTGGCGGGATTGTCGCGGCGCTCGGGGTCGGCGTCCTGATCGATCGGTTCGGCGCGACGGCCGTCCTTGCAACATTTCTCGCCATCGCCGCCGCGCTCATGTTCCTGATCGGGCAAATTCTCGCCAGCGCCCAGACCGACCTGCTCCTCGTGCTCCTGGCGGTGTGCGGATTTTTCTTCCTCGGTGCCTATGGCGGCGTAAACGTCGTTCTGGCGAGCTACTATCCCGACCAGTTGCGTGCGGTCGGCATCGGCTGGACCAAAAGCGTCGGGCGTGTCGGCACCATCATCGCGCCGATCCTGATCGGGTTGGGCCTGAGCGTAGGCGTCTCCGGAACCACGATCATGTCGCTTTTCGCCGTGCCCGCCAGCGTTTCAGTCCTTGCGTTGATCGTCATTGCCGTTTCAGGATCACGATCGAACAGCGCAGCTCCGCAAATCGCGGCGAGCGGCGGCTAGGGAGCCTCGAAGGACCATGTCGGACATCAGGCAAATCAAGGATTGGCGCGCGCCCACCACGATGGGCGCCATCTACGAAAAGCTTCTGGCGGCGATCGGCACGGAGGAATTCGGTTCGACGGTCCGCGATTCGGTGCTGGCTGTCACCGCCGGTGCCCGTCGCCTCTATTTGTTCGAGGCGACCGGGCGCGACGACCATACGCTGCAATATTTCTTCTGCGAGCCGGGCGTCCCCAATCTCTTTCCGGCCTATCACAAGCTATATGTGCGGCTCGATCCGGTCTTCGACGCCTATCGGGCGGCGCCTGACTGCAGCGATGTCGCGATGCTGAGGATAAGACCCTCGGATATCTCGTCTCGTGGCTTTCGCCAGCGCTTCTTCGACGATGCCGGCATC
>Ga0180219_1000921_pt1 | contig 20811 bp, 28 predicted proteins | sample eDN3rd30CBELigMG_FD_151338 | JGI IMG/M metagenome (GOLD analysis project Ga0180219, IMG submission 151338) | Enriched Miracle-Growth compost microbial communities from Emeryville, California, USA - eDNA 3rd pass 30_C BE-Lig MG (version 2)... ...
TCTCTGATTGCGACGAGGGGTACCTAGTCGATGTAGAAGGGGTGGGCGCTTTTGGTTACGACGCCCACGATTTGGAACTAATCCCGGCACCCTTCACCATCGAAACCGGCAAGTTCTATCGTACCCGCGATGGGCGCAAGGTTGGGCCGATCGACCATAATGGCTTCGGAGTTTACGGTGCGCCTGAGCACCCGAACCATTGGTACGAAAATGGACTGAGCCTTTCGGGCAACGAACAACTTCCGACGGACCTCATCGCCGAATGGGTCGACGAGCCAGCCAGTAATGACAACCAGCCGGTTGCGGAGCAACAGGCGGGCACCGTTTTTATCGACGCGTCCAAGGCTGGCCCGTCACAGCTGCACTTGGCAAAAGGACGGCTTGTTAAAGTCAACCAAGGCTATGGTTTCGAGTTGGCCCGATATGGCGATTACGTCTGGGTTGATACCGGCAAGAAGCAACCCGTCGTTGCGCATGTCAACGAAATTAAGGAGGCCGCATGACCTCCACCACGTACATCCACACCCGCAACTATGCGCCAAAAGACTACGCCGACGGCGACACTTTCTACGAGCCGGAAACCACGCTCGGCCTTGGTGACCGCTTTCTCTGGGGCTTGGCAGTTGTTGCTGCGCTCGCCTTGACGGTCGGCTTCTACGCATGGGTGCTGGCATGATCTCGTTCGCCACAAAAGCCACGGCTGACATGCCGTACATCGATCCCGGGCGAAAGCCCGGTGTCGGACGCATCTGGCAGTCCTTGGCGCTTGCAGCGTTCGCGCTGGCAATCGCCACGACAATTGCAGCCTTCCTGTTTTGGAACTTGCTGCTGCCGTTCTATGGGCTGCTTTATCTGTGGGGAGGGCACTAATGCCCGTCAGAACTCCACGCGACAACTACGCAGCCGCCCTCACAAGCCCACCTGCATGGCTTGTCGGCTGGCTCATACTTGCGGCCGTCATCGCCGCAATCGCACTTACCCACCACACCTACTGAACACGAGGAGACCTATGGCTCTATCTCTTTCAAGCCTGAAATCCAGCAAAAGAGTGGACCCGCCAGTGTGCCTGATTTACGGGCCAGATGGCGTCGGGAAGACCAGCCTTGCCGCTGAGTTTCCAGATCCGCTTTATCTGCCGACAGAAGGCGAGCGCACGCCGTCGGACATTGAACTGCCGACGCCTGGCACAATCGAATCCTTTGACGATCTTCTGAATGTTTTCAGCGAACTCCTAACGGAAGATCATGATCGCAAAAGCGTAATCGTCGATAGCATTGATGGGTTGGAACCGCTTGTCTGGCGAGCGACGGCCGCCCGTCTTGGTATTAACAGCATCGAAGATGCTGGATTTGGTCGGGGATATGTAGAGGCGGATACGGAGTGGAATGAGTTCCTTTCTGCAGTTGGCGCGCTATCCCGGGCTGGGCTCTATGTCGTGATGCTCGCCCACCCGGAAATAGTGACCTTCAACAGCCCCATCACAGATCCATATTCGCGATACACCATCAAGGCTCACAAACGGGCAAGCGCATTGGTTCGAGAAAAGTCCGATGTTGTCGCATTCATGAACCACCGCATCACCCTCAAAGAGAAGGATGTTGGCTTCAATAAGAAGGTTAGCCATGCCGAAGGCGGCAAGGAGCGACAGATTCACCTGAATGAGGCGGCGGGTTTCGTAGCGAAGAACAGGTTCAGTATGCCTGACACCATACCTTATCGAAAAGGGCAGGGTTTTTCTGAGGTTGCGAAGTTCTGGCCGGTTGCCAACGACAATGATCAGAGGGAGGCGGCGTGATGGAAAAAGCTCTAGCTGGCCTTGTCGCAATCGCGGCCATTCTTTTCTTCGCACCGCTGATCGGCGTTCTCGGTGGCGCGTTTGTCGGCTGGGTTGTGGGCTTGTTTTTCGCAGAAACAATCCACGCCTTCCTTGCCGCCGTTGGCATCAACGCGGCGGGCCTGACGATGTGGCAGATAGGCGCTTCGCTCGGTTTCATCGGCGGGTTCTTCCGCCCGGCCATTCATCGGGCGAAGGCGTAAACGCCCAAACCCCAGCGCAGCTTCTTTAAGTAAATAACGTCGCTCCGCTGCGGACGGAGCGCGCGGAGCGACGGCGCAAAGTAATCCTCCTCCCCTGATTACTTACGCAGCTGCGAATTACCATGAGAAGAAAATGGTTAATAGTTAAACATCCGTAAGAATTACCATTCAACCCAACCACAAGCACGAGGATTTTATAGATGGCCAGACTTGGCTCAACATTTGATGCGACCAAACACGACACCACGCAGTCCGATTACTCGGAACTGCCGAACGGCGACTATGAGCTGGAAATCGAGGCCAGCGAAGTAACCGCCACGAAGGACGGCACGGGCACCATCCTGAAGACGACGATGGTCGTTATTCGCCCGGAGGAGTATGCGAAGCGCAAACTTTTTAACAATTACAACCTCGAAAACAAAAGCACTCAGGCGCAAGAGATCGGCCAGCGTCAGTTCGCCAGCCTTTGCCGGGCAATCGGCGTTTCGGAAGTCGAGGATTCCGAAGAACTGCACTTCAAGGCTTTCACGGCAAAAATCGGCCTCGGCAAGCCCTCCAAGGATGGCCAGTATCCGGCCCGCGCCGAGATCAAAAAGTACTACTTCCCCGATGAAGGTAACGTACCCCAGCCTTCGATCGACGCCAACCAGCCTGTAGCGCAGGCTCGTCCGGCCAATGACAACCGACCGGCTGCAGCAAACAGCAACAATCCGGCGCCAGCAGCTGCTGCGGCAGGCAAGAAGCGACCTTGGGGTTGAGCCAACCCGCTACTGGCGCGAAAGCGCCGGTAGCAACCACCGTACCGAACCAAACACGAGGAGACTTTGATGAGAGTCAGCATTGACCGCTCACAGCTCGCGCACGCCTTGGCAACCGTTACGCGGGCTATCGAAAGCCGCAATTCAATTCCTATTCTCGCCAACGTTCTCTTGGCGGTCGAGGACGGGCAGTTGCGCCTGACCGGCACCGATCTGGATGTGGAGATAACGACCAGTCTGCCGGTGCTCGACTGCCAGCCCGGTAGCGTGACCGTTCCCGGCAAGATGCTAGCGGATATCGCAAAGCGCGCGACAGGCGACATTACCCTTGAGCTGGATGCAGCTAGCGTTGGAGGCCGCCTTACCGTCGCGTCGGGTCGCAGCCGGTATAAACTCGACGTTTTGCCCGCCGAAGACTTTCCGTCCTTCAGCGCAGGGAAGTTCGACACAACCCTTGAGCTGGATCTGGCTACGCTTGTTGCGCCTTGTGTGCACTGCATTTCGACGGAAGAAACCCGCTATTACCTCAACGGCGTTTATCTGCATGCTGTCGACGGTCGTTTGGTTGCTGTCGCAACCGACGGGCACCGGCTTATGCGGAATGTCGGCCCTGCCGGTGGCTTGGGTTACGGCGTGATCCTGCCGCGCAAGTTGGTCAGTCTACTGCCGAAAGGCGCTGTTACGGTCGAACTGTCCCAGAACAAGTTGCGCGTCACGTCTGGCTCGACGGTTATCACGAGCAAGCTGATCGACGGCACTTTCCCTGACTATGTGCGCGTCATTCCAACCGGCAATAGCAACGTGCTTACCGTCGACCGGCAGGCTCTCATGAAGGCTGTCGAACGTGTCGCTGCTGTTGCGGACGACAAATCGCGGGCCGTGAAATTCGCCGTCGGCGATGTGCTGCGACTGATGCTGGTTGACAAGGCTAGCGATGAAGTTTCGATTGAGTTCGAAGGAGAGCCTTTGGAAATCGGCTTTAACGCCCGGTACGTCAACGACATGCTTGGCGCGTTGGATGAACCGAACGTGCGCTTTGCACTCGGCGATGCAGGCTCGCCAGCCGTCGTCAAAGGCGAGGGCGAGTGGACTGCGGTCTTGATGCCGATGAGGGTCTAAGCATGGTAGCGACAATCCCCGAAACCGCAATCTTCAACGCCATTGAATATGCGCTGCGCCATGAAGGTGTGACCGAAATCGCGTTTTCAGAAGATGGCGAATACGAAGTCGAAATCCACGAGGCGTCCAACCTGATGCCGTTCGTCAAATGTCTGTTGCGCGAGTTGGAGGTGATTACGTGAAAATCAGCATCGAGTGGCTTGGCGACACTCACGATTGCGAAACCTGCGGCCCGTCCTGGGCTGAAGGCGCGCGCGTCTATATCGATGGGCTGCTTGTACTGGATTTGCAGCCAAGCGCCCACTGTTACGATGGTGTGTCTTACCAAGAAGATGACGTGTACCGGCACATTCTGGAGCACCTCGGCCATACCGTGGAGGACTACCCAGCATGAACAGCATCTTCATGGTCATGAAGCAGGTATCGCCGGACACCGCGAGGCCATATCGCGTCATCGAGACATACCCAACTTCGGAGGGAATGCGTTCACGTATCGTCTCTGGTGCGTTTAGCACGCAGGAATTGGCACAGCAGTGGGTGGAGCATTTGCAGGAAGGCGGGGAATCCTAATGGCACCCCTCCCAAAAGCTGAATCCAGCACCGTCCGCGCCATTTATCAAGCTTACGAGGCCGCCAACGAACAGCGAGACGGGAAGACAATTCCCGCCTCGCAAGTGGCGGAAGAATGCAGTCGAAAGCTGTTCTTCGATTTCAGATGGACCACGCCGCATGAATTCATCCCCGGTCGAACGCTACGCATCTTTGAAACTGGTAACCTTGAGGAAACACGCTGGATTGAGAACCTTCGCATGATCGGGTGTGAAGTCGTTGATTATGGCCCAGACGGGCGGCAAATCCGCGTTGATCTCTGCGACGGTCATGTCGGTGGGTATTTGGATTCCGAAATCCTTGGTCTGCCAGAGGCCCCGCGCACGTGGCATGTCGGTGAAATAAAGTCGCACAACCTGAAAAGCTTCACGGCGCTGAAAAAGGAAGGCGTTCAGAAAAGCAAGCCGCTCCATTTTGGGCAGATGCAAATCTACATGCATGCGCGTGGGCGCGACAGGGCGATATATCTCGCAGTCTGCAAGGACAACGACGAGCTTTACACCGAACGCGTCCATTATGACGCGACATACGTAGCGCGGCTTTTGGCAAAGGCCGAACACATCATTCATGCCAACGATCTACCGCCGCGTATTAGCGATAATCCTGAATTCTTTTCGTGCAAGTGGTGCAAACACCACTCGATTTGCCACGATGGCGCTTGGCCGCGCACAAACTGCCGGACGTGCATTTTCAGCAGCCCGGAGCCGGGCGGTGTTTGGTCCTGTGGCAGGTTCAACAAGCCATTGTCACTGGCCGAGCAAAGCGAGGGATGTCCTGCTTTCCTTACGTTACCGTGCTTGGTTCCAGGAGTTCAGACAGACTGTGACGAAGAAAACGAAACCATTACCTATACCCTTAAGTCTGGTGAGGTGTGGACGGACGGGGCAGGTGTTAACCCCTGCCAATGATAACCATCCGAAGTACATGGGCCCGCATCTGCAAGACCGAAATATGGCGTTAGAGGTTGGTGCAAAATACTACTACACGGGGGTAGCGTGTATTCATGGCCATATGGCGCCAAGATCAGCTTCCGACGGCAAGTGCACGGTATGCAAATGGCTACAATGGGAAGCAAACCGTAGAAAAAAAGGAAAGAAGCCCTTTGAACCAAATTGGAAAAAGGCCGACGCGCAAGAACTAGGTGATAAGTTCTTTCATGGGGATACATGCCCACACGGCCATAGCGGTATGCGCTGGACGCACAATGGGGCGTGCGTTGAGTGCACGATCAATGCAGCAAGGAAATTTCAAAACACTCCAGAAGGCATAAAGGCAAGAAAACAGTGGCGCTTCGACAATCCAGATAAGGTTCGAGAATATAACAGAAACTCAAAAGCCAAAAGAAAGGGCGCAGAAGGAACGCACACAGCACAAGACATACGAGATATCCTGACTAGACAAAAATACAAATGCGTTGAGTGCGGGGTGTCTGTTCGGAAAAAAAGCAATCGCCACGTTGATCATATTATGCCGATTGCCCTGGGCGGAACAAACTGGCCATTTAATCTTCAAGTGCTGTGTCCGTCCTGCAACCTTTCAAAAAATGCAAAACACCCACTCGAATGGGCTAGAGAGAAGGGGCGATTAGTTTAATGCTAACCTTACGCGATTATCAACGCGCCGCTGTTGACGGCCTTTACGACTACTGGCGCGAACAACCCGGCTCTCCTCTTATCGTGCTTCCGACGGGCGGCGGCAAGAGCCTAGTGCTGGGCACGATCTGCAAGGAATTGATCGAAGGCTGGCCCGACATGCGCGTGCTTGTCGTGACGCATGTTCGCGAGCTGATCCTGTCGAATTACCAGGAGCTCCTGAACATTTGGCCTTTCGCGCCCGCTGGAATCTTCTCTGCTGGTGTAGGTCGGCGCGATGCAAAGGCGCAGATCGTCTTCGGCGGCGTGCAGACCATCGCAAACAAGGCGGAACAGATCGGTCACATCGACGTTGTCTTGGTCGACGAGGCTCACTTGATGCCCAGAAACTCCGAAACGCAGTATGGCAAACTGATCGACGGCCTGCGCGCCATCAATCCTGACCTAAAGCTGGTCGGTCTCACGGCCACGCCTTATCGCTTGGGCGAGGGGCTTTTGACGGAAGGTGACGGCGCGCTTTTCGACGACATCTGCTTTGAAAAGCCGATCGGCGAAATGATCGAGGAAGGCTATCTCTGCCGCCCGATTTCCAAGGGGATGGCAACGGCATTCGATCTGTCTGGCGTCGGCAGGCAGGGCGGCGATTACAAGCAGAACGCGCTGCAGGCGGCAATCGACAAGGACGACATCACTGCCTCGGTGGTCGACGAGATTGTAACGTATGGCGCGGCCTCGGGTGCAGAGCGCAAGGCTTGGCTATGCTTTTGCAGCGGCGTTGAACATGCCCGGCATATGCGGGATGAAATTCGCAGCCGGGGCTTTAGCTGTGAAACCGTGACCGGCGACACTCCAACCGGTGAGCGCGACCGCATTCTTGCTGACTTCAAGGCAGGCAAGATACGCGCACTTACGAATAACTCGGTACTGACAACCGGCACGAACCTGCCGATCATCGATCTGGTCGCGTTCTGTCGCCCAACCTTATCAGCGGGCCTTTATGTCCAGATGGCGGGGCGCGGTCTGCGCCTCTATCCCGGCAAGGAAAACTGCCTGTTTCTGGACTTCGCTGGCGTCGTTCGCAAGCACGGCCCTATAGATGCGGTCACGCCGCCCGGGATGAAGAAAGGTGACGGGGAAGCGCCCGTGAAGCAATGTCCGCAAGATCCTGACGATCGTGGTCTAGTGGGCTGCGGCTCGCTAATCCATGCGTCGCTGCACACCTGCCCGGATTGCGGATACGAATTCCCGGTCGATGAAACGCCGAAGATATCAGCGCAGGCCGAAGACGTGCCGATGTTGTCAAAAGACAACACCAGCACACGTCAGGTGGAACGGCGCACCTTCGCATTCCACGAAGGCAAGGGCGGCAAGCAGGACAGCGTGAAGGTGTCTTATTGGGTTGGCATGTCGCCAATCAACGAATGGCTAGGCCCAGCCCATACCGGCTTCTTTAAGTCGAAGTCTGACAGGTGGTGGCGAAAGCATGGCGGTCATGCACCGTTCCCGAAAACCGTGCTGGAATTCATGGAGCGCCAGAATGAATTGCTGCCGACAGATTCGATTCAGGTCAAACCGAATGGGCGCTATTGGGAAGTTTTAGACGCCACACCTGGCCCTCAAGCCATGTCCTCGGATAACGACAATCACACATCCGCTTGCAACGACAATGATCCAAGTTGGATGCGTGAGATTGAAGATATGGACGCAGTGCCCTTCTAGCTAGAATAATAATGAATATTCCTTATAATTCACTTGACAAACTAAGGAAAATTCATTATAAAGGTATGACCATGGAAAACCATGAATTCCGCGCCATTAGAAAGAGGCTTGGCCTCACACAGGCACAATTGGCGACCGTCCTTGAATGGTCGCATCCGGTGCAAGTGTCAGAAATAGAGCGCGAGACAAACCCGAAACCAATTCCCAAGCATGTAGCTTTGTTAATGAGGGCATATGACGAAGGATATCGACCAAAAAACTGGCCTGCCATCGACACGTAAACAGGCGAAAGAAATTGGTGCGCAATATTACTTTACGGGAAAACCTTGTATTCGCAATCATATATGTAATCGTTTTACAAGTAACGGATGGTGTTCAGAATGTGCAAAAGACGACACAAGGTTAGCCGCTCGCCAACGTAGAGAGAAAAATATAGAAGAAGTCAACAAAAAGCAAAAGGAGTGGCGAAACAAAAATCCAGAGAAAGTAAAATGGTACAAGCAAGAATGGGATTCTAAAAACCCTGAAAAAGTAAAATCTAAATATATGAACTTTCTAACCAAGAACCCAACTTACGAAAGAGATCGATCACGAGAACGAAGGAAGGCAGAAACGCCAGAGGACAAGAAGGTGCATTCCGTACGAATGGCTCAGTGGCGGTCATTGAACCCGGACAAGAATAAAGCGACAGCCAAAAGGAGTAGCGAGAAGCGGCTATCTACTCCGCGAGGGAAGATGGATGCAGCTATTCGGAACGGCATAAACGCCACTATACGAAAAGGCTCAAAAGCCGGTCGTAGGACATTTGAAATACTTGGATATACGGTTGAAGAATTGACCGATCACCTTGAAAGTCAATTCAAGCCAGGAATGACTTGGGAAAACCATGGCCGTTATGGCTGGCATATAGACCATATTATCCCATTGGCTGCCTTTAACTATGAAACACCTTACGATTTAGACTTTAAACGTGCATGGGCGTTGGGAAATCTACAACCCATGTGGGCCGAGGATAACATTCGCAAGCACGCAAAACTTGACGAGCCCTTTCAGCCTTCCCTTGCGCTGGCCGTCCAAGAGAAAAATGTAGCCCATTAACAGGATGCGCCGCGAGGCGTGTTAACTTACCTGCCGGACTAACCAACCAACCACCGAAACACGAGGAGCAATAATGACGGACAATTACGACCCGTATAACCCGGCGCCTATTGGTCACAATAGACCGCCGCTTACTGCGTACGAGACCATCAAACAGGAAATCGAAGACCTGTTCGATGAGGCTAAGAATTTCGCGGACGGCGAAGCGATCGACAGCCAGGCAATTGCCGACGCGATCACCGAACTGCACAACAAGTTGCATGAGGCCGGGAAGCGTGCGGACGAGGCTCGCAAGGATGAAGCCAAGCCACATGACGATGCGAAGGCGGAGATACAGTCTCGTTATAACCTGCTGATCGGCAATACGAAGTCGGTCAAAGGCAAGGTCGTTCTTGGCAAGGAAACGTTGCAGGCCCTGCTGACGCCATGGCGCAATAAGCTTGTTGCTGAGAAAGAAGCCGCCGCACGTGCTGCTCGTGAAGAGGCAGATCGCATTGCAGCGGAAGCACAGGAAGCCATGCGAGCCAGCGCAGGCAATCTCGGAGAGCGTGAGAAAGCCGAAGAACTGCTTGCCGAGGCGAAGAAAGCTGACCGATGGGCTAAGCGCGAAGATCGTTCGGCAACCACTGGCACGGGGCTGCGCACTATCTGGCGCTGCAAGTTGGAAGATGAAGGCAAGGCTTTGGATTGGGCATATGGCCGTGCGCCAGAGCGCTTCAAGGAACTGGTGCAGTCTATGGCCGAAGAAACCGTGCGCGCCGGTATGCGTCAGGTGCCAGGGTTCAAGGTCTGGGATGAGAGAGTGGCGAAGTGATGAACATTACAATAGAAAAAATCGTCCGCCACTGGGGTTATGGCGATGCGCCGAACGGATACATACCGCGAAAACTTGATGACCTCATTAATGAATTGATGCAGGCGCGCCTTGAAATCCCGCAAGAGTATTGGGGCGATGCGTATATTGAAGTCGATGAATACGACGGCACACCCAAACTCATAGTCGCATATGATCGCCCAGAAACGCCAGAAGAAACCGTAGCCCGTAAAGCCTCAGAACGCGAACATTGGGAGGGGCAGATAAAAGAGGCGCACAAGCGGGTGGCATATTGTGAGGCTCATCTTGCAATCATCTCCGACAACCCGATTGCTGCCGTGCAGCAATGCGGCGCATCCAGCCTATAACCAACACCCCGCCAGGCCACCAACTGGCGGGTTACCACCACGAAACACGAGGAGATAAGGATGGACGCCTACGCGCGTTTCCTGCAAGGGAAGGTCATTGCCGATCCTGTGACGGGGATGACCGACATTCCGGAACTAAGCCAGACGCTAAAGCCACATCAGCGTGATATCGTGCGGTGGGCTTTGCGCCGTGGGCGCGCTGCTATTTTCGCGGGCACAGGTCTCGGCAAGACATTAATGGAACTGACATGGGCCGAGCATGTCTCGGACTACACAGCAAAGCCCGTGTTGATCTTCGCCCCACTGGCAGTTGCAGCACAGCATATCCGCGAGGCCGCGAAGTTTGGCATAGCGGCGCGTATTATTGCATCGCAGTCGGACGTTGGGCCGGGCATCAACGTCACCAACTACCAGAAGATGGATCATTTCGACCTGTCTGCGTTCGGTGGCGTTGTGATCGATGAAAGCTCGATCCTCAAGTCAACAGACGGAAAGTATCGCAATCGACTGATTGCGGAATGCGCTGCAATACCATTTCGTCTGGCAGCGACTGCCACCCCAGCACCAAACGACTTTATGGAGCTTGGCAACCACGCGGATTTTCTCGGCGTCATGTCATATACTGATATGCTGGCAACATTCTTCATTCATGACGGCGGCGAGACACAGAAATGGCGTCTGAAAGGCCATGCGGAAACCGAGTTCTGGAAGTGGATGGCGTCATGGTCTGTGATGCTGCGCAAGCCTTCCGATCTTGGCTATGACAACGCCGGCTATGATCTGCCACCGCTGACATATGACCAGCATACGGTGAAAGTAGAATATGCGCCGAGCGTCGAGACAGGGCTGCTTTTTCCCATGGAAGCCCGTACGATGCAGGAACGCATTTCGGCGAGGAAAGACAGCGTAGGCGAACGCGTCGCGCTTGCTGCCCGTCTGACGCCGAATGACAGGCCATTTGTATGGTGGTGCAACCTCAATAGCGAAGCTGATGCACTTGCAAAGGCTATACCGGGCGCAGTCAACCTGTCTGGATCAGACAAGGACGACGACAAGGAACGCAAGATTGCTGACTTCCTATCCGGCAAGGCGCGAGTGTTAGTGTCCAAGCCTTCGATCTGTGGCTTTGGCCTCAACTTCCAGCACTGCGCTGATACCGGCTTCGTCGGTCTTAACGACAGCTTCGAGCAGATATTCCAAGCAGTTCGGCGGTTCTGGCGTTTCGGCCAGACGAAGCCTGTGAACGTCCATTTTATCGCTGCCGAAACGGAAGGGGCCATCGTTGCCAATCTTCGCCGCAAGGAAGCCGATGCCGAACGAATGGCGGCTGCGATGGTCATGCATATGGCCGATCTATCCAGCGAGGCGGTTCGTGGCGCTGTGCGCGACAAGCCGAACTACAACCCGCAACAGCCTATGCGAATACCGGCGTGGCTCACCCCCAACGCCGTAGCCTACTGACCGACACGAGGAGAATTTCATGAGCAAGAGACTTACTAACCAGTCTATCGAAACCAAGATTGCGGCGGTGAAAGCCGTCAGCCAAGTCGTCACTGAAAATTACGCCATCTATGAAGGTGACGCTTGTGAACTCATCCGCGGTGTGCCGACAGGAACTGTGCATTTCGGCATCCATAGCCCGCCTTTCGAGGGCCTTTATCGGTTCAGCAATTCCGATCGCGACATTAGCAACAACGACGGCGACGGCTTTTGGGAGCACTACGCATACCTAATTCAAGAGCTGCTACGCGTGACCATGCCGGGCAGAATCCACGCAGTGCATTGCATGCAGTTGCCGACCAGCAAGATCAGGCACGGCCATATCGGCATGCGCGACTTCCGCGGCGAGGTCGTGCGCGCATACGAGGATGCAGGCTGGATCTTCCACAGCGAAGTTTGTATATGGAAAGATCCAGTTGTCGCGCAGCAGCGTACGAAATCCATCCGCCTTCTTCATAAGCAGATCACCAAAGACAGCACGATTAGCGGGCAAGGTCTTGCTGACTATATGCTGATGTTCCGCAAGCCGGGCGACAATCCCGATCCCGTCGACGGGATGTTCGATCGTTATGTCGGTTATGGCAACGAGCCAATGGCATTGGCTGACCGTCTGGCATCTGGTGAAGATCGGGCACGGGCCGAGAAATGGTTCTCGATTGAAGTCTGGCAGCGTTATGCATCGCCGGTCTGGATGGACATTAACCAGACACGCACCCTGCAATATCGGTCGGCGCGCGACGAGAAGGACGAGCAGCATATTTCGCCTTTGCAGTTGGACGTTATCGAGCGTTGCATCGAACTGTGGAGTAATCCCGGCGACGTCGTGCTGACGCCATTTCTCGGAATCGGTAGTGAGGTATACGGCGCGGTTGCTGCCGGGCGTAAGGGTATCGGGTTCGAGCTAAAGCCGTCCTACTTTTCGCAGGCTGTGCGGAACATCGCGGCGCTTGATCACCTTCAAGACAACATCTTCGACGTAGCCAACGACAACAACGCGGAGGCCGCATGAGCCATCCCGAACAATGCCACGTCTGCGCCCGCCACGCCGTAGGCCTCGGCGTGCAAGCAGACCGCGAGCCGATCCGATGGCTATGCAAGGAATGCGCCGACATTGCCGAGCATATCCGGCACCGGCGGCGATTGGACCCGTACGAGCTGCGCGCGCTTGATACGGGCGTCGAAGCGGTGGGGGAGTACTTGCGGTCCATCCAAAAGACCGACCTTAAAGAAATGGACGAGCTCGAAGCACGCATGCTGGTGAAAGCCGCGTGGGAAGGTTGCGGGCGGGGGATGCGGTCGGCTCTAAGTGAAGCTCCATTCTGAGGCCGCCATGACAGCCTATTACAACGAGTTTGACCCGAAGGCGGCGGCTTGGTTGCGCGAGCTAATCAAGGCTGGCCACATCGCACCGGGAGATGTTGATGAACGTTCAATTGTCGATATTCGACCTTCCGACCTTATCGGGTACGCACAATGCCACTTCTTCGCCGGGATCGGCGTCTGGTCTTACGCGCTCCGCCGAGCAGGATGGCCAGATGATCGCCCGGTCTGGACCGGTTCCTGCCCATGCCAGCCTTTCAGCGCGGCAGGCAAAGGAGCAGGGTTTACTGACGAGCGGCACCTATGGCCGCACTTCCACTGGCTTATTGAAAACTGCCGCCCTCCAGTCGTCTTTGGCGAGCAGGTTGCGAGCAAGGACGGACTTAGCTGGCTCGACCTTGTACAAGCTGACCTGGAAGGATCGGGCTACACCAGCGGGGCAGTCGATACCTGCGCTGCGGGCTTCGGCGCGCCGCATATCAGACAGCGGCTCTGGTGGGTTGGAGAAAGGTTGGAACACGCCGAGGGCGTCGGACGGCTCGAACGGCGGGCCGAACCAAGCGGGTGGCGCGCTGACATCGGATGCGGCTTTGGCATCGTGGGTGACGCCCGCTTCGCGGGACTGGAAGGACAGCGGGGCGGACATTCGTCCACGTTCGGACACGGGCAAGGATCGGTTCGACCAGTTGCCGAGGCAAGCGAATTTGGCGGGGTGGCCGACAACAACGACGACGGATGCTCTGCGCCATCCATCTCCGGATTTCACAACTCCGAACATCACGCTGAACCACGCAGCAGCATTGTCGGACGGTCCAGCCCGACTAGCGGCTTCTGGCGAGATGCTGACTGGCTCTTTTGCCGGGATGGAAAGTGGCGGCCTGTTGAACCCATCACATTCCCGCTGGCTCATGGGGCTGCCGCCCGAGTGGGACGATTGCGCGGTTACGGCAATGCAATCGTTGCGCCCGCAGCGCAAGCGTTCATCGAGGTGTACCTAGACACCGAAACTGTGGCCGCCAACGATAACTATCTCAGCAGGCCTGACGTCGCTCTTCTAGCGAGTTAAGCAAATCGCTCAGTTCCTTGGCATCGCGGTAGTTCATTCCTACCGCCTGCCGTACGCCCATCTCGACTGGCTTTTGAACTTTCTGATCAACCACTGACCAGGTGTCGTTAATTCCGTTTGACGCTTTGTATCGTCCGCCGATGTACCGCCCACCCTTCAATGTTGATCTGCTCATCCCAGTCCTTTCAAGGTTCGAATCGATTGAAATCTATGATTACAGACATGGTTAACACATCGCAAGTCGCTGCCGTCGCAACCGACCCCATGCTTGACAATCACTGCAGTGTGGCAGCCTCACGCTGTGCGTAAAGATAATTCAGCAAGTCGGCCAGATCGTCGGCTTGCTCCTCACCCAGTCCAATTTGCCTGATGCCGTTCACTTCCGCAGCGTCGCCCGTCCAAACATCAATTACAGCCCATACGCCGTCGTACATTTCCAATGTGTCGTACCGAGCTTCTGCCATGGCTGTTTTCTCCATCAAAAGGAATTTCATGGAATATACCATCAAAGCCATCCCCACAGAATATGCTGGCGTTAACTTTCGTTCACGCACCGAAGCCCGTTGGGCAGTGTTCTTCGATCTCGTCGGGTTAAAATGGGATTACGAACCGTTCGACCTTGAAGGATGGGCCCCGGATTTCTTGCTGCGCACCAACATCGGCCCCGTACTGGTCGAGGTCAAGCCGGTCGATCTGACAGCCTACGTTGACACTGTAAATAGAGGCAACGCCGATGTTGCCCAGCTATCTTCTTACGACAAAGCACTGGCCCACGCATCAAAGTACCAGGTTCTTTTACTTGGCATGGCTCCCTTGGAAATGAAGGGCGCAGTTTTGCCAATTGGCATCCAAGCTGTTCCACCACGCAAGGCAGAATACTCGTTTGACGACATGCAGGACGCGCTCACGGTCGGAGATGCAGCGTTCGTAACGGACGCATGGCGAAAGGCTGGTTGCGGCACGCAATGGATAATCGATGAACCCGATGTATCCACATCGCAGGTCGTCAGCCGCGCACTTGATCGCGCGCGTCTCAAAGCCGAACAGAAGAGGGCAGCATGAACATGTCCACCGCATCTGATCCGTCACGCGACCTCGCGCTTGCTTATATCGCTGCCGATATCCCGGTTTTCCCATGTCGGGCGAAAGACGAGGAAACCAACGAATTTGACGAAGAAACCGGCGAAATTGTTGTTCTGAAAGCCAAAACACCTCTTTTGAGCAATGGCTTCAAGGGCGCCACGAAAAACCTCCGCGTGACGAATATCCTATGGGATCGCAATCCAGGGGCAATGGTTGGTATTCCGACCGGCGAACAGTTGGGCGCATGGGTGCTCGACGTAGATGTGCACAAGGACGAGAACGGCGAGATTATCGACGGGTTCGAAACTCTCGCCGCCCTTGAAGATAAGTTCGGCCCGCTCCCTAGAACCGCTACCGCTCGCACTGCTGGCGGCGGAGAGCATCGTTATTTCAAATATGTGCCGGGCGTTCGTAACCGGGGCCGCCTTGGCGCCGGTCTAGATGTGCGTGGATCGGGCGGGTATGTTATCGCGCCCGGTAGCATGCTGGAAGACGGCCGCACCTACAAATGGGTCGACTATTCTGGTCCTGGGCTACCGCCGTTGACTGACGCCCCGCAATGGCTTCTGGACCTCGTTTTGCCAAAGGCGCCAACATCGACCGGTGCGGATTATACCTATGACCGCGGAAGCAACGACGCTTATATCGATCGCGCAATTCAACTGGAGCTAGAAGAAACTGCGTCTGTGCCGATGGGCGCTGGGCGCAATAATCGTTTGAACGCAGCGGCGTTTTCACTGGGCACTCTTGTCGGCGCTGGCGCTTGGCCAGAACATGAGGCGCGTCAATTGTTGCAGGATGTTGCGCGTGGGTGGGGCCGTGACTGGGTCAAGTGCTGCAAGACGATCGAAAACGGTCTGTCTGCTGGCATGCGCCAACCACGACAAATTCCTGAACGCTCATTCTACGATGATGACAGCACGCCACCCGTTAGCGTGACCAGCCTTATTGAGAAATATCGCAATCGTCACGACGACGATGTAGATGATAGCGACCATCCAGCGGATGCAGACGAAGCGGCCCCAGAGAGCGACGATGACGATGTTCCAGAATACCAGTTGGAAGCCGTTGCCGATCTGGAAAGCCTGACATATCCCGGCGGGTTAGTTGAAGACATGATTGACTGGATCGTATCGAGCGCGGAACAGCCATCACGCACGCTTGCCATGGCCGCTGTGTTGCCATTGCTGGCATCGTTGGCTGGGGCCCGTTATTCGACTGGTTCTCGTGATACCCGTCCAAATCTGTACACGGTAGCGCTCGCAGAATCGGGCTTCGGTAAGGAGCACGCCCGATCACAGATCAAGCGTATACTCATGGCCGATCAAGGAATATTCGATGCTTATAGCGGCCCTGCGCGCATAATGTCGGCGTCGGCATTGCGTGAGGTATTGGAGAAACACCCGTCGGTCAATTGCCAGATCGATGAGTTCGGTGGCTTCATACGCGATATCACAGACCGAAAGGCAGGTAGTCACCAGCGGGCAATTTCCACTGATCTGCGAGACTATTACTCGGCGTCGTCAACCTTTTTCGAAGGCGCGGCATATCGTGGCGTACCGCCGAAGAGAATTTATAACCCCACGCTTTGCATTCACGGAACTTCCACTCCAGAGCAATTTTGGGCCGCCCTCAGTAGCGCAAGCGCCGAGGACGGATTGCTGCCACGCCTGATCCTGTTTCATGTCACAGGAGAGAAGCCTGAATCCGTAAAGCCGTCCCGTGATGTTCGCGAGGTGCCGTATCTTCTGATGGAGCGTATGGCATCGGTAGCTGGCATTAACGTGGCCGCCAAACGTGGCAATCTGTCTGCGATGAATATTCAAGTGCCGGCGTATGGAGAAAACAAGCCGTACATCGTTCAATGGACACCAGATGCGACCACTCTTTTCAGGTCGGTCAAGGATTCGATTGACGCTCGAGAAAAGCTGCTGGCGTCAGAAGCTCGACCGTTTGCACGACGCATCATTGAAAACGCGATAAAACTTGCGCTGATCGTTGCGGTTGGGAAGGACCCGACGGAACCGGTCATAACTGAAACAGATTTCGAGTGGGCTTCATGTGTAGCCTGGACGTGCGCGGCTACGATGATCGCCGAAGTGACAGATCGATTGGCCGACAATGATCGTGAGGCTAACTATAAGCGCATCGTGGGGTTGATCCGCAAGGCTGGAACGAAGGGTATCACAGAAAGCCGTCTGTTCGATCGTTGCAAAGCAATCGAGGGACGTCGCCGGGAAGAGATATTGAAGGAGCTCTTTCACACCGGGAAAGTGATAAAACAGGAGGCAAAATCCAAGCGAGGACGACCGGCAAATCGGCTTGTCTGGATGGACTGACACGGCGGGGCTTCGGCCCCGTTTTTTTTGTTTTTGGTTGGCCGATTAAAAACCATCCACCGCAGCAATTCTGTCCATGGATTAAATTCGATCGGCGAATTCTGTCCCGGATTTTAATCGGTTCTGGATGGATAAAAATCAGGCCGGAAAAGTTAACAAAATCAATTGGTTAATCTCTATATATATAATAAAATCCATTCATCCACGTATTATATAATAAGTACCTTTTTAGATAGATTCAGGGGGTCTGTATATAAAGGGGTTGCAGAATGGATAATTAATGCGACCGCCGTTTTTCGGCATCTCGATTTTTGCCCGTCCATTAACACCACATTTATTGAGGCGAGCACAATCGCATTGTCTGACGGCCATCCACTTTCCGCTTGACACATTCGTTCGAGACTCATTCCATCTTTCTATCGGGCCACCATCCCGATTCACGCCGCTACCAACGGCATACCGCAATCAACACGAGGAGAAAAACAGATGCGTGACATCTGGTTCATCAGCGATACCCACTTTGGGCATCAGAAAGTTATCCCATACTGCCGACCGCATTTCGACAGTGTCGAGCAGATGGAAGAATGCATCGTCTCCAACTGGAACGATCACGTCAAGCCGCAGGACCTAGTTTACCATCTGGGCGACTTCGCATGGACACCGAAAGACGCAAAGCGGGTTCGCCCGAAACTGAATGGTGCGATCCGTCTGATCGTCGGCAACCACGATGATATTCCTGCACTGTGTGCCGCAGGGATGTTCCAGCGAGTGCAAATGTGGCGTCAGTTCTCGGAGATTGGCGTTACAGCTTCACATGTACCGATGAGGCGGGAGCAAATCAGGCACGGCGCAAAGAATGTTCATGGCCATGTCCACGGTAAGATTGATGGGCTGAACGATTTCCACTTTGATGTGTCTGTAGAAAGCACGAACTACAGGCCAGTTCACTACGACGTTATTGCTGCTTGGGCTGGCATCTCTCATGCCGCGTAAGCCACGCAACCGCACGCGCGCGCCTTCGTCTACAACCGCCACCACCACTCAGATCACACGCATCAACGGCGCCCGCGTCAAGATCACCACCAGCAATGGCCGCGTTACTACAAAACCAGCCTTACCGCTCGAATGGGAATTACAGGCGGCACAAGTAGCCAGCCTGCGCCGCCTGCCCCAATACCAGCGCCAGTTCCTACTGGCCGGGGACATGAACGCCAGCAAGCGTGGACCAAGAGCGCAGGCCCAGGCAATCGCAACAGGAATGACCAGCGGTGAACCTGACCTCCGCATCTACGGCGAATACGGTCGCCTGCTGCTGATTGAGAACAAGGTCGGGCAGGGAAGACTGTCGCCGGCCCAGAAAGACCGCCATGCGGCCCTACAGCGGCTTGGCTACACGGTTCTCGTCATTCGGGCCACCACGACGACAGAAGCCGCTGAGCGGGCCGTTACGGCGGTTCTGGGGTGGCTTACAGAAGAGAAGGGGAAGGCAGCATGAAGCAGAAACTGAAAGACAAATATTTCGCCGCGAATGACAACTGCCCGATCGATGAAGACCAGCATTCATCATCTCCATATGCACGAGACTTGGAACTAAGAGGCTGGCAGACGGCGGCAATTAAACGCCGGGAAGAATTCGAGTTCTATGCAGTCGACGGTGTGTACCTGTCGGATCTTCTGAATGAGGAGGCAGCCTGATGGGAAATGTGATTTATCTGGACCGAGCAGCACGGGCCAAGCAGGAAGCCAAGGCAATGGCCACGCAATTGCGACGCATCAAACAGCGCCAGTCTATCGGAGACCCTGCTGTTCCTGCGAATGATAACGAGGATTTCCCGCTTCTAGCTATCCTCCGTCGCGATAAGCTACACGGCTATATCGAGCTGGTTATGCAGTATCGTCGGCTTGTTGCCGTAGCCGAGGCTGAGCCGCTGAAAGGACAGGATTACGGATACGATGCTGGCCTGCATGCCGCACAGGAAAGCAAGCGCCTAAAGGGAGCCGAAGATGTAGAGGCCGCTGCAGCGCGAAACTGGGAAGGCGGCGTGAAAGGTGGAGAAATCGAGTATTCCGGTAAGCTCCGTAGAAGCAAGGGAGCTTATGCCCTTCCTGCCATGCGCAAGGTGAATGTCAAAGTTGACGCCTACTTCGAGAACGACGATGGCACGGTTCCAATACCCAAGACCGGTAAGACGCCGAGCCTGAGTTTGAAATTTACCGACGATCTGCTGCTCGAGAAAATCGACACAAGACCGATCCTTGCCTATCTGCGGTCAAGGCTCGGGCCGCTTCTCGAACCGTTTGAGGATGCAGTTCTGGGCGGTCAGACGCTAACCAAGATCGGGGAAAATGAAGGCGCTAAGGGTGTCCAAGCCCCAGCGGTCGGACGAGCTCTGGTTCTGCGAGCGCTGTCAGCAGTGCAAGGAGCGATGGACGATCTGGAGCTTCATCCACTGGCGTATCGAAACATCTGGGAATTCCGAGACGTAGCTTAGCCACTTATAAGCCGATCCCCTTCAACTCCCCAATGAGGGGAAGACTACATCAAGGCCGCCATGTGCGGCCTTTTTCATTTCAGTGCGGTTACAAGAGCCGCCCCTGTCGGCATTGCCGGTGGGGTCACTATTCCAGCGCCGTTTCTCCTCCGGCTGCTGGTTCGGCGGGTTGAGCCTATTGCGGTGGGCTCCCCGCCGATGAACCATTCTTAAACTCAAAATCGAACGTTACACCCCAAGGAAATCCGGCTGAAAAGCCAGTCATGGTCACATACGGATTATCTGATAGAGCTGCCCCGAGGTCAGTTGCCTCTTGTATCAGTCCATTAATCTTCTCTTCGTACCACGTCGGATTATTCTTATTGGCTGGCATCGCTTCCTGAATTTCCAAATTCATTTGATTTATCCTCGCTAGAGTTGAAGCAATGAGCTTATTGGTTTGCTCGAGCGACAACTCGTCGGCTGATGCTGGAATTGATGCAAGAATGGTTACGGCTATAAAGATAACGCGTATCATGATGGGTCCTCCGCCTTTTGTTTAAGCATTTATCAAGCGGACGATCGGTTGAGGCTGTCAAGTACCGCAAGCTCTACAAGACATCCCGGTGGCAACGCTTACGTGAGCGACAACTGACCGCGCATCCTTTGTGCGCCTATTGCTTGCAGCAGGAGGACGTCACGCCAGCAACGGTGTGTGACCATGTCAGGCCACATAAAGGCGATGAGGCGCTGTTCTTCGACCCTGACAACCTCCAAAGCCTCTGCGCACCATGCCATGACCGCATCAAGCAGCGTGAGGAGCTCGGTCAGGAGGTTGTTAGGTTCGGACCTGACGGGTGGCCAGTCAACTGACCACCCGGGGGCATCAAAAAGTCCCAAGGCGCGGCAGCCCCGGAC
>Ga0180219_1000924_pt1 | contig 20780 bp, 20 predicted proteins | sample eDN3rd30CBELigMG_FD_151338 | JGI IMG/M metagenome (GOLD analysis project Ga0180219, IMG submission 151338) | Enriched Miracle-Growth compost microbial communities from Emeryville, California, USA - eDNA 3rd pass 30_C BE-Lig MG (version 2)... ...
CGAAACTGACATAACGACCAGAAGAGATTTCATATCCCTTGATCTGCTCTTCGCGCGGAACAGGTTTGCCTGTATCGCTGTCGACAAATTCGCGGCTGAGACGATTGCCCGTTTTGCGATTGACCAGATGGAACGAAACCCGCTCGGAGGTTGACACCGCCGTATAAAGACCGACAGGCATCAAAAGCTGCTCGACTTTCAACTGGCCTTTCCAGTTTGCGCGGATAGCCATGGCTTCCTCATTCCGTGTCAGATTATCTGCTCGGGTAAACTCGCAGAACCGCGAACTTGTTCCGGGCAACTGTCATCCGACACCACACTAGCTCTCCGCCTTGAACTTTTTGGACTCTGCGAGAAGCTTCTGCCGGTCACGGTGTCCCAAACGTTCGATCAATTCCCGTGCCTGTAGTGGCGAAAGATCCGAGTTCTCTGCGAGAAACTTGATATCCTCATCTTCAGTCAATGGAGCGGGGTTTTGCTCTTGCTCAGTCATCATGGTGTCCTCAATCGATTGGCTTTTGATAAGCTTGTGCGGCTGGGCTTCCTCGTCATATCCAGAACGTAGTGGCGTAACCGATGCAGATGATCGCGAGAATGACCATCCACCAGATCAGATAGATACGGCCTTCCTGCAATCCGCGGCGCCGTTCAGATTCCGCTTTCTGACCGCCCGGCGCTCTATCGACACGGGCACTACCGGTGGTTTTGTTGGGTGTAATCATCACCATAAACCTCCCTGGCCCAACGATCTCGTAGAGCAAATGTTCCGGCGACCTCTTGCTGATTTCTTCCGGAGCCTCGGAATTCGACAACGCCGTTTTACTTTATAGACTCCGCCACGAAGGAACCGATCCCAGTCAAATAAGTTTCAATGGAGCGCTGTGTCGGCTTCCACTATCCTGGAGGAGCAATTGCCATGGAAAAGTTCTTCACTCGTCTCTCCCAGACCATCGCTGAACTGGCAGGGACATCCTATGCGTTCGGCGTTGCTTTGGGGTTCATACTCATATGGGCCTGTTCGGGTCCGATATTTGGCTTTTCCGACACCTGGCAGCTTGTCATCAACACAGCCACAACGATCATCACTTTCCTGATGGTCTTTCTGATCCAGAATTCGCAAAACCGCGATTCCACGGCAGTGGAGGCGAAGCTGGACGAAGTCATTCGTTGTCTGGAAGGCGCGCGTTCACAGCTTATCGGCATTGAACACCTCACCGAAAGTGAAGTCGAAGCCATTCGGACGGCAATTGAAGACGAAAACGGAGATCAAACTACAAAAGTGAATGTTGAGGAATTGCTGCGTAATGCGACCCGAAGAGCAAAAAGACATCGCCCGAAATAGACTGCGTTCCCGCAAGCCCTTCGACAGAAACCGATTTGGTTCGAAACATATGTGGTTTTGAGAAGTTAGACCTCCCTAATCAATGGAGGCTGAACAATGGCAAATCCTTCACCGAAGCCGGGAACGACCGATCAAAAACCCAAATGGGAAGGTCCACCGGAAAACCAACCGCGCGGTTATGAACCGGCAGACGATAATCCCGACACACAACGCGATGCGGCGGGACATAGCCTGTCAGATCCCGACCGCAAAAATCTCTCCGATGCTTTAAGCGAGCCAAAGTCCCACACCACGAAGAAAAAAGGAGATACGTAATGACGACGACTTCTCCAAACCCCATCCCCCTCAAGGCTCTCGCGCTGAATGCAACATTGAAAGGCAACGCGGATCATACGCCGTCCTCGACAGATGAACTGTTACGCTATCTGGATTCTCATCTCATTTCATATGGGGTAGAGACCGAACATCTGCGACTGAACGCATTCAATATCGAGCCGGGTGTGACATCCCGCGAAAGAGACGAGGATGAATGGCCCATTGTGCGGCAAAAGATTTTGGTATCCGACATTTTTATTCTCGGCACCCCGATCTGGCTCGGACAGCCATCCAGCATCTGCAAGCGTGTTTTAGAACGCATGGATGCCTTTCTTTCCGAAACAGAAGACAAGAACCGGACGCCTTCCCATGACTGTGTAGCTGCGGTCGTTGTGGTTGGTAATGAGGATGGCGCCCATCACGTATCCGCAGAGCTATATCAGGCTTTGAACGATGTTGGTTTTACCTTGCCAGCGAATGCCGTCACCTATTGGGTGGGTGAAGCGATGCAATCAACCAACTTCGTCGATCTCAACACAATTCCCGAAGTCGTTGCTTCAACGACGAAAATGGTCGCTGCAAATTGTGTCCATCTTGCCCATTTATTGAAGAACCACCCCTATCCAGGCAGCCATTAAAACATCATGGGCTGGCTTGGGTTGTCCGGTTCCGGCGAAGGTGGCCCGGGATCGGGAAGCGGCGGTATTTGGTCCGGTTCGTCAGGACCAATGGGATCACCATCGGGCTGGGGTATGGTCTCCTGCGGCTGCTGGGGGACTTTTTCGGGTTCAGGCGATGGTAATTCCGGGGGATCGCCCGATTGCAATTCCAGAGCCTTCTTCTTGAATTGGGCAGCATTTGCGGTATCGGGTTGCAGCGTTTTCATCGGATTTCCTTCCTCTTTTCCAGAAGGGCCGAACCTGTCGCAGAGGCGATTGTTCCGTCGGCTGTCTAACGTTTCTCCGGCTTTCCGTAAGCACTGCGCAATTCAGTTTTCGCCAGCTCCAATATTCGTTTGCGCTCTTTCGGCAGCTTTGTGCCAGCACGATTGATATAAAAAGTCAGCATCGACATCGCCGATTGGAATGGAGTGGTTTTGCGCTTTCGACTGTGATCGGCCGAACGTTTCAGGGAGAGCGCGATCTTCTTCGGATCATTATCTTCGAAAATATGCGGTTCCAGTGTCAGCGCATCGCTATGCTCGGTCACTTCTGCCGACCATTTCTTGGACTTGGTCATGCCTGCACCTCGATGATTTTAAGGGAACTGTTTGCCCTCGAAACCTATTACCATGGCAGATGTTCCAGCTTTTCAGTCCGCGATCAGATCAACGGCTGCCAAAAACGCTCATAAATCCCGTTTTCACGTATCATTGGAGGAGATTGTTCATGGCAGATCATGATGCTGCAACCCGCAAAGACAAGTTGCGAACCGGAATTCCCTTCTGGATAAAAACTCCGAATTCCAGGGTGCGAGCGGACCGGCATCTTCCCGATCAGTCTTTTGACGTTATCGTCATCGGCGCAGGCATCTCCGGGGCTTTGATAGCGGAAGCACTGACCCGCAGTGGAAAAAGCGTGTTGATCGTTGACCGCCGGCCACCTGTACGCGGATCAACTTCGGCGTCCACATCAATGATCCAGCATGAAATCGACATACCTCTCACGCAACTGCGCAGGAAAATCGGAGCCGCGCCAGCCAATGCGGCCTGGATTCGGTCAGCACAAGCTGTGCAGGACTTGATCGATTTGTCCGCCCGGCTTGAGATCAATTGTCAGATGCATCGCAAGTCAGCGCTCTATCTCGCAGGCAACGAAATGGGCGCACAATCATTGGCCAAAGAGGTGGTCGCGCGCAACGAGATCGGCATCAAAGCCGACTATCTCAACCGCGCAGCTCTGATTGCGCGCTTCGGACTGGATCGTCCCGCCGCGATTTTGTCGGATGTTTCCGCATCTGCCAATCCAGCACAGCTGACCGCCGGGCTTCTGCACAAGGCGCTGACGCGCAATGCCCATATTGTTTCTCCTGTCGAGATCACCGATATGGCTGAGATGCCCTCCGGCGTAGCTCTAGCGACCCGAAAGGGCGAAGTTCTGGTTGCGGAACATGCCGTGTTTTGCACCGGTTATGAATATCTCCCCCAGATGGAAACCAAATGGCACAGCATCACATCGACCTGGGCAATCGCTTCGAAGCCTTTGCCTGATGTGCCCCATTGGATGCGCAACATGCTCGTCTGGGAAGCTGCTGATCCCTATCTTTATTTGAGAACCGATACATTTGGGCGCGTCATCGCCGGGGGTGAAGACGAGCAGGCGCAAGAAAGCAACCACGATCCAAAGAAGCTGGCATATAAAGCGGCCATCATCGCGAAAAAGCTGAAAGACCTCACCGGAATTGCGATCGATAAGCCAGACTATATATGGTCTTCGCCATTCGGAATTACGCAAGATGGCTTGCCGATCATCGACCGTGTACCGGGATATGAACGCATATTCGCAGCCATGGGTTTCGGTGGCAACGGAATTACCTTTGCCATGATCGCATCGCAAAACATCACAGCTGCGATAACCGGCAAGCCGGTTCCTGATGGTGAACTTTTCCAATATCGCTGACGCGCGGACCTACAAAGGTATATCATAACGGAAGTGGGGAACCGAGCATTGTCAAAGTAAAGGCAGGCTGGACCGTTGAGTGGACAAATAAGGACCCGATGGCTCCTACCGCTGCAGTTCAAGGTGGATGGGAAATCATGATACCACCCGGGAAACGGGCGAGTAGGGTCATCACGGACAAAGCCAACATTGATTACTATTGCCGGTTTCATCCCAATATGAAGGGGCGAATTGAAGTCGTGTAGCTAAAACCCGCTTGTGCCAGTCCCTTTGATATCGTTGAGCCTGTTTAAATATAACGAGGGTGAACACAGTGCTGGAAACAGGCTGCGTTTACCCAAAAACTATCCCGTATAGAGGTTATTCTCGGCTTTCCTGCCCGCCGATCTGCGGAGGCGACTTTACCGTAACGTACTTCCCGTTCCGAATTTCATCATGCAGTCTATGTTCTGGGCCACATTAAAAGGAAATTGAGCAATTGGTTTTTTGAACCGCCGCTCCAATAGTTCAACTTTCAACATCTGGCAAAAAGCCAAGCGCAATGAATCAAAGTGAAATGCGCCGGAAAATACCGGCGCATCTGTCTCTTAGCTGCGAATAAAGGCGAGCAAATCGGCGTTAATCACATCTGCATTGACCGTTAGCATTCCGTGCGAGAAACCCGGATAGATGATCAACTTGCTGTTTTGCAGCAGCTTGTCTTGCATAAGCGCGGCAGTTTTATAGGGAACGACTTGGTCATCATCGCCCTGAAGCACTAGGGTCGGGACTGTAATCGCTTTCAAGTCCGCAGTCTGGTCAGTTTCCGAGAAGGCTTTTATGCCTTCATAATGCGCCTTGGCGCTGCCCATCATGCCCTGCCGCCACCAATTATCTATCACGCCTTGTGAAGGCTCCGCTCCCGTGCGGTTGAAGCCATAGAAAGGACCGGCGGGCACGTCGATGAAAAACTGAGCGCGATTGGCGGCGAGAGCGGCGCGAAAGCCATCGAACACCTCGATCGGAGTACCCTCAGGATTATTCTCTGTCTTCACCATCAGTGGTGGAACAGAGCTGACCAGCACGGCTTTGGCGACACGACCTTGTGGCTGGCCATGTTGCGCGACATAACGAGCGACCTCGCCGCCGCCGGTTGAGTGGCCTATATGAATGGCATTGCGAAGATCGAGATGTTCCGCGACGGCCGAAGCATCGGCGGCGTAGTGATCCATATCGTGTCCTTCACTGACCTGGCTCGACCGGCCATGGCCGCGACGATCGTGAGCAACAACGCGAAAGCCTTCCTTCAGGAAGAATAGCATCTGATTATCCCAATCGTCGGCGCTTAATGGCCAACCATGGTGGAAATGAATCGGCTGCGCATCCTTCGGGCCCCAATCCTTGTAAAAAATCTCTGTTCCATCCTTGGCTTTAACAAAAGTCACGGCAATTCTCCTTTGTTGTCGGGGATGATAAAGACGCATGCTATTCAGTTTTATGCACTGCACCGCAATTCAAACGTCAACCACCAAGAACAAGTCGCGGATGAATAGAGCTCAATGATTGTGTTGGTGCCAGTTTGTAGTGCGTACGCTACCCGCCCGACGGCGAATCGTCAGCGAAACTCTCAAGCCGATTTGAACCAATTATCTGTGACGCAAGCTCAGTTTGAGCTTTCATGCTTTGGTCCTCCGGTCAGGTATATACCTTTGATATAGAGCGGATAGATGCAGCATTCCCTTATTTAAGCTACACCACATAAATTGAAATTGGCAAGAGTGACATTAATTAATTGCAAAACTGACACAATCAACGAAGGCTCCCGCCTTCATTGCGCAGTAATTCAAATATATTTTATGGATTCCACCAAAATATATTTAAAATATAATAATTAATAAATAAATATTATACATGCTGCTATTTCCGGAAAAGCAAATATATCGGAATATGTACGTCTGGGGCAGACGCAGCAGAAAAATCCGTACTCAATGCAAACTTACGACGGAATTCACCCAAAACGGTCGATCACTTCACATATAAGTCGCGTGAACGCTTCAGATGCGCCAGCATTGCCGCCTCGGCGCCTTCAGCGTCATTTTCGGCCAAACGGTCTAGAATTTCGGTGTGCTCGGCAAGCGTGTATTTTTCCTTGCCGGTCCAGATCAGCATGTGTGTGTGGTATTCCTTCAACCAAGCCAGCATGGCTTCGCTGACCGCCACAAAGATCGGATTATCCAGAATCTTTGCAATGCGAATATGAAACTCCATATCCGCGGCGATGAACGCATCGGCATCACCCAGTGACTGCCGTTGCCGTTCTATGATATCCCGCAATTCCGAAATATCGCGCGCAGTCACCTTCTGCGCCGCCTCACGTGCAACGCCGCGTTCAAAAAATATACGCGCGCTCTTCAGATGCTCGAGCGTCTCCATCGACTGCGCAAGCATGATCTTCGCGGTTGGGTCCACCTGTTGAAATATCGACCTTGCGGTGAGCTTGAGAACCTTCGCGCGCTCTCCATGCGAAATGCTGACCAAACCCATTTTTGCAAGCGACTGCATTGCCTCGCGGATCGCCGGACGACCTACGCCGAAGCGTTCCATCAAAACCCGTTCGGATGGCATTTCATCGCCCGGCAGCAATTCACCCGACGTGATCATGGTTTCAAGCCGGTCAAAAACTTCGTCTGACAATTTACGGCGAACGATAGGTTCGATTGGCTGGGTCATGGCATCTCACTAGTCATGAGCTTTGTTCCCTTATGCATCTTCAACGGCGCAGATGAAAGCCGTTACCCACATCCATGTGCAGGGGCTCACAATTTTTCCTCTTGCACATGTTGGAATACTCATTATACCAGTTTGCGTTAAAACGCCATGCGCTTTTCGCTGGCGCGAGTAAAACAGCGAGTGATGGCAATTCCGATGAACATCCGCTTGACCTATCGCATAGAAAGCACCGGCAACATTGAGAAGATGGCGGCCAAGATCGCCAGCGATCAATCCACCGGCACTTTTGTTGCTGTTCCCGGTGAAACGGAGGAATTGAAGGCCCGCGTCGCCGCCAAGGTGCTGGATATACGCCCTCTGGAAAACGCGCAGGTTCCAGCCTGGCCAGAACTGGAATGCGATCACGGCCCGATCAGGCGCGCCGATGTTGATATTGCTTTTCCGCTTGATGCGGTGGGCACCGATCTCGCCGCTCTTATGACCATCGCCATTGGCGGGGTCTATTCGATCAAGGGCATGACCGGCATTCGCATCGTCGATATGAAGCTGCCACAGGCATTCCGCGACGCCCATCCCGGCCCGCAATTCGGTATTGAGGGAAGCCGCAAGCTCGCCGGCGTTGAAAAGCGTCCGATCATTGGCACCATCGTCAAGCCCGCGCTTGGCCTGCGTCCCCATGAAACGGCAGAATTGGTGGGCGAGTTGATTGAATCCGGCGTGGATTTCATCAAGGACGATGAAAAACTGATGAGTCCTGCTTACTCCCCGCTGAAAGAACGCGTTGCGGCAATCATGCCGCGCATTCTCGGTCAAGAACAGAAGACCGGCAAGAAGGTCATGTATGCCTTCGGCATCTCGCATGCCGATCCCGACGAGATGATGCGCAATCATGACATGGTGCTCGAAGCGGGTGGCAATTGCGCCGTGGTCAATATCAACTCCATCGGCTTCGGCGGCATGAGTTTCCTGCGCAAGCGCTCGGGTCTTGTCCTGCATGCGCATCGCAACGGCTGGGACGTTCTGACCCGCAATCCGGGCGCCGGCATGGATTTCCGCGTCTATCAGCAGTTCTGGCGCCTGCTCGGCGTCGATCAGTTTCAGATCAACGGCATTCGCGTGAAATATTGGGAGCCGGACGAAAGCTTCGTCTCGTCGTTCAAGGCGATCAGCACACCGCTATTCGATCCTACCGATTGCCCGCTGCCGGTTACAGGCTCCGGTCAATGGGGCGGGCAGGCGCCGGAAACCTATGCCCGCACGGGCCGCACCACAGACCTCCTCTATTTGTGCGGCGGCGGCATTGTCAGCCATCCCGGTGGACCGGCAGCAGGCGTTCGCGCTGTACAGCAGGCGTGGGAGGCCGCAGTGGCCGACATCCCGCTTGAGGTTTACGCAAAAGACCACCCCGAACTCGCAGCCTCGCTGGCGAAATTCGGCAATGGAGGCGAAGGATGACCAGCCTCGCACCGCTGCTTTCCTATTACGGAGATGATCTGACCGGTTCCACGGATGTAATGGAAGCGCTCAGTTCGAATGGTATCGAAACTGTCTTGTTCATGAACAAGCCGGATGACGCGCTTCTATCGCGCTTTGGCCATTGCCGGGCCATTGGTCTTGCAGGCACCAGCCGCAGCGAAACCCCGGATTGGATGGATGCGCATCTGACCCCCGCCTTCGCCTGGCTGCGTAGCCTCAATGCCGCAATTTGCCACTACAAGGTCTGTTCCACTTTCGATTCCGCGCCGCATGTCGGCAATATCGGCAAGGCGATCGAGATCGGAAAATCGGTCTTTCAGCAGGCTTATGTTCCGCTGGTCGTAGGTGCGCCGCAACTCAAGCGCTACACATCCTTCGGCAATCTCTTTGCCGCCTATCAGGGTGAGACCTACCGCATCGACCGCCATCCTGTGATGAGCCGTCATCCCGTGACGCCGATGCATGAAGCCGATCTGCGTTTGCATCTGGCCCAACAAACGACATTGAAAGCCGAATTGGTTGATAGTGCAGCGCTGGCCGCATCTGAAGCGGATAAGCGTATCGACGCGATCACGCAAAAGGCGACCGGCATGGTGCTGTTCGATGTGGATAGCACCGAAACCCAGCTGCGCGTAGGGGAACAAATCTGGCGTTTACGTGCCCCCCATGGCTGGTTTGTCGCCGGTTCCTCGGGCATCGAATATGCGCTGCTTGCCGCATGGCGGGAGGCGGACCTGATCGGCGCTCGGAAAGATTTTCCTCTGCCGGGCAAAGTGGATCGTATCGCCGTGGTGTCGGGCAGCGTTTCGCCGACGACCGAACGCCAGATCCGCACCGCAACCGCAGCCGGTTTTGTCGGCATCGATCTCGATCCGCTCGAACTCCTTGGCGAAAATGCTGCGCAGGCGATGGAAACCGCCGTCGCACATGCGCAAAAAACCTTGCAGGCTGGCAGAAGCGTCATTCTCAACACGGCGCTCGGCCCCTCTGCTGATCGCGGTCGCGAAATCGACCGTATCGCCGGGAGCCGCCATCGACTGGCGCGCATTCTGGGCTCGATCCTGCGCAGTCTGGTTGAGCGCGAAAAACTGCCGCGCGCCGTAATAGCTGGTGGCGACACGTCCAGTCACGCCCTGCGCGAGCTGCATGTCGATGCGCTGACCACGCTGCTGCCGCTTCCGCAAACACCCGGCTCGCCGCTTTGCACTGCGCATGGTGGCGATACTGCGACCAATGGCCTGCAAATCGCACTGAAAGGCGGACAGGTCGGCGCTGACAATTATTTCAGCCAAATACGCGACGGTTTACCCAACTGAAATCTGGAATACTCATTGACTGGTTATACCAGTTAAGTTACCAAAGACACCGGAGGAAAATTCAACCATGACAGCAATCGCTTTGTTCGGCGCAGGCGGCAAGATGGGTTACCGTCTGGCCAAGAACTTGAAGGGCTCGCGCTTCGACGTCCGCCATATTGAAGTCAGCGATGCAGGCAAGGCGCGTCTGAAGAACGATCTGGGCATCGATACAGTCGATGCCGATCAGGGCCTTGCAGGCGCCGAGGTTGTCATTCTGGCCGTGCCGGACACCCTCATCGGAAAAGTGGCCGCAGGCATTATCGACAAGCTGAAGCCCGGCACCATGGTGATCGCGCTTGACGCGGCAGCTCCCTTCGCAGGTCATCTGCCCGAACGCGCCGATCTGACCTATTTCGTCACCCACCCATGCCATCCGCCGATCTTCAACGACGAGACGGACATGCAGGCAAAGAAGGATCATTTCGGTGGTCTTTTCGCCAAGCAGCATATCGTTTCGGCGCTCATGCAGGGGCCAGAAACGGATTACGCGCTGGGCGAAGAAATCGCAAAGGTGATCTGGGCCCCCGTCATGCGCTCGCATCGCGTCACGGTCGAACAAATGGCGATGCTGGAGCCGGGTCTTTCGGAAACCGTCTGCGCCTCACTTCTCGTCGTCATGCGCCAGGCAATGGACGAATGCGTGCGGCGTGGCGTACCGGAAGAAGCGGCCCGCGACTTCCTGCTCGGCCATATGAATGTTCTGGGCGCGGTCATCTTCAAGGAAGTCGACGGCGTATTCTCGGATGCCTGCAACAAGGCAATCGAGTTCGGCATACCCGCGCTGATGCGCGACGACTGGAAAAACGTGTTTGAACCGCAGGAGATCGCCGAAAGCATTCGCCGTATCACCTGATAATCAACGGGAGGGTCAAGCGCCCTCCTTCACTGCCCTGCTGGGAACAGGGCTGAACACACTGGGAGGAAATTATGGAATTCACACGCAGGAAACTGACGCGCGGTATGGCGCTGGCCATCGTCGCAGGTGCGCTGTCGGCAGGAACGGTCATGCCAGCCTGGGCGGCAGACCTCATCGCGATCATTACACCCTCGCACGATAACCCGTTCTTCAAGGCCGAAGCCGTGGGCGCAGAGGCAAAAGCCAAGGAACTTGGCTATGAAACGCTGATCCTCGTTCACGACGACGACGCAAACAAGCAATCTCAGCTCGTCGATACGGCAATCGGGCGTGGCGCCAAGGCGATTATTCTGGACAATGCCGGTTCCGAAGCGTCTATCGCTGCCGTGCAGAAGGCGAAAGATGCAGGCATTCCATCCTTCCTGATCGACCGTGAAATCAATGCGACCGGCATTGCCGTCTCGCAGATTGTGTCCAACAACTATCAGGGCGCCCAGCTCGGCGCGGAAGAATTCGTCAAGCTGATGGGCGAAAAAGGCAATTACGTGGAATTGCTTGGCCGCGAAGCCGATCTCAATGCGGGCATCCGCTCGAAGGGCTATCACGACGTTATCGACGACTATCCGGATATGAAGATGGCCGCACAGCAGTCGGCCAACTGGAGCCAGCCGGAAGCCTTCACCAAGATGCAAAGCATTCTTCAAGCCAATCCGGACATCAAAGGCGTGATTTCAGGCAACGATACGATGGCGATGGGCGCTTGGGCGGCTCTCGAAGCTGCCGGTCGTAAGGACGTGATCGTCGTCGGCTTCGACGGCTCCAACGATGTACGCGATTCCATCAAGGCTGGCGGCATCAAGGCCACCGTCCTGCAGCCAGCTTACGCGCAGGCGCAAACCGCTGTCGTTCAGGCTGACGAATTCATCAAGTCGGGCAAAAAGCCTGCTGAAGAGAAGCAGTTGATGGATTGCGTGCTGATCAATGGCGACAACGCGGAAAAGCTCGAAACCTTCGCTTTGAAGGATTGAGCCCCGGAAAGTTGAGAGCCGGGAGCCGTAATGCTCCCGGCATATTCCCCATACCGAGGATATCTTCATGTCAGTGCTGAAGTCAGCGTCCATTGTTGTGCTGGCCTGTGGTGTTGCGCTTTCGGGCTGCAAGATCATCAAGACGCCAACAGCTGAGGAAGCCGCAGCTGCCCGCGGTGACAATTTCAACCCGGACCGCTCGGTTGCCGACATCTGGGATTCCAAGGTCAAACCGTTCTTCGCGGAAAAGACCGTGACACTTGATGAAGTCATCACGGCAGCCAATACCGACGCTGACGCGGCGGGAAACAAATTCGGCCACCGCGAAAAGCAGGGCAACGCGCCTTGGACCTTTGCAACCAAGCTGGAAGGTAGGGTTGTTGGCGCCGAGACCAAATCGCGGGCTGCCTATGTCGATGTGGACAGCAATGGCGATGGCAAGGCGGATGCGCGTGTTCAGATCGGGCCAACCGTTCGCGGAACGGCCATTCGCGACAGCTTGAGCTTTGTGAACTTCAATGAATTCCGCAACCAGATCGAATGGGCGCAGTTCGGGAAATCGTTCAATACCCGTGTCAACGACGAAGTTTTGTCGAAGCTGCCACGCGAAAATCTGGTCGGCATGAAAGTAAAGGCCAGTGGCGCCTTCGCCATGCCATCCAAGGGCCAGTTACCGCTTTTCACGCCCGTATCCATTGCGCTGGAGAAGTGAGCCATGGAAGCGGAGCAGCCAATCAAAGACGATATCGTCCTCAAACTTGAAGACGTATCGAAAGTCTATTCGGGGATCGTCGCCGTCAAACGCGCCAATCTGGAACTGCGACGAGGATCAGTCAATGTGCTGGTGGGCGAGAACGGCGCTGGCAAATCCACATTAATGAAGATCATCGCCGGTGTTGAGCGCCCGACCATGGGCAAGATCATTCTCGACGGTGAACCGGTTGTTTTCGACAGTCCTGCCGATGCGCAAAAGTGCGGCATTGCGATGATCTTTCAGGAACTCAATCTGTTCGCCAATATGTCCGTGGCCGAGAATATTTTCGCCACCCGTGAGATCATGCGCGGAGTACGCGGCATCGATCACAAGGCGCAGGTCCAAAAGGCCAACGAATATCTCAAGCGTCTGGATGCTGGCATCGATGCCAATATGCTGGTTTCCGATCTTCCCATCGGCCAGCAGCAATTGGTGGAAATCGCCAAAGCCATTTCACTTGATGCGCGCATCGTCATCATGGACGAACCGACATCTGCGCTCTCAGCCGCCGAGGTCGATATTCTCTTCAAGGTCATCGCCGAACTCAAAAGCCAAGGCGTCGCCATCGTCTATATTTCGCATCGTCTGGAAGAACTGATGCGCATTGGCGATTACATCACCGTGCTGCGTGATGGCAAAATCACCGGGCAGGAAGAAGTCAGGAACATCGATACGCAATGGATCGTGCGTTCCATGATCGGCTCCGATGCCAAGGATTTTGCCAAATCGGTGAACCACACGATAGGCGAAGAGCGGTTCCGCGCCGAAAACATCACCCTGCCCCGCACCACAGGCGGCCTTGCCGTCGATAATGTGTCCTTGTCGGTCCACGCCGGTGAAGTTCTGGGAATATATGGCCTTATGGGTGCGGGCCGTTCCGAGTTTTTTGAATGCGTCATGGGTCAGCACCGCCATTCGACCGGCCATATTTTCATAGACGGGCAAGAAGTTATCGAGCGCGATACGACACGCCGCATAAGACGTGGACTTGCGCTTATTCCCGAAGACCGTCAGCGCGAGGGTCTGGTGCAGGTTCTGTCGATTGCCAGCAACCTGACGATGGCCAGTCTCGACCGGCTTGCGAAACTGTTCCACATTGCGCCGAAGCGTGAGAAGGAAGCCGTCAGGCAGGCCATCAAGGATCTCGCCATCAAAGCCCCGAACCCGGATTTCGAAGTGACTTCGATGTCGGGTGGCAACCAGCAGAAAGTTGTGATCGGCAAGGCGCTTATGACCAATCCGAAAGTTCTTTTGATGGACGAGCCATCGCGCGGCATCGACGTTGGCGCAAAGGCGGATGTTTTCCGCACCATGCGCCGCCTCGCTGGCGAAGGCTTGGCCATCCTGTTTTCAACCTCCGATCTGGAAGAAGTCATGGCCTTATCCGACCGCATCGCCGTGCTCAGCAATGGCAAGCTGATTGCCATCTTTGACCGCGAGCATGCGACGGAAGCCGATATCATAGCGGCCTCGGCCAAGGGCCACGGCCATAACCACGATCTGCAAACCAAGGAACTCGCGTCATGACAGCCAAAACCGCCACGGCAGCCACTGACCCAACCTTTTCGAGCGGATCGGCCTTGCTGACGCTGATGAAGCTACGGACATTCATCGCACTTTTTGCCGTTTTCATCTTTTTCTCCTTCGCCGCCCCGAATTTCCTTTCGACGGCCAATCTCATTTTGATGTCGAAACACGTGGCGCTGAACGCCTTTCTCGCCATGGGCATGACTTTTGTTATCATCACGGGCGGGATCGATTTGTCTGTCGGTTCGATTGTCGGCCTGTGCGGCATGGTCGCTGGTGGTCTTTTGATCTACGGCATTGATCTGGGGATCGGTTATACGATCTATTTCAATGTGATCGAGATATCGCTCATCACACTGGCTGTAGGTGTCGCGGTCGGCTTCATCAACGGGCTCCTGATTACCAGGCTCAACGTGGCGCCATTCATCGCCACGCTCGGAACCCTATATGTCGCGCGCGGCCTTGCTCTGTTGTCGTCTGACGGCCAGACCTTCCCGAACCTCGTCGGGCGAGAAGATCTCGGCACCACCGGCTTCGGCTTTCTCGGCGCGGGCAGCATTCTCGGCCTGCCGGTTTCCATCTGGCTTCTGATCGTCGTTGCATTGGGCGCAGCCTATGTCGCCCGGTACACGCCGTTGGGACGACAGATTTTCGCGGTGGGTGGCAATGAGCGCGCAGCGCGCATGTCCGGTATCCGCGTCGACCGCGTAAAAATGTTCGTCTACATGTTTTCGGGCTTTTGCGCCGCCATTGCCGGTCTTATCATTTCCTCTGAACTGATGGCTTCGCACCCGGCAACTGGAAACTCCTTCGAACTCAATGCCATCGCCGCGGCTGTTCTGGGGGGAACCTCCATGTCGGGCGGGCGCGGTACCATCGGTGGAACGATTATCGGCGCTTTCGTGATCGGGATTCTTTCTGATGGTCTGGTCATGATGGGGGTGTCGTCCTTCTGGCAGATGGTCATCAAGGGCCTCGTCATCATCATCGCCGTGGTTGTAGACCAGGCACAGCGCCGCCTTCAGCAGCGCGTCACGCTCATGCAAATGGCAAAGGCAGGATAATGGCAGAATTCAAGGGCGCGCTCATCGGCTGCGGCTTCTTCGCAATCAACCAGATGCATGCCTGGAACGATGTTTCCGGTGCAAAAATCGTGGCGATCTGCGACCGCGACCCCGAGCGACTGAAGATCGTCGGCGATCAGTTCGGGATCGAACGTCGCTATACCGATGCCGAGGCGCTGTTCGCCAATGGAAATATCGATTTTGTCGATATAGCAACGACGGTTGGAAGCCATCGCATGCTGGTTGAAATGGCCGCTGCTCATAAAGTACCCGCCATCTGCCAAAAGCCTTTTGCCAAGAACCTTGATGACGCCAAGGCCATGGTGAGAACGTGCCAAGATGCCGGTGTTCCTTTGATGGTTCACGAGAATTTCCGCTGGCAGACACCGATACAGGCCGTTCGGAAAGCACTCGATAGCGGTGCGATAGGCGATCCCTTCTGGGGGCGTTTTTCCTTCCGGTCGGGCTACGATGTCTTCTCGGGCCAGCCTTATCTTGCGGAAGGCGAGCGCTTCATCATCGAAGACCTTGGCATCCACACGCTCGATATTGCGCGCTTTATTCTCGGTGATGTAGCAAGCCTCGTCGCGCGGACCAAACGCGTGAACCCGAAGATTAAGGGCGAGGACGTCGCGACCATTTTGCTCGACCATGAAAATGGCGCCACATCCGTCGTCGATGTCAGCTATGCGACCAGACTTCAGGTTGACCCCTTCCCGGAAACCCTCATCGAACTGGATGGCACAGCAGGCTCAATCCGGCTTTATCAGGGATACCGTCTGGAAGTCATCAATGCTGGAGGTACAACCGTTTCGGACGTTTCACCCAAACTGCTGTCCTGGGCATCGCGTCCCTGGCACAATATTCAGGAGAGCGTCTTCGCGATCCAGCAACACTGGATCGACAAACTTGCCTCCGGCGCGGAAACATCAACGTCGGGTGCCGATAATCTCAAAACCTTCGCGCTGGTGGATGCAGCTTATGACAGTGCGGCCAGCGGCAACCGCGTCGATGTGAAGGCTATGCTGGGATGAGCAGCGTCGATCCGTTTCTGCTTTATGGCACAGGAGAAACCGATGCCCGGCCACTGCACCTGCAAGCTGGGCGTCTCGCAGTCGATCTGAGCGAGGGGAATTTGCGCAGCATCACCTATGATGGTGTCGAAGTGCTGCGCGCGGTGTCTTATCTCGTACGCGACCGCGACTGGGGGACATATGCCCCTTCTATCCGCGACTTCACCGTAGAGAGAAACGCAGCTGGTTTTACTGTTGCCTATCAGGCCTATGTCAGCGGTCCCAGCGATAGCGAGCTAATGGTTGCTGTGACCATATCGACGGATACTGGTGGCACACTAACATTCGACGCTGTGGCTACAACGACAACCGGCTTCGAAACCAACCGCTGCGGTTTTTGTATTCTGCATCCGATTGTCGGGCTTGCTGGTTCACCAGTTACGGTGGAACATGTCAATGGAACGCATGTACAGACCCATCTGCCCGATCTCATCGAGCCGTGGCAACCGTTCAAGGATATGCGCGCCATCACCCATGAAGCCCTTCCGGGTGTGTTGGCCGAATGCCGTATGGAAGGCGAGGTCTTCGAGATGGAGGATCAACGCAACTGGTCCGATGCCTCCTATAAAACCTATGTGCGCCCTCTCGCGCTGCGTTGGCCCTATCGGATTGAAACCAACGAACCAATCCATCAGCGGGTCGTATTGACCATCCACGATAAGCGGTCGAGTGCATCCACTGCCGTCACTTCAAACACCGAACCAGTGTTCATTACCCCTGACGACGCGCGCGGCATCATGCCAAGTATCGGCATCATCATCACGCCGGAAGAAGCCAAGGCGAGCCTTGCTTCGTCCGGCCTGCTAAGCGAAATCTCTCCGCAGGATTTGCTGTTCCATTACGATCCACATGCCGGACATGACGCAACAGCATTTGCAGACTTTGCTGCTCTTGCCGCTGGATATAAGGGGCGCACATCGCTGGAGATCGCACTTCCCTGTGAAGGGTCACTCCTCGACGAAACCACCCAGATTGCGACGCAAATGAAAGCGGCAGGCTTTGCGCCCGACGCGATTATTGTCTCACCGTCAATAGATCGCCAGTCCACGCCGCCCGGCAGCGCTTGGCCGCCTTGCCCACCACTGGAAGAAGTCTATAACGCCGCGCGCACCGCTTTTCCGGATGCTAACCTCGGCGGCGGTATGCTGAGCTATTTCACGGAATTGAACCGCAAGCGCGTGCCGGGCGCCCTGATCGATTTTGTGACGCATTGCACCAATCCAATCGTGCATGCCGCCGACGACCTGAGCGTCATGCAAACGCTGGAGGCGCTGCCCTTCATTACGCGTTCGGTACGCGCCATTTATGGCGACAAGCCCTACCGCATCGGCCCATCGACCATTCCCATGCGCCAGAATCCCTATGGGAGCCGGACGATGGACAACCCCAATGGCAAACGTATCGCCATGGCCAATCGCGATCCGCGCCATAACGGTAAATTCGCGGAAGCATTTGCCTTTGCCTATGCAGCGCGGGTGCTAGATGCAAATCTCGACTGTCTGACGCTATCAGCATTGACCGGACCCTTCGGGCTGGTTGCGCATGAAAACGAACCAACGCCTGCGGGGCGCACACGCCCGATTTTCAACAGCGTGAAGGCCTTGTCCGCACTGGCCGGAAAAGAATGGCGCGCCTATCATTCATCCCGCCCGGCCCACGTTCTTGCCTTCGCGGTTGAGCGTGGACTCTGGCTCGTGAATTTCACGCCAGAAGAGCAGAGCGTCAGCATAGAAGGTAAGAGGGCGCTTTCGCTCGAACCCTATAGAGTTCTGTCGATACCGCTTTAAGCCAAAGCGCGGAAAGCAGCGGATACGCGACATCCTCCCAGTCGCGTATCCTTGGAAGTTCAGCGCCGCTTTGCGGGCCGCGCCGCCAAAATGACATTGTGGCGCTTGGCGAGTTCTGCGGTCACCGATTCAATTTCCTCAGCCTTGCGGGCTTCGTCCCAACCCAGTTCCAGCGCCAGAATATCCGCAATCGCAGCCAGATTATCGGCGGTCAGCGCGCCGTCAATGGCAAGCGTTGTGCGACGCAGCACAACATCAGCCAAATGAACCACCAGTTCATTGCGAGCGATCCAGGCAATCTCGGCGCGGCTCACCGTATCCGTCTCGGGCAAATAGGTGACACCGACTTTGGCTTCGTCCCGGATGATGGAGCCCGCTGTCGTGCCGTAACGCTTGAGCAATAGCTCGACACGCGCAGCTTCAAGGCCCGTTGTACTTGCCTGTTTTGCGACCCACGCACGGCGCGCAGTGTCATCCAGCGGGTAATCCTTACCGCCGCCGATTGCGAGATTGCGCGTCGAACGGAGGCGCGTGCGTTGCAACCGTTGCAAGACCGTGTCCGAAACCTCTTCGGCAAACCCCCGGAACGTCGTCCATTTGCCCCCTACCAGCGAGATGATTGCGAATGGACGCGCCGGATCGGGCTCAATCACCGGCGCTGAGTGATCGCGACTGATCAGCCCCGGTTCTGAGGCATTGGACGCAGGCAGCGGGCGGATGCCGCTATAGGTGTAGACAATCTGATTGCGGTCGAACTGCAATTTCGGCAGCAGTGAACGCAGGCTTTCAATGAAATAATCTGTCTCATCGTCCTCGCAGCGCACATTGTCCGGATCGTCGGAAGGAATGTCGGTCGAACCGACCAGCGCAAGACCGTGATAGTCGTAAACAAGGCAGATACGACCGTCATCGGCCTCGAAATAAATCATCCTTCCAGCAAGGCTTTTCACCAGTTCGGGATGGTCGATCAGAATATGCGACCCCTTAGTGCCGCCGATCATCTTGGTGGGTTTACCAAGCGCAGAATTCACCCGGTCAATCCACGGGCCAGCCGCGTTGATCACAAGCTTCGGCCTGACTGAGAATGCCGCGCCGTCTGGACCTTCAAAGCTGATTGCCCCATCACCGGCTTTGACCAAGGCTGTGAAATTCGCAGCCGCGCTTTTTGAATTGGCCTGAAGTCCGTCACTGACCAGTTCATAGACCAGCCGCTCGGGTCGGCTGACCTTGGCGTCATGATAGATACCGCCTGCGACAATCGCGGGCGTTATGTACGGCATTTCCTGCGTTGCGGTCTTCTTCAGGAGAAAACGGTGGCGCGGCATAACGCGCTCACGCGCACCGAAATAATCATAGAGGCCAAGGCCGATCTTGATCAGCACGGCACCGCGACTGCGCGGCGCAGTCGTGGAACCGAACAATGTGCGCAAGGCCGCGGTGATCCCTTTGGTCCACGAGAACACAGGAATAAACGTCGGCAGCGGCTCAACATTATGCGGCGCGTTTTTCAAAAGCAGATTTCGTTCCAGCGTGGATTGCGCAACCAGACCGAATTCCCCGGTTTCCAGATATTTCAAACCACCATGGATCAATCGCGACGGTGCGGCACTGGTGCCCGATCCAAAATCGCCTTTGTCGACGATAAGACAATTCACGCCTTGTTCGCACAAATCCCGGTACAGCCCCGCACCGTTGATGCCCGCGCCAAGAATAAGGACGTCAACACCGTCCGCTTCCAGTTGGGCGATGCGGTTCTTCATTTCGGCAGGGCCTACGAAACTGTTCATTTCACCGTCTTTACATCTGTTGTCTGCGCAATCGCGCAACATGCGTTCGTTCTGTCGTCAATCCGAAAGAGCTTCAATTTTCGGCCATAATGGCCCAAGCGCCGAGGCAATTTCCTTGAACAGTGCGAAGCGTTTTTTATATTGCGCGCTGCGCTCCGCATCTGGAGTATAAGTGCAGCCGATCGCGTCAAGATCGCGCGGATCGCTATAAACGTCAGCAAAAACACCCGCGCCTTTGCCTGCGCAAAGCGCTGCGCCCCAGGCTGCTGCCTCATCCGTCTCAGTGACGGTCACCTGCATCCCAAGCACATTGGCAAACATTTGCGCAAAGGCCGGGCTGCGCGATACCCCGCCCGTCAACCGCGCAGCGGAGATGGCGAACCCTTCCTTGAGATGATCGACATGGATGCGGTGATTAAAGGCAATCCCTTCCCATACGGCGCGCAACATATCACCGCGTTCCTGCCAGCCGCGCAGACCGAAAAAAGCGCCGCTTGCCATGGCGCCATAAGGCGAACCAAAAAGATAAGGATGGAACAATGCTGTTGAGGGCTTTGCCAGTGCAGCATCTACTTCCGGGCGCAACATGTCGTGGATCGAGCGACCTGTCTCTTCCGAGAGACGCCGCTCGGATGGGCAGAGCTTATCGAGAAACCAGTCGTAATTCGCCGTTGACGCTGGCGAGATCGACATGTTGTTCCATTCCCCCGGCGCGATACCGTTGCGGCAAAACCAGTTCGGATTCACATGCGGTTCGGAGGATAGTGTCTCGTTGATCGAATAGGTTCCCGCGACCACCGCCACAGTGCCCATCTTCAGCCCGCCGACGCCAAGCGCCGATGCCGTAACATCGTGCAAACCACCGACAACCGGCGTTCCGGCAACAAGACCGGTGCGCGCCGCGCAAGCCGCAGAAACGCCACCCACGATCTCGTCCGAACGCGACATGGGTGGCAACGCGTTCCAAAGGGCTTCCAGTCCGAACAATGCAAGCGCGTCGCGTGAATAATCCTGTCTCTGCACATCCGTGAAGGAGGTGGACGCTTCGGTCCGATCCGTTCCGACCTCGCCGGTCAGGCAGAACCG
>Ga0180219_1000931_pt1 | contig 20728 bp, 20 predicted proteins | sample eDN3rd30CBELigMG_FD_151338 | JGI IMG/M metagenome (GOLD analysis project Ga0180219, IMG submission 151338) | Enriched Miracle-Growth compost microbial communities from Emeryville, California, USA - eDNA 3rd pass 30_C BE-Lig MG (version 2)... ...
GGTTCGCGGTCGTATTCTGGCGAGCTTCGGTCAGCGTGAAGGCACTGCTGTCAGCGATGGCATCGATATCATGGTTCCGGAAGGAACCTCGGTTAAGGCCGCTGAAAACGGCGTCGTCATCTATGCTGGCGACGGTTTGAAGGAATTCGGTCAGACGGTTCTGATCCGTCACGACAACGGTCTTGTCACGGTCTATGGCCATAACAGCCAGATACTGGTGCAGCGCGGCCAGAAGGTTCGTCGTGGCGAAGATATCGCAAAGTCCGGCATGAGCGGGAATGCGAAGTCGCCGAAGCTGCACTTTGAAGTGCGCAAGAATTCCTCGCCGGTCAATCCTTCCAAATATCTGGAAAGCTGATTGCGCTGAGAGATGTAAATCAAAAGGCGGGCCGAAAAGCCCGCCTTTTTCTATTCTTACATTGCAACGCCGAGGCGGCCAGCAAGGTCCTGCACATATTGCCAGGCCACGCGCCCCGAGCGGTTGCCGCGCGTGGTTGACCATTCCAGCGCTTCCGCGTGAAGCTTGGCTTGATCGTAGTTCAGTTTGAAATGGGCTGCATAGCCGTCAACCATGGCGAGATAATCGTCTTGGCTGCACTTATGGAAGCCGAGCCAAAGGCCGAAGCGGTCCGACAGCGAAACTTTCTCTTCAATCGCTTCCGACGGGTTGATCGCCGTGGAACGCTCATTGTCGATCATGTCACGCGGCATGAGGTGGCGGCGGTTCGATGTTGCATAGAAGATCACATTGCCCGGACGGCCCTCGACGCCGCCTTCGAGCGCGGCTTTGAGCGACTTATAAGACGTGTCGTCATGGTCGAAGGAAAGGTCGTCGCAGAACAGGATGAAGCGATATTCCGTATCCTTGATCATGTTCATCAGCGTCGGCAGGCTGTCGATATCCTCGCGATGGATTTCGATCAGCTTAAGCGGCTTCTGGGACGTGAGTTCGGCGTTAACGCTGGCCTGCGCGGCCTTCACCAGCGAGGATTTGCCCATGCCGCGTGCGCCCCATAGCAAAACGTTGTTTGCCGGATAGCCATTTGCGAAGCGGCGGGTATTGTCTACAAGCTGGTCGCGCACCAAATCTACGCCACGGATCAGGGAGATATCCACGCGGTTAACCCGCTTCACCGGATCAAGCGTCAATCGTTCCGGCGCCCAGACAAAACAGTCTGCGGCGTCGAGGTCCGGCGTTTTGGCTTCTGGTGGTGCGATACGTTCGAGCGCGGCGATCAAACGGTCCAGTTTCTGGCTGAGTATGTCTTCGGTCGTCATTTCCATGCCCCTAGTGGTGTCTGAACGGCTTAACATGTCACAGCGGAGGCGAAAAGTGTGCGACCTTGGCGCAGGCGGGATGATCGTCGGTTGCATTTGGCGCGCCAACCATTGTAATGCCCTTAACAAATTGTCTTTGAGACTTCAGAGGAGTTCCTAATGTTCGTAACACCGGCTTTCGCTCAAGCACCTGGCGGCGGCGCTTTTGGCCCAGACATGCTCATGAGCATTCTGCCGTTCATCCTGATCTTCGTCATCATGTATTTCCTCATCATCCGCCCGCAGCGGACCCAGATGAAGAAGCGTCAGGAAATGCTGAACGCAGTGCGCCGTGGCGATACGGTTGTCACCGGCGGCGGCATCGTCGGCAAGGTGCAGAAGGTCGTCGACGACAATGAAGTCGAAGTCGAAATCGCCGAAGGCGTTCGCATCAAGGTTCTGCGCAGCACCCTGATGGATGTGCGCGTCAAGGGCGAACCAGTCGCCGATAATAAGAACAAGTAATCTCTTTTTGAGATGATACGGGCTCCGGTAAGCATTCACTAACCGGAGCCCGTGCAATATTCGGTCGGCGCGACCTTTGTATGCGCGCATGACCCAAGGCCGGAGAGCGGTGCGCATTCGTACCCCGGCATGCCCTATCCAGGCCAAAACGGGCCAAGCTGAAACGGAATTGCTGCTCTATGCTCTATTTTTCACGCTGGAAATCGGCCCTGATCTGGTTGGCGGTTCTCGTCAGCTTCGTCATCGCTTCCCCTAATTTTTTCTCGCGTGAAACGCTGGCGAATCTGCCCGGTTTCCTGCCGAAGAAGCAGGTCGCGCTCGGCCTTGATCTTTCCGGCGGCTCCCGCCTTGTTCTGCAGGTTCAAAATGCAGGCCGCAACGATCTGGAACACAGTGCCGAGATCATGCGGCAGCGGCTGGAGGAACTGGGTTACGGTCGTCCCGTTGTGGAAACCGAAGCGCGCAACCAGATTCGCGTCGAAGTTCCGGGCCTTTACGATGCGCAGCTTCTGAAAGACATTCTGAGTATTCGCGGCGATCTATCATTCCACGCTGTGGATGATTCCGTTTCGCCGGATGACGCCATTCGCGGCGCGCCCCCGGTGGGTAGCGAAGTCGTCTATTCCTATGACGATCCGCCGGTCGGTTATCTCGTCAAGAAACAGCCCGTTCTCACCGGCGCGAATATCACCGACGCGAAGGCCACGCTTTCTTCCGATGATAATGAACCGGTTATTACCCTGACCCTTGATGACGCGGGCCGCAAAGGTCTGGCAGAGCTGACCGCCAATGCGACGGGCAAGAGCTTTGCCATCGTGGTCGATAATCAGGTCGTGTCTGCGCCGGTCATCAGCGAGCCGCTCGATACCAACGAATTGCAGATTTCAGGCGCCTTCGATTTGCAGGCTGCCAACAATATGGCCGTGGTTCTGCGTTCCGGCACGTTGCCACAGGCTGTGACCGTGCTTGAAGAGCGCACCATCGCCTCGGCACTTGGCGAGGATTATGCCAGCGCTGCCGTGACGGCTGCACTTCTGGCCGCACTTCTCGTCGGCCTGTTCATGGTGCTGTCCTATGGCGTTCTTGGCGTCATCGCCATGGTCGCGCTTGTGGTCAATATCATCATCTTGACTGCGGTGATGTCGCTGATCGGCGCTTCCATCAGCCTCGCCAGCGTTGCCGGTCTGGTGCTCATCATCGGCATGGCGGTTGACGCGAATATTCTGATCTATGAACGCGTGCGCGAAGATCGCCGCAAGGGCTATTCCGTCGTGCAGGCGATGGAATCCGGTTTCTACCGCGCTCTGTCGACCATCATCGACGCCAATCTGACAACACTCATTGCCGCATTGGTTCTGTTCCTGCTCGGTTCCGGCACGGTGCATGGCTTTGCTTTGACCGTCGCGGTTGGTATTGGCACGACGCTGTTCACCACGCTGACTTTTACCCGACTGCTGATCGCCCAATGGGTGCGCACGGCAAAGCCGAAGGAAGTGCCGAAGCGCCGCCTCAAGCTGGTGCCGACGGTGACGCATATTCCGTTCATGCGCCTTCAATTCATTACGCTCGGCATCTCCGTGCTGGCCTGCGCCATCGTGGTGGCGCTGTTTGTGAATATCGGCTTCAACTACGGCATCGATTTCCGTGGCGGCTCAATGGTCGAGCTTCAGGCGCGCAGCGGTGACGCCAATCTGGAAGATATTCAGGACCGTCTCTCCGAACTGAATATCGATAGCGCCCGCGTTCTGCCCGCCAAATCAGCGCGCTCGGCGCTTGTGATCATCGGCAGCCAGGAAGTCGGTGATGACGCCGAACAGACGGTCGCTGTAAAACTGCGCGGTGAGTTCGAACAGGATTATTCGTTCCAGCGTGTGGAAGTCGTCGGCCCGACGGTTTCCGAACAGCTGTCGCGCGCCGGTATTCTGGCCGTTGTCCTGTCGCTAATCGGCATTTTCATCTATGTCTGGGTGCGGTTCCGGTGGCAACTGGCGCTTGGCGCCGTGCTATCGACCCTGCATGACGTGGTTATTCTCGCAGGCATGTTCATTGTCTTCCGCATGGAATTCAATCTGTGGAGCGTCGCGGCAATCCTGACGATCATCGGCTATTCGCTGAACGATACGGTCGTGATTTATGACCGCGTTCGCGAAAACCTGCGCCGCTACAGCAGCGCGCCGCTGCCTGCGATCATCGATGCCTCGATCAACCAGACCCTGTCGCGTACCTTGCTGACGTCTTTCGTGACGTTCCTCGCGCATATTCCGCTTTACGCCTTTGGCGGCGCGGATATCCGCATGTTTGCGCTGGCGCTCAGCGTCGGCATTATTGTGGCGAGCTATTCGTCGATCTTCATCGCCGCACCGCTGCTGGTTCAGTTTGGACTGAAGCCGCGCGGGCCTGAGCAGGATGAGGAAATGGGCGACGAACTTGCACAGTCGCTCAATCTGGAAAGCTGAGAATGGCCAAGGGAATAGAAATACGCGAAGCGCATTTTCCGGGGCGCGCGCCCATTGATGCTTATGGCGATGGTGGTTTTCGTTTCGCCGAAATGTCGCATCGCGGTTCGATCCTGTGTCTGCCCTCCGGTATTCACGGCTGGAAGCCTGCAATGCCGCCGGTGCTTTCGCGGGCCGATCTGGAGCTGATTCTGGAGCAGGCTTCGGATATTGAAATTCTGCTGGTTGGAACCGGAATGGATCTGCGGCGTATTCCAGAAGACGTGCGCGCTGTTTTGCGCGAGCATCGCATTTCATCCGATCCGATGAGCACAGGTGCTGCCGTGCGGACCTATAATGTGCTGCTGGCGGAAGATCGCGCGGTTGCGGCGGCGCTTATTGCAGTAGAATAACGATCATGAACCAGAATGAGGCACATTGCCTGGCGCTTCTTCGTGAGGCTGACCGGGACCGTTATCTGTCGGTGCTCTATGCGCCGGAGGATAAACGCGGCGGGCTGGCGGCACTCTATGCCTTCAATGCGGAAGTGGCGCGCATTCGCGATCTTGTTCATGAGCCGTTGCCGGGCGAAGTACGTCTGCAATGGTGGCGCGATCTGATCAATGGCGAGGCGAGGGGCAGCGCTGATGCGCACCCGGTTGCCGCTGCTCTGGTCGAAACAATCGACAAATACGAGCTTCCGCGCTCCGCTTTCGACAATTATTGCGAGGCGCGTATCTTCGATCTCTATGACGATCCGATGCCAAGCCGTAACGATCTGGAAGGCTATTGCGGTGAGACCGCTTCGGCAATCATTCAGTTAGCCGGCTTTATTCTGGATCGTGACGCCGCGCAGGCGCAGAGTGAAACCGCCGGTCACGCGGGCGTTGCGCAGGCGACGACAGGCCTGCTTCGCCTATTGCCGATTCATCGCCGTCGCGGCCAGCTCTATGTTCCAGCCGACATGCTGGCATCGGTCGGCGTGACGCGCGAAGCATTTTTTGCCAACGACGATCCGTCGGCTTTTGAGCGCGTGGCCAGCGTCATGCTGGCACTGGCGCGGGAACATCTGGCGATTTTCGATAAGGCAAGGGCGACATTGCCAAAAAGCCTTGCACCGGCATTTTTGCCGATGGCCATCGTGCCAGCTTATCTGAAAGCGATTGAACGCCTTGGCGGCAGGGCGGCAGAACGGACAGCCGATATTTCGGCTATCCGTAAGCAGTGGCTGATGCTTCGCGCCAATTTCTGACCGTCAGGCCAGCTGTTCCAGCCATGTGCGGAAATCTGCAAGCGCGCGGGCGGAAAGCGCACGCTTCTTGGCGATGGTCTTTTCCTTGCCACGCAGACGCTTACCTTCTTCCTTCGGCACTTCGACCGGCGGAAACAGACCGAAATTGACATTCATCGGCTGGAACGACCGCTTGCCAGGCTCGGCATCGTCAGCGACGATATGGCCGCCGGTGATGTGCCCAAGCAGTGCGCCAAAGGCGGTTGTCGGCGGTGGCGGGACGGCAGCATTGCCCAGTCGCTCCGCAGCGGTGAACCGACCGGCAAGAAGGCCGATGGCCGATGATTCGACATAGCCCTCGCAACCCGTCACCTGGCCGGCAAAGCGCAGTGTCGGACGCGACTTCAGGCGCAGCACGCTGTCGAGCAGCACGGGGGAGTTCAGGTAGGTGTTACGATGCAAACCGCCGAGGCGCGCGAATTCGGCATTTTCCAGCCCGGGAATCATCTTGAAGATGCCGGTCTGTGAGCCGTATTTCAGCTTCGTCTGGAAACCGACCATGTTGTAGAGCGTGCCAAGCGCATTGTCCTGACGCAGTTGCACAACCGCATAGGCCTTGACGGTCGGGTTATGCGCATTGGTCAGGCCCATAGGCTTCATCGGGCCGTGGCGCAGCGTTTCGGGTCCGCGTTCCGCCATGACTTCAATCGGCAGACAGCCATCGAAATAGGGCGTGCCTTCCCATTCCTTGAATTCCGTCTTGTCGCCTTCGACAAGCGCCGCCACGAACGCCTCATACTGCTCCTTATCCATGGGGCAGTTGATATAGTCCTTGCCGGTGCCGCCGGGGCCGACCTTGTCGTAGCGCGACTGGAACCAGCAGACATCCATATTGATCGAATCGAAATGCACGATGGGCGCAATCGCATCGAAAAAGGCGAGTGCATCGGCATCCGTTTCCGCAGCGATGGCTTCGGCAAGCGACGGCGCGGTCAGCGGGCCGGTGGCAACGATGGTCGTGCCCCATTCTTCCGGCGGCAGGCCGGTGACTTCCTCGCGCTTGATGGTAATCAGCGGATGAGCCTCAAGCTTTTCGGTTACGGCTTGCGCAAATCCCTCGCGGTCCACAGCAAGCGCGCCGCCCGCCGGAACCTGATGTGCATCGGCGCAGGCCATGATGAGCGAGCCTGCAAGGCGCATTTCCGCATGCAGCACGCCGACAGCATTGGTTTCGGCATCGTCGGAGCGGAATGAATTGGAGCAGACGAGTTCGGCCAGCTGTTCGGTCTTGTGCGCATCAGTGCCGCGCACGGGACGCATTTCATGCAGCACGACAGGAACGCCTGCCTGCGCAATCTGCCAGGCGGCTTCAGAGCCAGCGAGACCGCCGCCAACGACGTGAATGGGGGTGAGATCGGATGTGTTTGTCATGGTCCTTCCCATATCGCCTTTGCTGGCGGCCATCAATGGGCGAGCAAGGTCCAGAAAAACAAATGGCATCCGTCGCGGGAGGAGGTGCGACGGATGCCATATGGAAAGACCGGATTGGGAGGAGGAGAACCGGTCTCGTTGTCGCTAAGCCTGGGAGGAGGATGGCTTGGCAACAAACCAGGGCTGGCGGGAGGAGGATCCAGTCCTGGTGGTATTCACAGCGCGAAACTTCAATCTGAAATTTTCATCGAAAGGCGTTCAGCGTAGTGCAATCGTCGCGAACAGCTTTTCGGTCTTCAGCTTGATGCTTAGCGAGCCTTGCTCTGACGAGCGACGTAAGGGATGTCGGCGCGGGAGATGCCGAGATCGTTCAGTTCGCGAGTCGAAAGCTGGTTCAGTTCGCTGACGGTTTCACGGTAACGGCGCCAGTTGTTGTAAGAGCGAAACAGGTTCATGATCTTAATCCTTCAATGTGCGATGCTATCGCTTGGGTTCAATTCATCTCTTTTGTTGCCCATGATATAAGCTATTGTTTTTGCAAGTTGCAGAGCCGACTTTGCATAGCTGCCTTGCGGTTCCTGCACGACGCTTTAAATCGATTGGACTGTTCCGGCACAAAATTGCCGCAATGCGATTTGATCGGGTGGTTTGCTGGTTGCGAAGTTTCTTATATGTTCTCAACCGGTTGCGGTTGCGACCGCCATCTCAGTTCGTTGACCCGGGAGTCATTTTGTCTTTTTCAATCTCAGTGGAGCGCCTGGTTGAGCGCTGGCAGCAGGAAGGGCTGATCGATGCGGTTACCGCGTCGCGCCTGAATGCGGATCTTGAAAAACGAGCCACGGGTTTCAGCTTGGGTGCGGTGCTCGCCACGCTTGGCGGTCTGCTTCTGGGCGCAGCCGTCATCATGCTGGTTGCCGCCAACTGGCAGGATATGCCGCGCCTGATGCGGATCGGGATGGTGCTTGCACTTATCTGGATCGGCTATCTCGGCGGCGCATGGCGACAGGCGAGGGGCGACAAGGTGTTCTCGTCCGCTCTTTATGTCGTCGGTGCCGCATCCTTCGGCGCAGGTATCGCGCTTGTCGGGCAGATGTATCACGTGTCCGGCGATGTTCATTCCGCCGCCGTCTACTGGACCCTGGGCGTGCTTGCGTCAGCCTTCCTGCTGCGTGCGCCGGTTCTGGCTGCATTCGGTGCAGGCGTTGCGTGTTTTTATCTTTCGACATTCGTGTTTGACGGCACATCGGCTGACAATGGTGAGCTGGCCTATCGCTGGATCGGTCCGCTTCTGTTGCTGGTCGGCGTCGGTGCAGCACTCCTCACGCGTTCGCGCCATGCCGCCCATCTCTGGGCCCTGTTCGCAATCGGCTGGGCCTTGCTGGTTTACGTTCAGAATGAAAACGACGTGATCCTGTGCCTCATGATTGCGGTCGGCATCGCGTTGATGCTGGCGGATGCATTTGCACATGACACGATGGAGCGGCTCACCCGCTTCGCGCAGCCGCTGGCTTCTTATGGGCTGATGCTGGCCCTGCTGTCGCTTGGCATTCTGCAGCTCAATCATATGTTCTCTTCGTCAGGCGGCTCTGCCTCGCTCGATCAGGATGTTCTTTATAGTATGCTGATCCTCGGCCTATCGATTGGCGCTATCGCCCTGTGTGGTCGCGACAATGGCGGACTGCGCTCCATCGCCTATGCGGCGTTTTCGTTTCAAGTGCTTTATCTGGCATTCACGACCGTGGGCACGATGATCGGTACGTCGGGCTTTTTCCTGACCGCAGGTGTTCTTGTGCTGCTGCTGGCGGCCTTTGTCCGCCGGATGGAACGGCGGTTCGGTAAAAAACGCGAAGCGGGGAGCCAGTCATGAGCAGGAAGTGGCTTTATATTGGTGCTGCCGTCTCCGCCTTGCTGCAGAGCGGCATTCTTTATGCGGGTATCGAACAGCGCGCATCCATATTGCGTTCAGGCCATGAAATCGTGTTGCAGACCGAGCCGGTCGATCCGCGCGATCTGATGCGCGGCGATTACGTCATCCTCGGCTACGCAATTTCCAGTGTCATGGGCAAGGATGTGCAGGGTAAACCCACGGGCGAACCACGAACGGTCTATGTGGCGCTAAAGCCGGATGCAGAAAAGCTATGGCATTTCTCGCGGGCGGCGCTCAGCCCGTTCACCGATCTGGCGCCGGATGAAGTGCAGATTCGCGGCCAGTCGACTTATCCGGTTTCGGGCTATCCGGATCAGACCATCCGCCTCAATTTCGGCATCGAACGCTATTATGTTCCTGAAGGGCAGGGTCGCGATATCGAGATCGGGCAACGTGAAAGCCGGATTTCCGTTGTCGTTGCTGTCGATGACAGCGGCACTGCGGTCATCAAGGCTTTGCGGGACGAAGGGCGGCAACTCTATGAAGAACCGCTCTATTGATCGGTTTTCCAGCGGTTTCGCCACTCTTATATTGCCGCGTCAAGCTGAAGTTTATCTCAGGCTTGGCATGCGCGGAATGATCGCTATATAGAGGGGCAGAGTGCCGGAAGCGTTTCGTCTTGCCAAACCCGGAAAATCTATACCGGGAAGGCGGCTTTTTTCCTTTGAACCGGGAAAATTGGATGATATAGAGACGCGCGCTTTCGAGGGCAGTTCAAGATCTGAGACGAATTTGGTGCGTTCTTAAAGAATGCGCTTCGGTTCAGAAGCGGATATGGCGAAATTGGTAGACGCACCAGATTTAGGTTCTGGCGGGAGACCGTGGGGGTTCGAGTCCCTCTATCCGCACCAACTGCCATAAGGCCAAAGAATTTCTCTCCCGCGTCTTGAGGCAAAATGCCGGAAACGGCGGGACAATGACAAGAAGTGAAGGTTTGAACATGCAGGTTACCGAAACGCTCAATGAAGGGCTGAAGCGCGAGATTAAAGTCGTGGTTCCGGCCGGAGATCTCGAAGCCAAGCTCGTTGAGCGGCTCGATACCGCGCGCGGTCGCGCCAAGATCAATGGTTTCCGTCCGGGCAAGGTGCCTGCCGGTCACCTGCGCAAGATGTATGGCCGTTCGTTCATGGCCGAGATCGTCAACGAAATCCTGAGCGATTCGTCGCGTTCGGTTCTCGCAGACCGTAACGAAAAGTCGGCCACCCAGCCTGAAGTCATCATGTCGGAAGACGAAAAAGAAGCCGAAAAGGTTCTCGACGGCAAGGCCGATTTCGTTTTCTCGCTGAACTACGAAGTTCTGCCGGCAATCGAAGTCAAGGATTTCTCCAAGATCGCCGTGACCCGTGAAGTCGTCGACATCACCGATGAGGAAGTCGATGAGCAGGTCAAGCGTATCGCTTCGTCGACCCGCACTTTTGAGACCAAGAAGGGCAAGGCCGAAAACGAAGATCGCGTCACGATCGACTATCTCGGTAAGCTCGATGGCGAGCCGTTTGACGGCGGCGCCGACAACGACGCACAGCTGGTTCTCGGTTCGGGTCAGTTCATTCCGGGCTTCGAAGAACAGCTTGTTGGCGTCAAGGCTGGCGACGAAAAGGTCATCAACGTGACTTTCCCGGCTGAATACGGCGCAGCGCATCTCGCAGGCAAGGAAGCCACCTTCGACATCAAGGTCAAGGAAGTTGCCAAGCCGAACGAACTCGAACTCAACGACGAAACTGCGACGAAGCTCGGCATCGAGTCGCTGGAGCGTCTGCGTCAGGTTGTTCGCGAACAGATCGAAAGCCAGTACGGCCAGATCACCCGCCAGAAGGTAAAGCGCCAGATTCTCGACGCTCTGGACGGCGATTATCAGTTCGAAACCCCGCAGAAGCTGGTTGACGCTGAATTCAACAACATCTGGCAGCAGATCAACTTCGACCTGCAGCAGGCTGGCCGCACCTTCGAAGACGAAGAAACCACGGAAGAAGCTGCTCGCGAAGAATACCGCAAGCTCGCTGAACGCCGCGTTCGTCTCGGCCTCGTTCTCTCCGAAATCGGTGAGAAGGCTGGCGTAGAAGTGTCGGAAGAAGAACTGCAGCGCGCCGTTTATGACCAGGTTCGTCGCTATCCGGGCCAGGAAAAGGAAATCTACGACTTCCTGCGCAAGACGCCGGATGCCGTGGCTAACCTCCGCGCCCCGATCTTCGAAGAAAAGGTCGTCGATCATCTGCTCGCCAACATCAACGTGACCGACAAGAAGGTCTCGAAGGAAGAGCTGACGGCTGAAGACGAAGACGGTTCGGAAGCAAAGCCTGCAAAGAAGGCTGCACCGAAGAAGAAGGCCGCTCCTAAGAAGAAGGCCGACGAAGACAAGTCCGAAGAGGCTTAATCTTTTCTATCTAGCGAATTTGGAACTGGCCGCGCATTGCGCGGCCTTTTCCGTTTCAACCCACGGATAAACGGCTGAAAAGCTTGCATCCATGGGGGCTTTGCTCTAGCCAGTAATCAATCCGTTTTTAGCTCAATCAGAATATTTGCGAGCCAGCATGTCCCTTATTGATACGCGCATACCGGAACCGAAACGCTTCATCTCCGGCGCCACCGGCGACTGGGAAGTCGTCATCGGCATGGAAGTCCATGCGCAGGTCACGTCCGAGTCGAAGCTGTTCTCCGGCGCTTCCACGTCGTTTGGTGCCGATCCGAACGCCAATGTGTCTCTGGTGGATGCCGCCATGCCGGGCATGCTGCCGGTCATCAATCTGGAATGCGTCAAGCAGGCCGTCCGCACGGGCATCGGTCTCAATGCCCAGATCAATCTGAAGTCGGTGTTTGACCGCAAGAACTACTTCTATCCCGATCTGCCGCAGGGCTATCAGATTTCGCAGTTCAAGCAGCCGATTGTCGGCGAGGGCAAGATCATGATTTCGGTCGGCCCCGACAATAAGGGCCAGTTCGAAGATGTGGAGATCGGCATCGAGCGCCTGCATCTGGAACAGGACGCGGGCAAGTCGATGCACGACCAGCATCCGACCATGTCCTATGTCGATCTGAACCGCTCTGGCGTGGCGCTGATGGAAATCGTCTCCAAGCCGGACCTGCGCTCGTCGGATGAAGCACGCGCCTACCTCACCAAGCTGCGCACGATTGTCCGCTATCTCGGCACCTGCGACGGCAATATGGACGAAGGCTCCATGCGCGCCGACGTCAATGTTTCCGTGCGTCGTCCGGGTGGCGAGTTCGGCACACGTTGCGAAATCAAGAACGTCAACTCGATCCGCTTCGTTGGTCAGGCCATCGAATATGAGGCCCGCCGTCAGATCGCCATTCTGGAAGATGGCGGTTCGATTGATCAGGAAACGCGCCTGTTTGATCCCGTGAAGGGCGAAACCCGTTCGATGCGCTCCAAGGAAGAAGCGCACGACTACCGCTATTTCCCAGACCCGGATCTGCTGCCGCTCGAATTTGATCAGGCCTTTGTCGATGCGCTGGCTGCCGAACTGCCGGAACTGCCGGATGAAAAGAAGCAGCGTCTGGTCGAAAAGCAGGGCATTTCGATCTACGACGCCTCTATTCTGGTCACGGAAAAGGCGATTGCCGACTATTACGAATCTGTCGCTGCCGGTCGCGATGGCAAGGCTGCGGCCAACTGGGTCATCAACGATCTGCTCGGCGCGCTCAACAAGGCGGGCAAGAGCATCGAGGAATCGCCGGTCAGCCCGGAACAGCTCGGCGCGGTGATCGATCTCATCAAGGACGGCACGATTTCCGGTAAGATCGCCAAGGATCTGTTCGAAATCGTCTGGAACGAAGGCGGAGACCCGAAGAAGCTCGTTGAAGAACGCGGCATGAAGCAGGTCACCGACACCGGGGCGATTGAAAAGGCTGTTGACGATATCATTGCGGCCAACCCGGACAAGGTCGAACAGGCCAAGGTCAAGCCGACGCTTGCCGGCTGGTTTGTGGGACAGGTCATGAGGGCGACGGGCGGCAAGGCCAACCCGCAGGCTGTTAATGATCTGGTTAAGGCCAAGCTCGGGATCGAAGAGTAATGTGGGTTCGAAGCGCCACTGAGGCCGATCTGAAGGCAGTGCACGAACTGCTGGTATCGACCTGGCACGCGACTTTCGACCACATTTTGGGCCGGGAGGTGGTCAAAGCCGTCACCGGCCAGTGGCATAGCGTTGCGGCGCTGAAAGCCAATCTGCGCAAGCCTTATTCGGAATTCATCGTCGCCGATAACGGCGAGGGTGGCATTGATGGTATGGCCTTCGCCAGCCAGTCCGAGGAAGGCAAGGCATCGCTGCACCAGCTTTATGTGCGCCCCGACGTGCAGGTTCAGGGCGTCGGCACGATGCTGCTTGCGGAAATCGAAATGGCTTTCCCGGATGTGCGCACGATCAAGCTCGAAGTCATCGAGAAGAATGCCAAGGCGGTGAGGTTCTACGAACGCAAGGGCTATGTCACGGTCGGGCGCAACGAAGATTGGGGCGATCCGAATTGCAAGGAACCCGTTCTGGTCATGGAAAAGTCGCTCGAGGGCTGGAGCGTGTGACGCTCTTCATACTCTTGTGACAGCGGCAACTTGACCCTTGCCTTGATCGGACGATAGGGCCATAAGCAAGAATAAAGCGGCAGTTTCGGCTGTCTGCGAGATGATGGATCTGGAAAAGGCCATGATGAAATTTCTTACGCAAGTCTTCACCTGGTGGAATGGCCAGACGCTCGGCACCCGCCTTCATACGTGGCGCAAGGGCGAGCGCGTCGGTGAGGACGAGTTCGGCAATATCTACTATCAGGGTGGCAAGGACTCCGAAGGTCGCACGCGCCGCTGGGTCATTTTCAATGGCTATGCGGAAGCGAGTGCAATTCCTGCGGGCTGGCACGGCTGGATGCATCATCGTGTCGATACGCCGCCAAGCAAGGAAGACTACAAGCCGCGCGACTGGCAGAAGCCGCATTTGCAGAACCTGACCGGCTCCCCGCTCGCCTATCGTCCCAAGGGCTCGATTGCGCGTCCGGGTACGGAACCGGCCGAGCGTCCACGTGTGACGGGCGAATATGACGCCTGGACGCCGGGTAATTAAGACTGACAAAGTTTACGATCCGGCGTGATTTTCACGCCGGATTTTCTTATTTGCCGTCGCCTTGCTTGTTTTTTCACTTAAAAAGCCGGGATAGACAGGCGACGAGGGTGTGATCGTGGCATTGCAACTTGCAGCAGAGCAACGAATCGTCACATTTCATGCCTAGGAATTATTCCAGTTTATTCGACAAACTTTGATGCGGGTTTCCGTTTTGACGAAGCATTCCCCCGGCACGGCTGGCAACGGAAAGAACAGAATCAAGAAGGCTGCATATGTGGCCCTGATTTCGCTTTTTACCGCTGTTGGCAGCTTGCACGCTGCTCAGGCAGAACGCATTTCCAATCCGGTCGCGGAGTTTTCGGGGCTGGATAAGATTACAGGCCGCATTACGACTTTTGACGTCTATATCAATGAGACGGTTCAATTCGGCGCGCTTCAGGTGACGCCGAAGGTTTGCTATTCCCGCACCGAAAATGAAGCGCCGCGCACCGACAGTTTTGTCGAGGTTGAGGAAATTACGCTGGATCGCAAAATACGCCGTATCTTCACCGGCTGGATGTTCGCAGACAGTCCCGGTCTCAACGCCGTTGAGCATCCGATCTATGACGTTTGGCTGAAAGACTGCAAGCAGAAGTCCGACGTTCCGGCACCGGCGGCAAAGCAGAACTGATCAAACCACCTTCCGACAGTTAGAAAAGGGCAATACCTTCGAGGGCTTGCTCGAGAATTTTCTCGTATTTCTTGCGGGGAACTTCGATTGCACCGAACCGCTCTAGATGCGGCGTGGTGAATTGGGTATCGAGCAACAGAAAACCCTGCTTGACCAGATGTTGCACCAGATAAGCAAGGCAGACCTTTGAAGCGTCACGCTTGCGTGTGAACATGCTCTCACCGAAAAATGCCCTCCCGAGCGTCACGCCATAAAGGCCGCCGACCAGCTTGCCCTCGTGCCATGCCTCGACTGTGTGGCAATGTCCGATTTCGAATAATTTGCCATAGGCTTCGCGGATTGGACCGTTGATCCATGTGCGCGCACGTTCGCCGACCCCGCTGGCGCATCCATCTATGACGCCCTCGAAATCGCTATCCAGCCTGATATCGAAAATGCCCTGCCGAATGGTCTTTTGCAGGCTGCGGGGGATGTGGAAACCATCCAGCGGAATAACACCGCGTTTTTCAGGGCGTACCCAGAAGACCTCTGGATCATCCGCCTCTTCGGCCATCGGGAAAACCCCGGTGGCGTAAGCGCGCAGGAGCAATTCCGGTTCGATTATATAGTCGTCCGGTTTTGCTCCTGCAGTCACTTATTTAAGCGCCTTCGTTCTCAGACTGGCTGGCCAGATATTTTTCCAGCCAGTGGATATCATAGGCACCATTGGCGATGTCCTGATTTCCGATCAGCTCCTGGAACAGGGGCAGGGTCGTCTTGACGCCATCCACCACGAATTCGTCCAGCGCACGACGCAGACGCATCATGCATTCGACGCGGTTGCGTCCGTGCACGATGAGCTTGCCGATGAGGCTGTCGTAATAAGGCGGAATGCGATAGCCGGAATAAACGCCGGAATCCACGCGGATGCCGAGGCCACCAGGCGTATGGTAGTGGGTGATGAGACCCGGCGATGGCGTGAAGGTGCGCGGGTCTTCGGCATTGATGCGGCATTCAATGGCATGGCCAGAGAAACGCACATCTTTCTGCTTCACCGAAAGGCCGAGACCCGCAGCGACACGAATCTGCTCATGCACAAGATCGATGCCGGTGATGGCTTCCGTGACCGGATGCTCCACCTGCAGGCGGGTGTTCATTTCGATGAAATAGAACTCGCCGTTTTCATAGAGGAACTCGATCGTGCCCGCACCGCGATAGCCAAGCTCGGCAACAGCGTTGGCGCAGATCATGCCGATCTTGTCGCGCGCTTCCGAATTAAGAGCCGGAGAGTTGGCTTCTTCCCAGACCTTCTGGTGACGGCGCTGCAAGGAGCAGTCGCGTTCACCCAGATGGATCGCGTTGCCCGCACCATCGCCCATGACCTGAACTTCGATGTGACGCGGCTTTTCGAGATATTTCTCGATATAGACGGCATCGTCACCGAAAGCGGCAGCAGCTTCTGAGCGAGCGGTTGCGAGCGCAACCGACAGGTCTTCCTCGGTACGCGCCACTTTCATGCCGCGACCGCCACCACCGGCCGAAGCCTTGATGATGACCGGGAAGCCGATTTCCTTGGCCACGCGGGCAGCTTCAACATCGTCGGTGATGCCGCCATCGGAACCAGGAACGACCGGAATGCCAAGGCGCTTGGCTGTGCGCTTGGCTTCGATCTTGTCGCCCATGATGCGGATATGCGAGGCGGTGGGGCCGATGAAGGTGATGTTGTGTGCTTCGAGAATTTCCGCAAACTTTGCGTTTTCGGACAGGAAGCCGTAGCCCGGATGGATCGCGTCGGCGCCGGTGATCTCGCAAGCAGCAACGATCTGGTGAATGTTCAGATAGCTGTCGCGCGAGGGCGGCGGTCCGATACAAACACTTTCATCCGCCAGACGGACATGCATCGCGTCGGCATCTGCCGTGGAGTGAACGGCGACCGTCTTGATGCCCAGTTCCTTACAGGCTCTGAGCACGCGAAGAGCGATTTCGCCACGATTGGCTATGAGGATCTTTTGAAACATGCGCTTGCTGCCAGTTCCCGTTTCGTGAAGTGAAGACACGTCAAACAATGGTTGAGCGACGCTTATTCGATCACGACGAGCGGTTCGCCGAATTCAACCGGCTGGGCGTCATCAATCAAAATGGCCTTGACCGTACCGGCGCGCGGGGCGGGAATCTGATTCATGGTCTTCATGGCTTCGATGATGAGGAGGGTCTGGCCTTCCTTCACCTGTGTGCCGACTTCGATAAAGTTGCGGGCGCCCGGTGCCGGAGCGAGATAGGCGGTGCCAACCATCGGCGAAGGAACGGCATTCTTTGCCAGTTCAGCCTTGGTCGGCTCGGCGGCTGACGGAGCGGCGGCAGGCGCTGCAACAGCAGCCGGTGCTGCGGCCGGATAAACGGTCGCTGCGGCCTGAACCGTTACATTGCGCGAAACGCGGATGCGCAGATCGCCATGTTCGATTTCGATATCCGTGAGGTCGGTATCGTTGAGGATATCCGCCAGATCGCGGATGGTTTCTTTGTCGATGACAGTGTTTTTGCTGGACATATCAGGCCCCTTTTACGCTTTGCCCGTTGTGTTCTTGTTCTTTGGCAATTGCCGCGAGCGCGCGTAGGCCGAGCAGATACCCTTCCGCGCCAAAGCCGCAAATGACGCCTTTGGCGACTGCGGATACATAAGAGTGGTGCCGGAAGGCCTCACGCGTATGAATGTTCGAAAGATGCACTTCCACAACCGTGACCTTTGCAGAGCGGATCGCGTCGTGAATGGCAATTGAAGTGTGGCTGTAGGCCGCCGGATTGATCAGGACATAGGCGTCTTTCTTGCCCGCTTCCTGAATCCAAGTGACCAGATCGCCTTCATAATTGGATTGGCGGAAATCAACGTCAAGATCGAGAGAACCGGATTCGCGCTTGCAAGCCTCTTCAATGTCGGCCAGCGTCGCAACGCCATAAATCCCCGGTTCACGCTTTCCCAGAAGATTGAGATTGGGACCGTTTAGAACAAAAACCGTCTTTGCCATTGTGTCCGCGCCAAATCCTTTGCAACCGATATCGTGTTACCACGAAAATTTAGTAACACTTCGCTTTCCATATAGAGAGCTTGGATGCAAGCCGAAACCCTATAATTCAGTGCAGATGTCCTGCCTGACCGGTTTTTCCCGCTATTCTTTGCGAGATGCACCGGCATTGCGGCATATTTGCTTTAATCGCCGGTTATCACCGAGTTTTGATAAGTGTGTACCCGAAACGCCTGTCAGGGAAAGCGTATCGGGCACAGCTGTCAGTTTTACTTCTTGGCGGCGGTACGTGCTGCGGCGATTCTCTCCACCAGACCATCGACACCGATAGCGCCCGGCACCAGCTCGCTGCCGATGATATAGGACGGCGTGCCGGTGATGTTGAGCTGCGTTGCCAATTGATAGGTATCCTGGAAAGCGCCGGTGATCGCCGGGTCTTTCATCTTTTCGCGCAGTGCGGTTTCATCGGCGCCAAGTTTGACGGCATCGGCAATCGCAGATGCCTCGGTCGCGCGCTCCTGTGCGCCCAGCAATACGCCGTGGAATTCAGCATATTTTTCCGGCATCAGCGCCTTGAAGGCCTGCGCAACAATATGCGCCTTCACCGAATCTGGGCCGAGGATTGGAAATTCCTTCATGACGAAACGAACATTCGGATCGTTTTTCAGGATGGCCTGCATGTCGGGCAGTGCGCGTTTGCAATAGCCGCAATTGTAATCGAAGAACTCATAGACGGTGACGTCGCCGTTCGGATTGCCGAAAACTGCGTCATGCTCGGGGTGGTAAAGTGCGCTCTGGTTGGCAGCCAGCACCTTCTTGACCTGCTCCTGCGCGTCATGCGCCTGCTTGGTTTCGAGCGCGGTCTGCACTTCCAGCATCAGTTCTGGGTTCTTGAGAAGATAGTTGCGCACCACATTTTCAATGGCTTGCTGGTTAAGCGGTGCCTCAGCCGTTGCTGCCGCTGCTGCTGGGGCGACGGGCGCAGCCGAATGGCGCGACAGACCCGCACCATAGCCAAGAGCCAGCGCTGCCAGACCGACAATGCCGCTTGCCAGCGTGATGGAAACTGCGTTCTTCATCTTCAAATTCCAATCCGTTTAAAAATACGCCCTGCCAGGAGGACTATGTCGGGCGTTATTTGCTTTTCTTCGTATTGATAATGTCCTGCGCACGCAACCAGTCCGGCGAGCCGGATTTCAGCTGCTTCTGTGCGCGGATTGCGAATATTTGGGCATCCTGAAGTTTGCCCGCATAGAAGTTCATGTCGGCGGTTGCGAGGTCTGCAAGGCCCATATTGCCCTGCTGGCCATAGGCCTGCGCGAGATATCCATAGCCGCCCGGAAACTCGGGATCGGAAGCAATGCCCGCTTTGATCTCCTTGATTGCGGTTGGCATGTTCGCCTTTGTGCCCGTCAGCATGAGTGCCCGTCCGTAGCTCATGCGCAGCAGCGGAGACTTGCGTGGGTCGAGCGATACGGCGGTCTGGAAAGCCTTTGCTGCGCCGGCGGCATCATTCGCCTTGATGAGAACTTCGCCACGCATTTCATAGAAATAAGGGTTCTTCGGCTGTTCCTTGATCAGCGCGTCGAATTTGGGCTGGGCGGAACGCGCAGCACCGTTCAGATAGGTGGTGATGGCGCTGCCATAGCGCGCCGGAAGCCCGCCGGGATTGCTGCGAAACATGCGTTGCAGCGCGCCCATATTGCCCGAATAAGCGGCAATCTTGGCGCGTGCCATGTCGTGACGCAATTGAAGTGCGGGTGAATCCGTCTTGTTGAAGTTTGGGCTCTTCTTGGCCAGTTCTTCCAGATTGGCGATACGTTCACGCGGAAGCGGGTGGCTGATGCGATACTGGTCGATCTGCGTGCCTGACAGGGAGAGGGCGGAGGCAAAACGCTGGAACGTGTCCAGCATTCCCTTGGACGACTGCCCGGTCGCATTGAGATAATTGACTGCCATACGGTCGGCGGTCATTTCCTCGGTACGCTGATAGCTGAGCAGGCTGCGCATTGCCGCCTCGGCGCTGCCAAGCGCGATGCCGCCGCCTGCACCGGCTGCAGACCCGCTGCCTGCTGCTGCGCCTGCAACGCCTGCGCCCACGCCGAGCAACATGCCGATCACCGCCATGGTCCGCGCGCGGCTCAACTGTTCCCGCAGGCGATCCTGATGCCCGCCCGCCAGATGGCCCGCCTCATGCGCGATCACGCCGATGATTTCATTGGGCGTATCGGCCTGCATGATCGCGCCGGTATTGATGAAAATGCGCCGCCCATCGACAAAGGCGTTGAAACTCGGCGAATTGACGAGGATGACGCGCACGCCACGGCTGGAAAGACCAGCGGCCTTCAGGATCGGCGCGGCATAATCTGAAACCAGTGCTTCGATTTCCGCGTCGCGCACGATCGGTACACCACGCGACTGGGCGGATGCAGGCATAACTCCCGTCACCGCCACGGCAAGTGCTGAAAGTGCGGCCACAGAACGGCGGACAAATCGTCCAAAGGATAAGGTTCCAGTCGGGAACGGCGCGATCAATGCTGCCATAATGCTCGTCGTCCTCCTCGTCATTTCATGCGAATCTCGCATCGGTTCATTCATCGTATCGGGAAACAAGTTCCGGTTCAGGACCTTATAGCCGTCTCAGCGCTTTTTAAACGATATCTCGACAAGGCAGCATGATCTTAAAAGTCGGATATCGGGCGTGCAATCTCTGCCGACTTTGATATCCGGTCAATTCCGATATTGTTGCCATCAATCTGTAGACCCCAAAGCGCGTTATGACTGCGCTACCGGTGTCGTTTACAAGCATTCATCCAAGACAATGTACCCAATTTCCTAAAAGCGCTGTTGCTTTAGCAATCCGGCGTTTATACGGCGGTGATGTTGTGTTGTGTCCGTGCGGCGGCTCCAGCGGAGCGCCTGCAATGTTCTGGAGGTAAAGTTGATCAGTCTTTCTAGCCGCAGCGCGGTTGAGCCATTCCACGCCATGGATGTTCTGGCCGAAGCCAACCGCCGCCGCGCGGCAGGTCATCCGATCATTTCGATGGCGGTTGGCCAGCCCGCAGATCCGGCACCGCAAATCGTGCGGCAGGCCGCCGAACAGGCGTTGAAAGACGGGCGCATCGGCTATACCGACGCGCTGGGGCTGGTTGAACTGCGTGAAGCGATTGCCACGCATTATGCCGAT
>Ga0180219_1000933_pt1 | contig 20706 bp, 16 predicted proteins | sample eDN3rd30CBELigMG_FD_151338 | JGI IMG/M metagenome (GOLD analysis project Ga0180219, IMG submission 151338) | Enriched Miracle-Growth compost microbial communities from Emeryville, California, USA - eDNA 3rd pass 30_C BE-Lig MG (version 2)... ...
CGCCCGTAGCTCAGCTGGATAGAGCATCAGACTACGAATCTGAGGGTCGGACGTTCGAATCGTTCCGGGCGCGCCATTCTCGAACAAAAGAGAGAACTGCGGGCGTGGTTTTGGCCACGCCCCCTGCGGCACTCCGGGCCAGCACGGCTTTGGAGCCGCTGATGCGGATTTCCCGGTCATTTACGCGCACCTCGCTTAGCAGCAGCCGGACGTAGGCTTGCCGCAGATCAGGCGAACCGTGATGCAGCTTGTCGCGTAGGAGCAGGGCCAGCTTCTCGATCTTGTCCGGAGTAATCACCGGTTCGGCCATGGCGAGACGGCGGGTGAGATCAACGATCTGGTCGGCAAGTTCATCCCCCGAAAACGGAGATTGACCAACCGCTCACGCATTGAGGCATCCTCTGCATCCATCAGACCCTTCTCGACCAGTTCCAGCAGTCGAGCGATGCCTGCTTCGGACTCCTTATGATCCTGGCGCATCTGGCGCAGCCGATCCCGGTTGCGGTCCTCGCGTTCGAGCGCGGTGCGCAGGTAGTCGCCGAGCAGGCCAACGAGGTGCTCGGGCTGCAATATCTGCTTTGTCACCTCGCCGATCACGATGCCGTCGAGCTTGTCCATTGGCATCCGCAGACCCTTGCAGCCGAACGGACCTTCCTTGAGCCGGGTCGAGCAGCAGTAATAGCGATACTGCCCGCCCTTTCCGGTGTTCTGGATCAGCGCCGCCCCGCAGTGGCCGCATCGGGCTACGCCAGCAAGCAACGTCGGCGAGTTGACGATACGCGGAGCAACGCGCTTGGGCGCCCGGCTCTGGAGCAGCGCCTGCACGGCGTTGAAGGTCTTCTCGTCGATGATGGCGGGCACCACGAACGGCACCCATTCTGACGGCGGGCGGGGCCGACCCTTGCGGCTGTCGGTGCGGTTGAAATGATGCAAGCCGTGATAGGTGGTGGAAGTCAAGATGTCGTGGACGCCGCCTGTGGTGAACCTGCGGCCCCTCCTGAGGATGCCACGCTCGTTGAGCCAGGTCGCGATGGCCTTCACGCCCATGGGTCGCCCTTCAGTGCCGGAAGCCATATCGAAGATCATGCGGACAACGCGCGCCTCGGCCTCGTCGATGACCAGCACCTTCTTATCCTTGCTGCCGCGACGCTCAGCGATCTCCACGCCATAGCCATAAGGTGGGCGTGAACCGTTCCAGAAGCCCTGTCGGGCGTTCTCCAGCATTGAACGATGAGTGTGCTTTGCGTTTTCCTTCGATTGGTATTCGTCGAATACGTTGACGATCTTTCGGATCAGCTCGCCCGAACTGTCCTGCCCAATGTCCTGCGTGATGGAAAGCAAACGGACTCCAGCCTTTTCCAGCTCGCGGACATAGAATTCGCTGTGCAATGCATCCCGGCTGAAACGGCTGAGGGAATGAACGATGATCAGGTCAAACGGATGATCCGTGCCCTTTGCCTTCCAGATCATTTCCTGAAAAACAGGGCGGTCCTCATCTCTTGCGGAGGCACCTGGCTCAGAGAAAACCTCTATCACCTCGATGCCCTGCTGCTGGCACCATTGGCGACATTGCGTGATCTGATCCGGCAACGACAGGTCATGCTCAGCCTGGCGAGCCGTCGACACTCGGGCATAAATAACTGCGCGGGTCATGATCCTTCCCCTCGCAGTATGCGAATGACTTCGGCATGGCGGGAGTAGGCTGTGAAGCTGGTCGCCTGATTGTAGAATTTCTGGCTGGAGGCCAGCGTCATGTGGCCGAGCAGCTGCTTGGTCATGCCGATTAGCTCCGGGCGCTCCAAGGCAACTTCTGTAGCTGCACAATCGCGGAACAGGTGCGGAGAGAGGTCTCGTCCGAAGTGCTTGCGCGTCGTCTTCGTCACGCGGATGCTGATGTCATTGGCTGGCATTCGGCGGCCCCGACGTCCGATCCAAAGCCAACCTTCATCCGGGATGCCGGGCTTGAGCAGGACGCGCCGAACCCGATCGAGATAGGTGAAGGTGGCCTGTTCGAGCCGTTTGGGCACATAGCCGTCGAAAGGCACACCCTTTTTTGTCTCTTCGCGCGGGATCGTGATCCTTATGCCGAAGTCGTCGACGATCAGGTTCTGGCCGATCCGCAGGTCTGCGAGATTGCGCCGGCGCCACAGACGGTGAACCAGCAGCCCGATGATCAATCCCTCGCGATAGATCGGAGCGCCGCTGCGATGGCCGTGCCGCAGCTTATCCAGGCCGATGTCCATCAGCCTGTCGGAGAGCAGGACGATGTCGGCTATGCGCACCATGCGCGGCAGCTTGGGGCGCGAAGGCTTGGCCGTGTTCGTCATCCGGTGCGCGAGCCTGGTCAGCCAGTGGACACCATCGGGCGGCGCGCATGCACGGAGCACATAGGCGATACCCCGGACGGCGCCCGCGACCGTTCCTTCCGCGCGGCCGGTGCTGTATTCCGTGATGAAAGCCTTGATGAGTTCCCTCGTCACACGATCGCTCGGGTGGACAACGGGATCGAGTTGTCCGTTTCTGTCCAGCCAACCGAGCCACATGCCGTTGCCGCGCTCGCATATCTTGATGGTTGGAGGGCGCCATCCGGTAGCGAAGCCTGCATCGTCGTCGAACGGTCCGCTGGGTTGCCGGGCGGTCTCCCAGAGAGACCGATCGCGAGCAGGCCACTGATCGAACGGAAGCGGAGGGAATACCTGTTTGGTCACAGCAGGTCTCCCTCGTCAAAATCATCCTCGATATTGCGGCTCGGTGGCTTTGACGGCTTGGCCGCAGCTTTCGAACGCATCTCCTCGATCAGTCCGTCGTACCGGGCGAAGGCATCGTCAGTCAGAAGGCCCTCATAGAAGCGGATGGTGGTCTCGATATTCTTGTGTCCGAGCAAGCGACGCACGGTCTCGTAATCGCCGGGGTTGGCGAGGAGATAGAGATGGGCTGCAAGGTGCCGCATGAGATGGGCATGGATGACGACGCCGATCTCCCGCCTGACAAAGGCAGCGAGTTGCTTTGACAAGGCTGACGATCCTTTGCGTGTCCCGCGCTGCCCGACGAACAGGGCTGTGGTCGGTCCTTTCATGAGGACCGGCCGAAACACTTTCACATAGCGGTCGAGAATGGCGCTCAGCTCTTCGCCGAGTTGAGCGTCGATGGCCCACTGGTTCTTCACCTCGCATGCCGGGATCGAAATACGCCAAGCCCCGATGCTGCCAGCGATCGGAGGAATGATGGTGGTCGCAAGATCGAGTTCCGACGGGTTGCGGATACGCATCGGCACATGCAGCAACAAATCAAGCAGAGCTGCCATCTGCATACGAAGGGCTTGCCGAACCGTGGGAGTTTTCACCGCTCGCAGGTCATCTGCGACTTTCAGCGGCAGGTTGAGCAGCTTGCCGCGAACCGAAGGATCGAACAGCGGGATCAGCCGCTCCCGGTTCTTTTCGCACATGCCGCTGGCCTTGAAGCGGACCTTCTTCGCCAGCTGCTTCAGGACCGCGCGACTGTCCTTATCCAGATCGAGATAGCGGGCGATGCTCAGAACGGCGGTCGCGATACCGTGCAAGTCCAAGCGCGCCCTGTCATCCAACGGCCGACCGCCCAACCGAAGTTCGAATGCCCGCTTTACGGTTGCGGGATCGACGACCGTGGCCAGCGACGGGAAGTCGTCCGGAGACATACCGTTATCGACCAGCGTGGTGAGCATCGCGCGGACGCGATTATGATAGTTATCCAGCGTCACCGGCTTGATCGGACGGTGCTCCTCATCGAACGGGTCCTCTTCCAGCATCCTCTCGCCGTAGGCGCGCAGCTCGTCCTGAAACGATTGCGGAAAATCCACCCAGCGCACGAGGCGTTTGCCGATCGGGTCGGGCGCGGGGATTGTCTGGCAGGATGATCCCTCCACCGCGATTGCTCGGTTCCATGCGCGGCGAGCGACATGACCGCGTTCACGCGGATTGGTCTGGGTCATCTGCTGGTCGAGATAGGCGTAGTAGCCATCGAAGGCGGCAGGCGAGACGTCGTGCGGACTGATCTCGCGGATTGAGCACCAGCCCGCGAAGCGGTGAACTTCATCCCTGTTCCGCCGGGACAGCGGCGCGATGAGCATCTCCCATTCGACATTCAGTTTGAAATTGCGGCGCTGGCGATGAACCTTGACGCCGCCGATCTCCAGTGCGCCTCGAAGACGCGACATGATATTCGCCCAGCTTCCCTTGGTGTATCCGGCCAGTAGCCAGGGCGCCTTTGCACCAAGGGTACGGATGGTGCCGGGATCGGCGATGATGTCATCGGGCGTAAGACCGCAGACCTTGGCGAAATTCTTGATGGCGGAACACAGCTCCCGCCGCTTCCACAGCGGGATTTCATCTAGGTTTATGATCAGCTCGGCGAGCAGACGAAGAGTCAAAGTGGGGGCGCTAGGCGCAGGCATGGTGAAGCCCTCCTCTTGGCAGGTAGATGACTGGTGATGACTGGTGTGATCAGGGGGGCTGATTGGTGATGCCCCCGGTGCCCATTTTTATTGAAAATGGGGCTTCAGGGTTTCACCAAACCCTTGATCCGTCCTTGGATGACAGGACGGGGCAGGACATCAGAGGTCCTGAGCGCAGCGCGCTTCGAACAGCGCGACGTTCGCCGCCGACACGCGGACGGCCCGCCCGATACGATGCTCTACGATGGCGCCTTGCTCGATCAGGCGGCGGATAGGTCGCTGCGACAGGCTCCACCGGAGCGCCAGTTCGGCGACGGTATAGAACGCCTTGCGCCCCGACGGCGGCGGTGCGAGAGATCGACTTGCGACGGCGGTTGTTTTCTTCGGCACGCGGATGGACATGGCAGCAACTCCTTCAGGGCGTTGCAGTCACCTGGCCTCCGTCAGACTGGATGGGCCAACACATGACTGCGTCTGACCCCAAGAGAAGCGCGAAGTTCAGCCTGAGGCAATGGCCTGGCCGGGAGGTGGTCTAAGGACTGTCCCACTAGCCCTCGAAAGAATTAGAGCAGGCAACGGAAGCGGTAGAATTGCGCACTTTTTCAACTCACTCATCGGGTGGTCTGTGTCGATTAACGGAGGCGTGCCCGGCCATGCTTGCGTGCCGCAGGTCGTCATGACCCCGCTCGGACGCGAATCATGACAGCTACTGCCGACTGGCGCCCGACCATCACCACACCCCGGCCACACCGTGTCGGCAGCATCGTGGGCCGGCCGCCAGCAACTGTTTGTGGACGAAGACGCGAGATGATCACCGCTCGTCGAAGAGGATCGCGTCGATCTCGCGCGCGAGATAGGCACGCAGGATGGCGACTTCTTCGCGAAGGACCGGCATGGCGGTTGGCAGGTCGCTGATGACGCCAGTGCCGGGACCGCTTGAGCGCACTGCATGAGGCCCAGCTCGCTTGCGCCGGATGACGATCAGCCCACGCCGTTTCGGCGTCGGGCGGCCTGTCGAACCAGGGCAGGAGGTGGGCTTGGGGTCCATCTCCCATTGTCTACGGGAAGCGGTCCCGCGCAACCAAGCCCTATTGAAAGGGGCGGGGCGCTCCGTAGCCCACTTGCCCGTCCTATTCGATGCCATGCAATTAATTGCACACGATACGATCTGATCTTATTGCTTGTATTTCCGATGGTTAGACGTTTCCAGGCACTCGCCTCCAACCGCGTCAAGGCATCGCACGGCTTCACGCCGTGTCGGGATGCTCAATGCCTGGTGCCGCTCTCATCGGGCAAAGACAGCCGACCTGAACGGTCCAATTTCTCCACTTGTGTCACCGCCCACCAATCGTTCTCGTCGCGCAGGAACTCGATCACGGCAAGCATCTCGTCATCACTGCCATGCTCGCGAACTAGCAGTTCAAGCCGGCCGAGCTGTTCCTCCACCCATTTGCCCGTCATGTGTTGCTCGATGTCGACGAGTGTTGGTGTCTGCCGATCCGTTTTGCTCATTTGCCTGATCTCCATGCCTGATGAGGGAGATGATGCCGAACCCGCCGGGCAGCGCAAGAGCGAGTGGAGGCTCCGGAGCAAACCGTGACCAGGGACACGATGGAGCTGCCCGACAGGGTGAAGGTCAGTTCGACACGACGTGATCAAGCAGTTCGGTGAGGACGGCCTCCTTGTTCAGCAAGCCCCTTGAATGCGGAATGGCGCCCGCCGCCAGAAGCGCACGCTCGAATACGGCATATTGCGCGCTATCGAGATGAAGGACCACGGTCTTGCCGTCAGGGTCGAACTCGTTCCCACGCAGATACATCTTCAGCTCATGCGCGGTAGCGTCAGCTGCCTTCGCGAGCAGCCTGTCGATGTTGCGCTTGTCTACATAGGGCGAGAGCAGCGCAAGCTTTGTCCAGCCGATCCGCCGCAGCCGTTCGATCGGAACTTCGAGGTCTTCGAACGTCCGGCTGATCTGGGCGAGATTGTATGCCTTGCGAATACCGATCTTCAGCTGCTTGGCGACCGACCTGAAGTCCTCCGGGTGATTTTTCTTTGTCTCGCGCAGGTGCCGCGCGACCTCCAGGAAATGATCGCCCATCATGTCGACGATGAGCTGGGGCACCTTGGCCGCTTTGTTTTTCGTCCCTTCCATTGTTCCAAACCTTTGAAGTTGTTGGGAACTATCTCCTATGGAAAAGACGCACCTCGGCAAGGGAATTGCGCAGAAAAATGGCTGGTTTCTATGGGTTTGGAGCTGGAACGGCTATGGATGCTTCACGACGAAAACCGTCAGCGTGCGAACGCATCCACTACAGAGCATGAGCACGCCAACAGAAGAGAAAGCCGACATCCATATAATGTGACGCACATCGCGGCGGATACGCTTCACTTGGAACTGAGTATCGTTCATGGTCTGAATTTGCTTCAGCTAGCGCGAATGTGCAATCCCGTGATCGTCGCGGCCTGAGCAGGCTATGGCTCGATATGGTGTCTGCCAGAAAACTCTGCCGCCTTCTCCGCATCGAACAGTTCGGCGACGTCGACCTTCAAAGCATCCGCGATCCTGACGAGCACCTTCACTGACGGATTACGGACCCCACGTTCCACCCCGCTGATATATCCGCGATCGAAGCCGCTGTCGGTCGCGAAATCCTCCTGCGTGATCTCCCGTTCCTTCCGTAGTCGCCTGAGATTCCAACCTATGCGTTTGTGAACGTCCATTACGGTGGACGATCAGTTCATGCGACTGATTAGCCCACGACTTATAAGTCTCATTTTTCTGGACGCAGTTGCACCGATCACGCAGAGAAGGAGCATGGCAAGGCATCGCGCAGTCCCGGTTCTCATCACCCACGACAACAATCGCAGCGCGTTGACGCGCGTTCGGCTCGGTAACGGCCTGCATGAAGAGAAGTGGCTCCAGGCACTGATCCATGATCATCCGGCCATCCTTCCCATCTCGGACATCGAGCCTGGCTTTGGCGATCTGATCGCGGCCGCCCGCGAAGTGCCAACGGGTCACGGCAATGTCGACAATCTCTATCTCACGCCGTCCGGCGACATCGTGCTCGTCGAGACCAAGCTGTGGCGAAACGGGCAGATGCGCCGCGAGGTGGTGGCGCAGGCGCTGGACTATGTGGCCGCGCTTACCCTGATGGGATACGAAATGTTCGAGACGGCTGTTGCACGAGGACAGCAAGCACCGCGTCGCCTATACGATCTTGTCCGTGATCATCCCGAAGCTCTGGAAGAGGCGGAGTTCATCGACGCGGTCTCGCTGAACCTGCGGCGAGGCAGAATGCTGGTCATTGTCCTGGGCGACGGCATCCGCACCGAGACGGAGGCGCTCAGCGATCTGCTCCAAAGCCATGCGGGCGCGCATTTCACTTTCGCGCTTGTCGAGCTTGCCACATGGCAGAGCCGGGCAGGTGACATCCTCGCTGTGCCCAGCACGCTGGCCAAGACCGTGATGATCGAGCGCGGTATCGTCCGTGTCGAGGATGGGACGGCGACCATCCATCCGATCCCAGTCGCTGCCCAGAAGGGGCCTCAGTCGATCAGCTCGGCGGACTTCTGGGACATGATGGCGAAACGCGAGCCGTCGCTGCCTGCCGCCATCCGGTCGTTCCTGTCGGCGCTCGAACCGCTGGGCGTCTATCCCGACCTCAAGGCCAGCCTGAACCTGAAGCTCGATCTGGCTGACCAGGATAAGCCGATCAACTTCGGCTACATCATGAAGAACGGCACGTTCTGGCCGAACCCCGCATCTTGGACGCTGCCACAAGCGATCTGGCGTCCCTATTTCGAGGCGCTAGCCCGGATGGTCTGTGGCACCGTGATCGACGAGCCCAACAATAAATATGTCGCCGTCAACGGCCGGTCAGGCCCCAGGATCGAGCAGTTCCTGCCGGAGCATCAGGGCGCGTGGGTCGCTGCGATCGAGCAGACAATCGGGGCCATCAATGTTCATCCATAGCTGTTCCCCTTCCGTCCCAATCCGGTTATGCACCTGAGGCGCGGGGGGACGGAAGGTCTTGATACTGGCCAGACCGGGGTGTTCATAAGCTCTGTTATCCCGCCGATTCAGCGGCATCCTGTCGCTTGGATCGAAGGAATGGAGAGTGTGTCCACCCAATGAGCAGCTTGCGTGAACTGCTAGCCCAATATCGTGATTCCGCCCGTAGCGAGCGGGAGAAGGGCAACTATTTCGAGCGGTTGGCGGTCGATTTCATCAAGAACGACCACGGCATGGCGCAGGAGTATGAGGATGCTTGGCTGTTCTCGGAATGGGCTACCGCCAACGGCCTAGACGGCCGTGATACCGGCATTGACGCCGTGGCCAGGATACGCGGCGAGGACACCTTCTGCGCCATCCAGTGCAAGTTCTACCGCGAAGGCCATCGCATCCAGAAGGCGGATATAGACAGTTTCTTCACTGCGTCGGGGAAGCGTCAGTTCAGCCGCCGACTCATCATCGACACCACCGATGCCCCTTGGAGCCAGAACGCCGAAGCGGCGATGGACGATCAGGACAAGCCGGTAACGCGGATCGGCCTTGATCGCCTTGAAGACAGCCCCATCGACTGGTCTGCCTACCTCTTGCGGGATGAAGTGCGCCTTGCCCCGCCGAAGACGATCCGGCCCCACCAGCAGGACGCCCTTACCGCCGTCCGCACCGGCTTGGCCGAGTCAGATCGCGGCAAGCTTATCATGGCCTGCGGCACCGGCAAGACCTTCACGGGCTTGAAGATCGCCGAGGACATGGCGGGCGCGGGCAAGACTGTCCTGTTCCTTGTCCCGTCGCTCGCCTTGATGAGCCAGACCATCCGCGAATGGACGATAGACACCGGCACACCGCTTCGCGCCTTCGCTGTCTGTTCGGACGTGCAGGTGGGCAAGCGGCGCAAATCGGATAGCGACGTGGCCGAGATCGAAACCCACGATCTTGATTATCCCGCGACCACCAATGCGTCCAAACTGGCGGCGAAGGCATCCCGCCCCGCCGCCGACCGCATGACGGTGGTGTTTTCCACCTACCAATCCATTCAGGTCATCAGTGACGCGCAGCGCCGCCACGGCCTGCCGGAGTTCGACCTTATCATTTGCGACGAGGCGCACCGCACCACCGGCGCGACCTTGGAAGGGGAGGACGAGAGCAACTTCGTCAAAATCCACAGCCAAGACTTCATCGCGGGCCGGAAGCGCCTATACATGACCGCCACGCCCCGCGTGTTCGGCGATGCGGTCAAGAGCAAGGCGAACGAGGCGTCCGCCGTTCTGTGTTCGATGGACGATGAAGCCCTCTACGGCGAAACCCTCTTCGCCCGTGGGTTCGGGTGGGCCGTCGAAAACGGTCTCCTTACCGACTATAAAGTGCTGGTGCTGGCCGTGGACGAGCAGATGGTCAGCGGCGGTGTGCAGCACCGCCTTGCCGATGGCACCAGCGAACTGAAGCTGGACGACGCCACCAAAATCATCGGCTGTTATAAAGCCCTCACCAAGCGCGGCCTCAAAGACGAGCTGCTCACCGACCCCCAGCCGATGCACCGAGCCCTGGCCTTCTGCAAAGACATCGCCACGTCCAAGCTGGTGCAGAACGAGTTTGCGGCCGTCATCGCCGAGTATCTGGAATCCGATGAGGGCAAGGAAACCGAGGGCGACACCACGCCGCTCGACTGCCAGCTTGAGCATGTGGACGGCACTTTCAACGCCAAGGCCCGCAACCGGCTCTTGGATTGGTTGAAGGAAGAGCACGGCGATCATGCCTGCCGCATCCTCACCAACGCCCGCTGCCTCTCGGAAGGCGTGGACGTGCCCGCACTTGACGCCATCCTGTTCATGCACCCGCGCAAATCGCAGATCGACGTGGTGCAATCGGTCGGGCGCGTCATGCGCCGCGCCCCGAACAAGAACATGGGCTACGTCATCCTGCCCATCGGCCTGCCCGCTGGCGTCACTCCCGAAGACGCCCTCAATGACAACGAACGCTACCGCGTGGTGTGGCAGATTTTGAACGCCCTGCGTTCCCATGACGAACGCTTCGATGCCATGATAAACAAGGCAGACCTTGGCGTGGACGTGTCCGATCACATCGAAGTAATCGCCGTATCGAACAAGCTCCCCACCAAGAAGGACAGCAAGGGCGCGAAGCCGAACATCGGCCACGGCAGCGCGGCCGATGATAACGACCGCGAGCAGGGCGACCTTGCGCCCGCCGATCCCGTGCAGACCACCTTTTTCTTTGACGAGTTTTCCAAAGCCATCATGGCTAAGATCGTCCGCAAGTGCGGGCGGCGGGATTATTGGGAAGATTGGGCAGGCGACATCGCCAAGATCGCCCAGACGCACATCGCGCGCATCACCGCTTTGGTGGAGAAGCCGGACACGCCCGAACGGGCGGCCTTTGAAGCCTTCCTTGCCGAGATCAAGGATGACCTCAACGACAGCATCGGCGCAGGCGAGGCGATTGAGATGCAACCCCGTCTCCAAAGCCATGCAGGCCGTCTTGGAAGCGTTGCATGAACACAATTTGGAAAAGGAAGCCGAAAGCCTCAATAAGTTCTACGACAGCGTGAAGCGTCGTGCCGCTGGTATCGATCGCGCCGATGCCAAGCAGAAGATCATTGTGGAGCTATACGACAAGTTCTTCCGCAACGCCTTCCCCAAGATGACCGAGCGGCTCGGCATCGTCTATACGCCGGTCGAGGTGGTGGATTTCATCATCCACTCGGTCAACGAAGTGCTGCAAACTGAATTTGGTCAGACCCTTGGAAGCCAAGGCGTCCACATCCTTGATCCGTTCACCGGCACCGGCACCTTCATCACCCGCTTGCTCCAATCCGGCCTTATCAAGCCCGAAGAGCTGGCGCACAAATACCGGCACGAGATCCACGCCAACGAGATCGTCCTTCTCGCCTACTACATCGCCGCCATCAACATCGAGGCGGCCTATCATGGCGTGGCGGGTGGGGATTACGTGCCGTTTGAAGGCATCTGCCTCACCGACACCTTCCAGCTCTACGAGCAGGAACGCGACCTTATCAGCGACTTGATGGAGGAAAACAGCAACCGGCGCACCCGCCAGAAGGAATTGGACATACGGGTGATCGTGGGCAACCCGCCCTATTCCGTGGGGCAGGGCAGCGCTAACGACAATGCCGCTAACCTCTCTTACCCCAAGCTCGATGGCCGTATCCGCGACACCTACGCTGCCACCTCAGCTAATACAAACAAGCGTGCTCTTTACGATAGCTATATACGTGCGATCCGGTGGGCCAGTGACCGGATCGGCGATGCTGGCGTGGTGGCATACGTTTCCAATGCTGGCTGGATCGACGGCAACGCAATGGACGGATTGCGAAAGTGTCTGGTTGACGAGTTCGCCAGCATCCATGTCTTCCACTTGCGGGGCAATCAACGCACATCGGGCGACCGTTCAAGACGTGAGGGCGGCAAGATTTTCGGCGGTGGCAGCCGCACGCCGGTTGCCATCACGCTGCTGGTGAAGAATCCGAACGCCTCCGAGCAGGGATCAATCCGCTTTCATGACATCGGTGATTATCTGAGCCGTGAAGAGAAGCTGTCTATTGTATCTCGCTTTGGCAGCGTTGGCGGGATTGAACGGGCGGATAGCTGGCAACGAATTACACCAGACGGGCATGGTGATTGGCTCGGTCAACGTGATGAGAGCTATGGCGCTTTCCTTTTGACCTCAGAGAAGAACACGAAAGAGAGCACTCTTTTTTCTATGCACACAAGAGGCGTTCAGACGACACGCGACGCTTGGTGTTTCAACTATTCAGAAACATCGCTCTGGCGAAATGTGGAGCGCGCTTCCGAAGCATACAATCGGTATGCTCGTGACCATGTAGCGGGTGGCACCGACACTACCGAGTTTAGCTGGTGCGATAAGACACGCAAAGCGGCAGAGCTAGGGAAACCATATCAGCCTAGCAAAGAGCGACTGTTTCTATCTGACTTTCGGCCATTCACAAAATCATGGCTCTATACGGATGGCTTTTTGAATTGGAGCGCCTATCGCACTGCACAGCTATTCCCACAGACTGACATAAAAAACCTTGCGATTGGAGTACCAAGCCGAGGGTTTCGTGGTCAATTCTCGGCGCTAATGTGCTCGTTAATACCTGGCCTCTATTTTGCCAGCATGGACTGTAGCGAGTTTTTCCCACGCTACACCTACGGGCGTCTGCCGGATGGAGACCTGCTCTCAGCGGCAGGGTCGTCGCCGAACGCACCGGAAGGATACGTCCGACATGATGGCATCACCGATGACGGGCTGGCGCACTTCCAAGCTGCCTATCCGGGGGAGGCCATCACCAAGGACGACCTCTTCTATTACGTCTATGGCCTGCTGCACTCCGAGGATTACCGCGCCCGCTTCGCGGACAACCTCTCCAAGCAGCTCCCACGCATACCGGCGATGAAGAAAGCCGAGGATTTTTGGGCGTTCGCGGAGGCAGGGCGGAAACTTGGCGCCCTGCATTGCAACTATGAGCAGGCGGAACCCTATCCTGTCACCTTCGCGCGCGGTGATACGTCGCTGGCACCGCCCGGCGATCCCGAACGCTTCTACCGCGTGGAGCAGATGAAGTTCGCAGGGAAGCGCCCCAAGCTCGATAAATCCACCGTCATATACAACGCCAACATCACCATGACCGGCATCCCGCTTGCCGCATACGAGTATGTGGTGAACGGCAAACCCGCCCTCGAATGGGTGATCGAGCGCCAGTGCGTGAAGACGGACAAGGCGAGCGGCATCGTCAATGATGCCAACCGCTATGCCACCGAGACCGTGGGCGATCCCGCCTATCCGCTCTTGCTGTTCCAGCGCGTCATCACCGTGAGCATTGAGACCATGAAGATCGTGAAGGCGCTGCCGCCCTTGGGGGATTTGTCGTGAGCATATGGGACTATTGGGCGGCAACCGCCGCCGGGCGAACCAATCTCCGGCTCTTGCTCCCCGGCAAGGGCTGGACGGCCTATGCTGACCGTTTGGACGATGACGGCAAGGTGATCGAACGCGGCAGCAAGGAGGAAATAGACAGTGCGCTCATTAATGCGCTGTCTGCCTCTAACTTCGCCACGCTCACCGGCGCGGGTGCGTCATTTTGTGCACGTAACGCGGATGGTCTCCCGCAAGCGCCCTCCATGCCCGATCTTTGGAGCACGGTGGAGGCGGCCATAGGGCAAGCCGAGTTTGTGGCGATTCTCGCCAAGTTCTCGAACGCGAAGGTGGACGAGAACATCGAGAAGCTCTTGAGCCTCTGCAAAGTGTATCTCGAATTGAACGAAGCGGCCGACGAGAACGACGAGGACGTGGCGGCCGTGCGCGCCTTCGTAACGCAGGCCGAGGCCAGTATCCTCACGCAAGTGGATTTTGTCGGGCCGGAAACGGCGCTGCCCGCCCATGAGGCGTATGTGCGGAAGATCGGGCGGAGAGGGTTCCGCAAGGCGCGGGCCAAGCTGTTCACCACCAATTATGATTTGACGATTGAGGAAGCCGCGCGCCGGTTGCGTTTCACCGTCATTGACGGTTTCTCGCACTCATTGGATCAGGTCTATGATCGCCAGCACTTCGAGCTGGACATTGTGCGGCGTGAGGCGGGCAAGGAAGCGCCGGACTACATCCCCAACGTCTTCCAGCTATACAAGCTGCACGGATCGGCGGATTGGCGCCGGATCGGCGCGGAAGTGGTGCGCTCGCGCGATAACGCCACCGGCCAGCCCGTGCTTATCTATCCCCGGTCAAGCAAGTATCAGGAGGCGTTTGACCCGCCCTATCTCGACATGATGGGAGCCTTTCAGGCCGCCTTGCGCGAACCGGACACCGCGCTCGTCATCGCTGGCTTCGGGTTCAAGGACGACCACATCAGCCGTCCCGTCATGTCTGCTCTCGAATCCAACCTCACCCTGCGGCTGGTCATTTGCGACCCGAGCTTCGTCACATCGGAATACGCACTGTGCGGCGAAAACGCCGAACCGCCCGCCCATGCGATCCCGGTGGGGGTGGCCCATGACAATCCATTCCTTGCCAAGATCACCGCGCTGGCGGAGCGGGGCGATCCCCGCATCCACCTCGTCAACGGCCGCTTCGAGGACTTGGCCGACGCGCTGCCCGATCTTATCGGCGAGACCGACCGCGAACGCCACATTGAGCGGGTGAAGGTGCTCCGCCAACCGGGGGCGTGACGATGGCCACCATCAGCCCCGTCGATCCAGACAAATACATCGGCACGGTCACGCAGGTGAACGCGGGCCAGGTGCAGGCGAACCTACCGTTGGCGAGTGCCCATCCCGAACGCCGCGCCTTGTCTCGCGGCGCGGTCGGCGACTTCGTGTTTGTCGATTGCGAACGCACCAAGCTCTTGGGCCGGATCACCGAAGTGAAAATCCCCGATGCCGAGCGCCTGTCTGTCGAACCGCACCTTGGTGCCGCGATCACGCCCAATCCCATCGGTCGCATCCAGTTGCTCGCCACCGTGATTGATGGCGATGCGAAGCTCGCACGCGGGGTGAACACCTATCCCAAGATCGGCGATGGCGTGTTTCTGGCGAGCGCCGACATTCTGGCGCAGATGATCGGGAACAGCGCCACCAAGGACGAAGAGATTAATCTGTCCGTGGGCGTGATCGAGGCGGGCAACCAGAGCGTCACGGTCAAGCTGCCGCCCGAGAAACTTTTTGGCCGCCATTGCGGAGTCTTCGGCGCGACCGGCGGCGGCAAGAGCTGGACGATCGCCAGCCTCATCGAGCGGATCAAGCAGGAGTATGGCAAAGCCATCATCTTCGACCCGACTGGCGAGTTCTGCGACATGGCGGGCATCGACACGATCTTCGCCTTCGAGGCCAATATCCCGAACGCGCAACACGTCCATTTCCCCTACACCGAGATCACCGAAGACGACCTGTTCTCGCTCTTCCGGCCGTCCGGGCAGAGCCAAGGGCCGAAGCTCCGCGACGCGATTAAGAGCCTGAAATTGGTGCGGGCGGTGGGGCAGAATATCCCGGCCAATATCCACATTGCGAACGGTTTGATCGAGAAGGCCAATCGTCAGCGCGCTGCCTTTTTCAATGCCATCCGCGCCAACGCTGCCGCTATCCACGCTCCAAAATGCGATTTCGACATCGCCAACCTGTCCGAACAGATCAAGCAAGAGTGCGTGTGGGGCACGGCCAACGGCAACGCCGCCAACTTCGGGGGGCCGGATAACAACGCTGCCAGCTATTGCGAGTCGCTGGCCTCTCGTATCGCCACCCTCACCAACTCTCCCGAGCTGGAATGTCTCTTCCGCACCAATGGGGCTTCGCTGGTCAATGAGATCGGCCAGTTTCTCGACGATCCAGACCGCGACGTGGCGCTTATCTCATTCAAGGAGGTTCGCTTCGAACACTCCACGCGCGAGCTGCTCCTCAACATCATCGGGCGCTACCTGCTCGGGATCGCCCGCGAGGGGCGCTTCCGCGATGCCCCGATTGTAGTGTTTCTGGACGAGGCGCACCAATTCCTCGGCCGTACCGTGGGCGACGAATACGGCAGCGTGCATCTCGACTCATTCGGCTTGATCGCCAAGGAAGGGCGCAAATATGGCCTCACCTGCGTGCTCGCCACGCAGCGTCCGCGCGACGTGCCGCAGGACGTGCTAAGCCAGCTCGGCACCCTGATCGTTCATCGCCTCACCAACGAGCAAGACCGCAGCACCGTTGAACATGCGTGCGGCGACCTCGACCGGGCGGCCACGCAGTTCATTCCTATGCTCGCTCCCGGCGAGGCCATCATCATCGGCCCCGACTTGCCGACACCCTTACCGTTGCGGATGCTACGACCAACATCACCGCCTGATTCCAAGGGACCGCAATTCCAGTCTCATTGGACCGAGCGACGGCGAAATTAGTCAGCCTTCTACTATTGCACTGCGAGTATAACGAAACGCATTAATATTTAAGAGAATTACATGGCGCGATCCCGCTACGATGAACTTCATGACCGGTTTGACCCTATTAAGACCGGCAAGGCCGGTACGCGCTATGAACGCCTTGCCGCTATGGTACTTAAGGCGTTGAATGCCCATGATGTTGTGATTCACGACATGAAGTTGCGTGGCGACTCAACAGTGCCGCATCAGATCGACGTGACTATAGAGCGCGACGGCGTAGATCGGAGAATCCTTGTTGAGTGCAAGGATTTTGATCTACGCGGTGCGAAGGTCGATCTCGACATCGTGCGATCGTTCCGCTCTGTCATCGAGGATACAGGAGTCGATGAAGCGATCATCGTCACATGCAACGGGTACACCCAACCCGCTGAGACGTTCGCCAAAGCCAAGGGAATCAAGCTCGCAATCCTACGAACCTTCGAACCCGAAGATCACGAAGGTCGCGTCCAGACGATCGTCATTCGGATGCACATCCGTGGCATCGTCAAACTTGATGTCCTACAACTCGGCTTCGATGAGGCTAGCCTTAAGCGTTTCGATACGGAATTGGCAGCGGCTGGCCTTAATAACGCGTGCAGTCCGAATACGCCGTTGCACTTCGTCAAAGATGGAGAGGCAGTGCAATTCAACGAGTTTCTGCATCGTCGCGCGTCCGATGATGCCGGCGACGATTTCGAGGGCGAACGGAAGATCCGCGTGCTTCCAGATGGCTGGAGTCTCTCAGTCGCCGGAGGCGCGCCGATCCCGTTCGAGGTCATTGACCTGCTCTATGTCATGGCCGATGCGACAGAGATCAGCGAAATCACCTCCGATCGTATCGCCGAGTTGATCCTCGCTGATCTCAGCGGTCGCGATAAAATCATCTATGCTGACCAACTCACGAAGCATCAGGTCGGGCCTGATGGAAAGGTCAGTTAACGAGCCGCGGTTGGTCATTGCCATGTCGGCGTATTAATCGTCGTATCCGCCCCCGTCAGAATCTTGTTGACCGGGCGCATTCCAGGATTGGGCGCCTCCAAAGTCGAGATAGCTGCCCTTTGGCACGTCATGACCGAGACATCCGACCTCTATTTCGAAATGTCGAATATGCGGACGATGAAGGCGGAAGTGGCGGCGCAGTGGGGCGCGAATGTGCCGAGCTGGCAAGTTCAGAAAGCTCGCGAAGTTGTTAGTCGAACTCGTCGCTCTCGTCGGGTGGACGCTCTCCGCCTACAAGGCGCCATCCATGGTCGTAACGTTCGTAAAGCTGTCCCGATCCCCAGCCGATGCGCCCGCCTGCATTGCAGAAACAAGCTGCGCACATGCACCCCCAAGGACCATTGGCGACAATCGCGCTGTCGATCATGAACCGGGCCTGCGACATGTCCCGCTCGCAGACGTCGCATCGCTCGATGGAACCACCCCAAAATTGAGGTTCCGCTGGGGAGAGGTCGGCGCTTTTGAATTCCTCAAGCCCCGCCTCGGTGAACGAGAAGGCCATACGCTCGTAAAGTTGCATGAATTCCTGCTCGTGCTGCAGGAACAGTCCAACCAGCTGGTCAACGAAATCAGAATTGGCGGCCGGGAACGCAGCCAAGAATTGACGAGGCTGGCCGCGTGCATCCTCGATTGAGGCGGATCGCACGCGAACCGGAATGGGGCCTTGGTCGTCAAGCCTCACGATCGAGAACGAGAGGCCCAATTCACTCATCAGGTCGGCGTTGACCTGCCGGTGCCCGCTCACGTGGCGCAGCATGAAATAGTGGAAGCTGTCGCCCTCGAAATATTCCGTAATGATGCGGTCGAAATCTGGCTTCCTTCCGTCCCACTCGATGGTTCCGAACACGTACTCAACGTCGTCGCCCCTGCGGATTTCGAACTCCAGAGCCGGTGCGTAAGCCGGATACCCGATGGTAATGCCCGCTATGGTTCGCAGAATGTCTTCGTTTGAAAAGGCCCGCATCCGAACTGAGTTAGCCCCTGTCGCCTTAGCGTAAGCGCACAGATCGTGGGCCGCCATTCGCCAAACTGGATTGAGATCGAATAGGTTGTCAGCCACGGCGAGGAGTGCAGCGATTTCGGGCTTGGAGGAAAGGTTGGCCGTCACATCGCCGTGGTGGAGTGACGGACCATCTTCGCCCAATATCTCGTCCAGGATCATCGCGTCGCTGATATTCGGATCGTCGAACCGGCCGAACCGAATAACCTCAGCGCTGACGAGTGTACCCGGCGCGAACCACGCCCGCGCTTTCTCGGGATGGGCTATTTGCACGTCTATCGCTTGGGTCAGCAGATAGAGCGACTCCTTCTCCGACCGTTCCTCCCACACCTTGTCGGCGGCCTCGCCTGTCTTGTCCTCAAGCGCGGTCAGATCACCGATCCACTCGTCGAAATGGGCAACTTCCTCCGCCGAGAACCGTGCGCGGATCAGCGCCATATAGCTTTCCAGCGAAAGCTCCTGTTGGGCGAAATAGAGGAAGCGGGTCGTCGGGTCATCGTGGCTGTTGATGGCCAACATCACAAGCACGAAATCCTTCAAGCCGACGCTGCGCATGAAATCGGCAATGATTGGCATGGCAGCTCGCGCGGTCGCTTCGTCCGAGTAACCCCAAAGCGCATGTCGGCGGCTGAGGCGCCGGGCACCTTCGGCCGAAGCCAGTTCGACGGCTTCAGTCGAAGCGGTTAACCCGTCAGGGCCGAGATTGAGTTTCAAACCGTGGCAATCGTAAGGGGCAACCCGGACGAATTCGGAAAATGGCACCAGTAGCTCATGCCATTCTGAGGACGCGACCGTCAGCCGGACCTCGGCGTCCTTAACTAGAAGCTTGCCCTTAAGTAGGGCGACATATTTCACCAGTTCTTGGACGGCGTCGCGCGCAGCAGCATCGCTCCGCTTCACCTCGATAATGAGATACTTGCCATCGGCCGTGCGGCAAAAGATGTCGAGAAAGCCCTTAGCGCCCTTGTCGTTCGGAAGCATAACCTCTTTGTCGATAAGGGTCAGCCTAGGCTCGATCAGATCAAGGTTCTCCGCAAGGTGGTCGCGGATTTCGCTTTCTTTCCGTTTCGATGATTGGCTCATGTCAATAGCATCAGTAGTCGCCCGAAGTTGATTTGAACAGCTTGCGCCCCCTGAGGCAATGGCCCAAAATATGATATGAGGCGGTAGGCAGTCGATCTATTGCCTCGTCGAGATGTCAAACGACGATCCGCCAGTTCTCATCTTCATCGTCTTGGGTGCGCCAAAGCTGCTAAGCATGTCATGCAATGATATGCGGTGGATGTGGTCGCTGGCGGAATATGATGATGGCCCGCATACAAGCGCTACTTTCTGATTTTGCTGTTCTCCCAAACTGTCTCTGCTGGGGCGGAGGCCTCTTGCGACGGATCTGGAATTTACTGCAGGTGTAGCATCCCGTTCGACGAAGCGAGCATCAATGCGGTCTGACTGCGGCGGGCACGCTGGATGAGAAGGGAACAGGGTTCCGGCATGCGGTCGAACCTCGACCGTTACCTGCGTGAACTGGGCGTTGATCCAGATGTGCTCGACATGGCGTTGGTTCTGCCTCCAATGAAATCGCCCTGGCAGGTGCCGGTGTTGCCGTCCTTTCCTCACCGGCGGTCATGGCAGGGACATTGCACGCGGCCCCCATCGAGTTTGGGCCGTGTGCGTTCTTCGGTGCACGCCACAATGAAGCTATCGCAGCAAGGCAGCAGCTGCGCTCCTGGAACTGATCGGTTCGCATCGCTTTAAAATCGTCATCTGGTGGACAGCGGGTGCCACCCGCGTGGTGAATTGCGGAGGAATCGGCTCCTCCCAATCGACGGCGCCGTAGCGTGGTTGTCGCCATTCCAGTTGCAGGTTAGTGTCGGTTCATGACTGCTTCGCGTCCGCTGGATCGCCGCTCACTTGTTCTTGCGGGGATATCCACCGTGGTGGAGTGGTACGACTTTTCGCTCTTCCTCTATTTTGCGACGGTGCTCGCACGGCTGTTCTTCCAGGGCGAGGACGCTGTGTTGACGACGCTGGCGGGGTTTGCAGTCGCCTATTTGATGCGTCCAATCGGCGCGATGGTCTTCGGGCATTTCGGCGACCGATATGGACGGCGCGCGACGCTGCTGGTCTCAATGACGCTGATGACGACAGCCATGACGCTCACTGCAATGCTACCGACGGTGACTCAGGTTGGGCCTGTTGCAGGGGTGCTGCTGCTTATCCTGCGATGTCTGATGGGCTTTGCCGTAGGCGGCGAATATACCGGGGTCGTCGCATATTTGCTGGAAGGAGCGGCTCCAAGACGGCGTGGGCTCGTTACCTCGATGGCGGCTGCCACCAGTGAGATA
>Ga0180219_1000940_pt1 | contig 20598 bp, 19 predicted proteins | sample eDN3rd30CBELigMG_FD_151338 | JGI IMG/M metagenome (GOLD analysis project Ga0180219, IMG submission 151338) | Enriched Miracle-Growth compost microbial communities from Emeryville, California, USA - eDNA 3rd pass 30_C BE-Lig MG (version 2)... ...
CAATACGGACCGATTGCGGCCGGGGTCAGGTCGATCACGCGAAGACCGGGCTTGTGGCCCCGCAGAAACGCGTCGTTCTTCACGTGGGCGCCGGCTGAAGTGGCATCGAAGACGAAGTCGATCTCGTTGAAGATCGGCAGGCGGGTCAAACCCTCGACGCCTTCATGGGTGGTGGCGACGCCCAGTCGTGCTGCGCGCGCCAGACCATCGGAGGCCGGGTCGATACCGACCATGGCAGCCATTTCCAGATGCTGCGCATTGCGCAGGACTTTGATCATCAAATCGGTGCCGATATTGCCGGAACCGATGATGGCGACTTTGCGTTTCTGGCTCATGGTCTTCTCTTAGGTCGGTAAAAAGACAGCGTCTGGAGTGGAGCTGAAAAAATGCGTAGAAACGCTTCCAATTCCCTCGATAGTGGCGGTGAATCTGTCCCCAGACTGCACGGAAACCATAGGGCCAAGGGCGCCAGTCAGGATCAGATCTCCAGCGAGAAGGGGAGTACCGAGTGAGGCCATCTTGCGGGCCAACCAGACGGCTGCGTTCAGCGGGTGCCCAAGGCACTCCCGTCCTCTGCCGCTGGAGACCTCCTGGCCGTTCAGAGTCATGCGCATCTGACAGTCGAGCAGATCCAAACCCTCAAGCCTCCGGAGAGGACCACCCAACACGTAAGCGCCACAGGAGGCGTTGTCAGCGACGGTATCGACGAAACGAATGTCCCAGTTGCGAATACGGCTACCGACAATTTCCAAAGCCGGAAGCACCCACTGCACTGCCGCGCAAAGCTCATCGAAGGTGGTATCTGCCTGTGGCAGGTCGTGCCCCAGGACCAGGGCTATCTCTGCCTCGATCTTTGGTTGCATGACCCGCTCGATTGCGACGCCCTGTTGCTCGCCGTAACACATGTCCGCGAACAGAGTGCCGAAATCGGGCTGGTCAACTCCGAGCTGAGCCTGAACCTTAGGGTTGGTGAGGCCGATCTTGCGGCCCACGATACGACGCCCTGTGCTTTGCCAATGTTCAACATTGATGCGCTGAACAGCGTATGCCGCAGCACCATTGTCCAAACCCAGCTCGGTGCGCAGAGGTGCAATGGCCTCTCCATGCTGCTCTGCGTAGCGCAGGTCAGCTGCAAGCCTTTCGAGTACGTCAGAGGACAGGCTCATGCGGACTTCCTCATTGGCTGTTGCTCTGTGGCGGAACCGATGAGAGCGGCAGACCATCCAATTTGACGACCAAGCTCCTCGATGGCGGCATTCAACTTGTCGCCCGACACCACGGCAAAGGCGAACTTGTCGGGTCGGATGATGGCTACTGCATTCTGTTTGGCCCCGGAGCGCTTAAACCACTTGAGCATCTCCTCACCCACTTCCTCGACCTCAACGAGGCCGGCTGGCGTGTGGCGCTGAATGTCCTTCCCCTGGGGGCGGCCGCCGAATGGGAACAAGCTCAGGTAGTTGACGCCTTGCGCCTCGAGCAGTGCGCGAGACTGACCGTTGAGAAAGTCCTGCGGGTTCACGCCAAAACCGATCAGCGCGAAGTCCTCGCCCATGAGGCTGTCGAGCAGGACTCTCTTGCCCTTGAAGGTTCGGACATGAGGTTGTGGAATCATCTTTCCTTCGACAGATCGACGGTTGCGGCGTGGAATCCCTAGATAGGTATCGCTCTTGTAAGTTGGTGTGGGTTTAAAGCCACCTTCACGGATCCACTTGCCGATGATCGGCGTTGCCTGAAGCGTTTTCGCAGTGATGTTTCGCAGAGCGGCCTTCACTGGATGGGCCATCGAAACGAAATCCTTCATCACAACCGAGATATCGATCATGGCTTTGGCATGGTGGTAGCGCTCTCGACCATAGGTTTCCAGAAGCTGATCACTTGCCCTGCCTTTGATAACAGAGTCGAGCTTCCATGCCAGGTTGTACGCGTCTCGAACGCCAGAGCTCATGCCTTGGCCCATGAACTGGGGGGTCATGTGCGCTGCGTCACCTGCAAGCAACACGCGCTCACGGCGCCACTCCTGAGCGACCAACGCATTGAAGGTGTAAACGAGGCGACGTTTGATCTCGAATTTGTCCGGGTCAACGTGGCGGCTGATCAGCTTGCGGACAGTTCCCGGGTCTTCCATGTATTCCTTTGTCTGACCGGGCATGAGCATGAATTCGAATCGATGGAACCTGCCCGGCTGCGGGCAGCTAACGGTCGGGCAGTCAGGGTCACAGACGAAGTTGAAGTAGGGGATGTGGCGCAGCGCCTCTTCACCTTCCTTCAATTCCAGGTCAACAACCAACCATGGCTCCGGGAAGTTTTTGCCGTCCATCTTGATGCCGAGCGACTCACGAACGGTGCTGCGACCGCCGTCAGCACCAACCAGATAACGGGCTTGAATGATCTGAGGGTCAACGTCGATTTCGTGCTCGCTACGCGCGTCGCTGCTTTCGCTGAAGCGGAAGGTTCGCGTGGCCTGATGAGTGACCGTCACCCATTCACTATTCTGTTCGAAGGCAGTGAGTTCGCGGCCTCGGCGAATCTGAACGTTAGGGTAGCGCTGGAGAAGATCTGTCAGGCGAGTTTCCAGCCAGGGTTGATACAGAAAGTTGATCACGGGCCAGCCGAACGGACGTTTCAGCTGCCAGTACTGGCCAAGCACACTGCCGTCAGCAAAGGTCCACTGTGCCGGGGTGTCGATCTGCATGTCGGCCGCAAGTTCGTCTGCGACGCCGGCGGACTGCATGATTCGCATGCATTCATCATCGGTGTATACGGCACGAGCATTTCCGTAGAAGGTGGGTTCCCGCTCCAGGACGATTACCGATAAACCACGCTTCCCAAGCAGGTGCGCCAACGTAGCACCAGTAGGACCCAGGCCCGAAATCACTACATCAACGGTTTCGCCGTGCAGTTTTTTGTTATTTTCCATCTCCAGCGCGTCTCCCTAGAGCGGTGAATATTCAGTGTTGAAAAGCGAGCGGAAACCGCGACCAAAGTTGCCGAGGTTGGTGGCCAGCTTTTTCCAGTGAGTTTGCTTTTCGGGCTTGTGGCCCCAGAGACTGATGCCTTTGTAAGAAGTCGTGCGCCAGGTTTCCTCATCAACTTCCAGGGCATTCCATCCGAGTTCCATCTCGAAGCCCGAAGGGGTCATCACGTAGAAGGACTGCTCTCGGTCATTCGGGTGCTCGCCAATTTCATGCGCCATTTCGAAGCCCAACTTGCGGCAACGAAGGAACGCGTCGGTGAGCCCGCTGACAGATGTCGTCAGCAGATTCATGTGCTGAATCCGAGTACGTATCGGATCCATGGGCATGTCTTTAACGACAGCGATGGCAATTGAGTGATGGCGCGGATTCACGCGGAAGAAATCGATGTCCAGCGTGACCCCTGCGATGCGCTCAACGATGTGGTCGCTATGGCGAGCATCGAAGACCTCCTGCCAGAAGCGCCGCATTTGCTCTGGCTTGCGAGAGGTAATAGCCAGGTGGCCCATCCCCATTTCCCCGGTGATGAAGCCGGGGCTCAGCATCTTGAGAGGGCCATTGACTGTAAGAGGCTCGATGAAAAGCTCGACCGCAAGCCGTTTGGGGCCAATGACTTTCCAGAACTCGCGAACACCACGCTCTGCGGCCTGACTTGTGGTCCCTTTCGTGGCCTCGATTCCAAGTTTCTTCAGGCGCTGGAGCACCTCACTCAGCGTGTCGTTGTCACGAAGTTGCCAACCAACGGCGACTAGGTCTTCGGTTGGTCCGCGCTTAACAATGATCCGCCGCTGATGCTCATCCATGCGGTAGGCCAGCACATCGCTATCGGCCTGCGCTTCGTGCAGGCCAATGCCATCCTTAAGGAGAGTGCGCCAGCGATCCATACGTTCGGATTCGATAACCGCGTAGCCCATGCTACTGGCGCCGAAGATGTCCTGAGCCATATCGATGTCCTCCTCAGGACTTAGGCGTATTCACCGCCAGGAAGGAGGTGCTGATGGCGTTGAACTGATCGGCACGTTCCCATTGCACCCAGTGGCCGGTTTTGGAGAAGAGGTACAAATCGCAGTTGGGCATGCGCTTGAGGAGGGTGGTACCTCCACTCGGGCGGTTCACGAGGTCTTCTGTCCCCCAGAGGACCAAGGTCGGTACCTGGCAGAGCTTCAGTCGATGATCGCGAGTGAAGTCCATGCGAATTGCAGCTCCCAAGCTTGGTGGTCGGCGGAGCGGGGGTTGTTTCACGACTTCCGGATCGATACTGGAGCGATAGCGCTCTTCAATCATTGCGTCCGATACCTGGCTCCCGTCGTAAACCAGATAGTCACGGATGAAGTGCGTAATCTTTTCCAGGGAAGGGCCATCGCCGTTGTAGTAGTCCAGCAATAGCTTGAGGCCGGGAGTAGGGAGGCCGCGTGTCGTGTTGATGCCGCCCGGCCCCATGAGAATCAGACTGGAAACACGGCTAGGCGCTTCCAGGGCCATTCGCAGACCACAGGCGCCGCCAAGTGAGTTGCCGATGACGTGCGCGCTCTTGATGCCCAGTACGTCCATCAGAGCAAGCATGGAGCTGGCGAGATCACCAAACGGATCATCACGGTTCACGCCTTTTGACGACTTTCCGTATCCGGGCATATCCACGACGAGAACTCGGAACTGCTCGGCCAGTGCGTCGATGTTGCGCGAATAGTTGGAGAGCCCGGAGGCACCTGGGCCGCCACCGTGAAGCATAAGCACCGGATGGCCCGCCCCCTTCTCGGCCACGAAAATCTGACGCTTGCCGACCACGACACTGCGGGTCTGCAGCTCGGAAATGGTTTCTTTCATGTTCACTGCGTTGCTCCTGTTGTTATGGAGGCCTAACGGCGCGTTTCGAAGCATGGCCCACTCTAAGCCGTTATTGTCTCCATGTGAACAGTTGTGTTCACGCTAAAGGCGAATTAATGCCGAGCAGGTGGTTGTGAGAAGGGAAGGGTGGGTTACCGGACGCCGGCGTTGCGCAGAGCTGTGGGAGTGTAGTCAGCACCGCTCGCCTTGAATCCAAACTCCACCGCGGATTTCTCTTCGTTGGTCATGCCGGAGACGAGGTAGCGGCCATTGATCAGATCGTAGAGAGCCTCAACGCCAAGCCAGGGAATCTGCTTGTCGTACAGCGGCGTCATGAAGCTTTCACCCACTCGCCAAAGGGTGCCTCGGCCGTCGTAATGTTCGGCAACCATCGCCTGCCAGGTATCCTCATCGATGAAGAGCACGCGCTTGGCGTAGATGTGCCGTTCACCAGGCTTGAGCGATGCTTCCAAAGCCCAAACCCGGTGTTTCTCATATCGAACCAGGTCCTGGTTCATGTGGCCCGGCTGGAGGATCTCTGTGTATTTATGCGCCGGCGATTCGAGTTCGAAGTTGTTGTAGGGGATGTAGAGCTCGCGCTTGCCTAGCAATTTCCACTCGTAGCGATCCGGTGCTCCGTTGAACATGTCCAGGTTGTCCGCAACGCGCTGCCCGTCGGAGGCAGGGTAGGGGCCGTCATAGGCAATTTGAGGAGCCCGGCGGACGCGACGCTGGCCGGCGTTGTAGATCCAAGCCATTCGTGGCTCTTTGACCTGGTCAAGCGTTTCGTGAACAAGTACAACGTCGCCGGCGAGGCGAGCGGGAGCGGTCACCAATTGCTTGTAGTAGAAGAGTACGTTGCTCTCCTTGCTCGGATCGAAATCACTGAGCTGATCTCGATAGGTAAATTGCTGCTTGAAATACACAGGGGTGAATGTGCCGTTGGAAGTAGGTACGGCCTGCACATGGTTGCGCTGAGCGCTACCGCCCCGGTACCTAGTGATGTGGTTCCAAAGGACCTCGATACCACTCTGAGGAATAGGGAACGGGATTGCTGTCTGGAAGTCCTGCAGGCCATTTCCGCCACCCACTAGGCTTGCCTTGCGAGCGTTGGTCGCCACAGCTTTGAAGACCGCATCCGGATAGGTAGCGGTGCGATGGGTCGGATAGACATTCATGCGGTAGTCCGGGTAGCGCTTGAACATTGCCTGCTGCCCGGTCGAGAGATTGGCGGAGTACTGCGCCAGGTTCTGCGCCGTGATGGTGAAGAGCGGCTTTTCGCCCGCGAACGGATTACTGAGGCGGCCATCGGCGCCTCGCTGCCCTGCATTAGTCGGTAGGCCTCCAGTCCACTCCGGGATGCTGCCGTCAGAGTTGCCGGCTTTTTCTGCGCCCATGGGAGTCAGAGTGGTGCCAAGCTTCTGGGCTTCTCCTTCGGAGACCGCAGCGAAGGAGTAGCACGGGACAGTCAGAACTGCGCCAAGCAGCGCGATACGCAAGGACGTACTTTTCATTGTTGTTCTCCGTTAGAAGGATACGCCGACGCTCAGTGCGACGAAGTCTCTGTCGACGTTGACGTTGTAGTCACCGCCAAAGAAATTGGTGTAGGAGAGGCTCGCGTTGTAGGTGTTCAGGTAGGTGGCATCGAGGCCAACACTGGCGGCCTTGGAGCCTTCGTTAAAGCCAGGCTCAGGCCCGTAACCGTCTACATCGTGCGACCAAGCCAGGTTCGGCTTGAGCTCCAGCCCTTGAATGACGTTGGAGAATTCCCAGATAGCTCTAGCTCGGTATCCCCACGCATCCGAAGTGGTGAAACCATCGTTGGTGCAGTACTCCGGAGTCGCGCTAGTGGATGTGCAGACGCTGTTGTCCGGATAGATCGCGCCACCGCCATACGCTGTGCTCCGCCCATACCGCACGCCACCTCTACCTTCCAGTCCGCCAACGTGTACGTATCCAACTTCGCCAATCAGCGTAAGGCGGTCAGCTCCCATTACCTGGTCGAAGAAATGCGTTGCGGTGACTTGGGCTTGGGTCACCTCTTTCCGCCGATATCCAGAAATGGCGGTGGAGTTCTGAAGATCGATTGCGCCAGAGGAGAGCAGTGGGGAGAGGGCCGTGACCCCGGTTCCTGCCGTGATCAGATCGTACGGGTTGATCTGCAGTGGCATGTTGGGGCGATAGCTGATCTCCCCGGCGAGGGTGGTTCCCGTTGGCAGGCTTGTGCTGAAGCTCAAACCGTAGAGGCGTACGTCCTCGGGATAATCAACGTAGTACTTCGAAGTTCCAAGCCGGTAAGCCTGCGTCAGGCTCTGGCCCGCTGCCGTACCCAATACTGCCGAGCAAGCCGAAGCCGGAAGGCCCAGATTCCCGCAGAGTTCCGGAGCAAACCTCATATCCGCAGCATGAGGGCTGGTTACAGCGCTGATGTACGGCATGCGGCTGTGGTAGTTCATGAAGTAGGCGCCGAACTCGCTGTCCCACTGTGGAGCGAACCAGCGCAAAGCCATACCCCATTGGCCGCTGTCGCGCGGGTCATTGTCATGCGCGCGCGGGATCTCAATGCCCTCACTAGTAAGCTTGATTCCAAACGGGGACAACGCCTGTTGAGCTAGCTGGTTTTGGTAAATGACAGGGCCCACCGGCAAGCCGCCGCAGCCGTCGGCAACGACGTCGTTGCCAGAGAAGAAGGTTCCACAGTTATCGATGACGGTCTTGTCCCACCCGAACTGGTAAAACATTTCCGTGGAAAAGCTCTCGCTCAAACTTTGAGAGAGATAGAACATGTTGACCGGCACCAAGCCTTCCTTGATCTCGGAGCCTGGACGGCGGAAGGACGAGACGTCGACGGGGTTGATGGCGTTGATGCCACCCTGGATGAAGGTGCTTTCTCCCCAGTTCACCACCTGCTTGCCGATCTTCACCACGCCAGGCAGTTCGTGAACCTCATAGTTGTGGTAGACGAACGCGTCGAGGAATTCTGCGCCAGCAGATTTCGCCGCCTCTTCCCGCCCACTGTCACTGATGTTTTTGTAGCGCAGGTCCTCATCCTTCAGGACAAAGTCGTACCAGTACTTTCCGCGGACAAAAACGCCGCTGTCCCCGTACTTCAGTTCAAGGTCGTGGACGCCCTTAAAGACCCGCGAGATGCTGTCACCTTCGCGGAAATTGAGCTTTCCGTCATCGACGCTACGGCTATTCAGTAGCTTCGCTTTGGGGCTTTGAGTCGACCACGATGAGCCAATGGAGAGTGAAGAGTCGAATTGCCCCTCTATCTCTCCAATATTGAAGGTCACTGCGTAAGTGGCAGGAATGCACAGGGCATACAGACTGAGTGCAGCGGTGATGCGCAAGGGTCGGAAGATCAAGGGACTTGCCCGTTTCATGTCAAAGCCTCTTTTTGTTGTTTTCGACTTTCTAAGGGGTGCATGCTGTCCCTGCGCCCTTATTGGGGCGCAGTGAATTCAATCAATGATCTTTAGCGGTGTGGCGCCGCGACTGTCAGGAGCTCGGCGCCCGGCAGGGAATCGGCCGAAGGAGGAGGGGATGAAGGAGGTCTTTCATTTTTGTTCTCTCCTTTTTTGGCGATGAGCGTCCCCGCGACGCGCAATAGCGCGCCGTTAAGGCAGGGAACGGTTTTAGCGGGTTTCAGTCAATGCTGGGCAGGGCAGGTAGCGGTGCGTTGGCAAAAACGCGAGCCTGCTCGGCGTCGACACCCAAGGCACGTAGTACCAGTTCAGCCGTATCGGCACTGACTTCTCTCCAGGTTTTGTGCCCCTCGAGAACCAGGGTGATAGCAATCAAAACCGAGCCCGCGATCATTCCGATGACCGAGATCATCTGCTCCGGACGGAAGCTGTAACGGTGCTTCGCCAAGCCATCTAGAACATCTCGAACGGGTGGGCCATCCCACATTTTCTGTAGCGAGATACTGGTCGCCGAATAGCGCACCAGAAACGCCCCCCAGTGCGGCTCTTCATGAGCGCGCCGAATGTAGAAGCGGATGCCATTCGCCAGGCGCTGTGCCGGATCGAGATCGGGGGCAGCGCTTTGCCCAACTCGCTCGTTCATTTCTGCGGCCAACTGGCTGGCGACATCTTCGAACAACGTGTCAATCGACTCGAGCTTCTTGTAAATCGTGCCGCGCGCCACTCCAGCTGTCTGGGCCAGTTCGCTCACGTTGATATCGTCCATGCGGCGCTCAGCAAAGATGCGAATGGCTGCCTCATGAATGCGTTTTTCGATCGAACTCATAGTGGAATCCTGTCTTTGTTGATCACGAGTGAACAGATGTGTTCACAGGGAGTCAAGGTATTTTTTCATGCTTCGTCACGCTTATGGATCATCATGCTTGAAGTGGCCGGTGTTGACACCCTGTGAACAGAGGTGTTCATATCGATATGGTTGTGTTGCCACTGCCTGCTGTGCAGGAGCCGTCCGCTCCGCTATCCCAAATCCCCCGTAAGAGGATCAATATGTCCATTCAGCAAGGGCGCATAGACGTCCACCACCACATCATCCCGCCGGCTTTTGTGGCCACCATGGACAAAATGGGACTGACTAAAGTGGCTGGTGCGCCGCTTCCGAAGTGGTCCCCCGAAAAATCCATAGAAGTCATGGATCTCAACGGTATTCAAACCGCAGTTACCTCGTTATCCGCCCCAGGCGTGCATTTTGGCGGTGGGGTGGGGCAAGCAAGTGATTTGGCGAGACGCTGCAACGACTTCGCGGCTCAGATGGCCCACGACTACCCAGGCCGTTTCGGCAATTTCGCTGTACTTCCTACGCCCTTCACCGAGGCAGCGTGCAAGGAAGCAATTCGCGCTCTCGACGAGTTGAAGGCCAACGGTGTGGTGCTGCTAGGGAGTACCGATGGTTATTTCCTGGGCGACCCACGCTTTGAGGAGCTAATGGCAGAACTCAATCGTCGCCAAGCCGTCGTTTTTGTCCACCCTAATATCCATAAAACCAGCGATGAGATTGGTCTTCAGACGCCGGGTTTTTTGCTGGAATTTCTTTGCGATACCACGCGTGCCTCAGTCAATCTGATTCTGACAGGGACAATGGAGCGATATCCTCGCATTCGCTGGATTCTCTCCCACGCCGGTGGCTTCCTGCCTTATGTGGCGTGGCGCATCTCTCTGGCCAATGCGCTCCCCGAGTTCCAGGAAAAGGCGCCTCAGGGCGTGCTCACCTACGTTAAGCGTTTCTACTTCGATACGGCCCTTTCGCCTTCTCGCTACTCGATGGTCGCGTTGAAGGAGCTTGTGGATCCATCGCACATCTTGTTTGGCAGTGACTTCCCATTCGCGCCTGCTCCTGTCACGACACTGGTGTGCCAGACACTGGCAGAGAACAGCCCGTGGAGTGCCGCGCAGCAATATGGGATCAACCGTGGTCATGCACTAAGTCTTTTCCCACAGTACAGACTGGCCCATGAACAAGTGACTCCCGCGCCAATTTATGAAGGTGAAAGCTTCTCCAATCGCATGCGGCGGCGGATGACAAAGCCTGTCGCGGCGTTCGCGGAACGCATTCGCAATCGCTGATCCGCCGCTCTACGCACAAGAACAATAAGAGGGTGTCATGAAACGTCGTGAGTTTGTTGCGGCGTCCGGAGTGGTTCTGGGCGCCTCCATCCTTGCTGGGCCTGATAGGTTCGCTGGAGCCAGCGAAGCTGGTTTTCCTTCGGTAGCCCCGTCTTCGGCTGGCAGCGCTCCAGTCGACGAGAGTCGTGCAAAGGTTGTGGACGTCCACCAGCATGTGATCCCGGACTTTTACGCAGCCGAGTTGGAAAAGCGGGGGATGAATGTCTTTGCAGGCGCGCCGCTTCCAGCTTGGAGCGACCGATCTGCTTTGACGTACATGGACGCACAGGAAGTTTCCTCAGCAATTCTGTCTTTGCCTGCGCCCGCAGTGTGCTTCGGCGAGCGCAAACAGGCGGCCACCCTGGCCCGACGCTGTAATGAGTTCATGGCTAAGGCTGCGCAAACGCATCCAGCGCGTTTCGGAGGCTTCGCCGCCATCCCGCAGCGAGAACCAGGGGATGCATGCGTTGAGGCTGTATATGCACTCGACCAACTCGGCGCTGATGGTGTCCAACTTCTTGCCAGTGACGGGCAACACTTCCTTGGTGAACCTCAGTTCGAAGAGCTGATCGCTGAACTCGATAAGCGAAAGGCGAAGGTATTCGTGCACCCCAATATGCACGCTACCAGTCAGTCGCTTGCTCTTGGGACTCCCGGGTACCTTGTTGAGTTTGCGTGCGATACGACCCGCGCAGCTGTCAATCTGATTTTGAGCGGTACCATGGAGCGGTATCCGAATATTTCCTGGATTCTTGCTGAAGGGGGAGGGTGTCTTCCCTATGTCGCCTGGCGGGTATCTTTAGCAAACGCACTCCCAGAGTTCGATGATGCTGCTCCGCAAGGGGTGCTGCACTATCTCAAGCGCTTCTACTTCGACACGGCGTTGTGCGCATCGCCAAGTGTTCTTGCGACGCTCAATGAGCTCGTTGATCCTTCTCATCTGCTGTACGGCTCTGACTGGCCCTACTTGCCAAATGTTGGAGAAAGAGACTTCCAGTTCATCCAGACGACGGAGCTCCTTACTGCGCCTGGACGCGAGCAGCTCCAAAGGGGGAATGCATTAAGCCTTTTCCCGCGGTTCGCCCGGCAGGATGAGATGGTCGCGGCGCTGCCGGTCTATGAAGTAGAAAGCAGCTCGCATTGGGCGTTGCGTCAGATGAAGAAGCCCCTATCGGCGATTGCACGGTCGCTTAAGGACTAGATCGTGAGGGTCGTATTGATCTGGTGAAGTGAGTGCTTCGTAGTGCCGAAGAGGTGCGCGAAACGCAGAGCTCGGCTGATGGTTTTGAGGGGGATGGGATCACAGAGTAGGCGCCGCCAAAATACCCACTGTGTGTCCCCCCTTTTTTGATCATCAGAGCTCGGGCTCACCTGGTCTCGATTGTTCAAGCCTCTGCTCGATCATCGACGCGGTTTTCTGTAGCGCACCAAGATATCGCTGTGCCGCTTGCTAAATCGACATCGCTTTCGCGACATAAAGATTGAGCCAGCCTCCGGATCCTCTGAGATCTACTGATCCTAAATTATCGACTGCATTTCTTCCAGAAACTATTCTGCTTCTGCTGAAGTCTTGTCGGGAGAAAGCCATGAGCACTTGCAAGCAACATCCTCATCATGACCACCAGCACCAGCCCGGCTGTGGTCATACCGCCATCGAGCATGATGGCCATGTCGACTACCTGCACGATGGCCATCTGCACCATGTCCATGCCGACCATGTCGATGAGCACCTCCTGGAGGTGAACGACCAGAATCCTGAGCGCTGTACGCCCCAACATCAATGTGGCGGCCATCCGGCAGGGCATGTCCACGGTCCGGGCTGTGGTCACGAGGCTGTGCCCCACGGCGATCACGTGGACTATCTGGTGGATGGACATTTGCACCATCCGCATGGCGATCATTGCGACGACCATGGTCCGGTGAAGGTGGTGAAATGACTGCCAGTCCCCCTGTGCCTCCAGCCGAATGTTCTCGGCCGAGACACGGGGGAGGAGGGCTGGAGAATCTCGGCGACGGCCGAGGCGGTAAGCGTTTCGGTTATCAGGTCTCCCTGGCTTACAGGGCTCAGAGGATCGTCGGGTTAGGCGCGTCGCCGTATATGGCTTCCGGCCTGAAGGTTTTTTCCGTCTCGGTGAAAAGCAGTTCCTGTGTGCTGGCTCGCTCCGCGCCGACCGGCACCCGCCGATAAAAGCAGGATCGATACCCCACGTGGCAGCTCGCTCCGGAACCGGCCACCTGCACGCTCAGCCAGATGGTGTCCTGGTCGTCGTCGATGCGCATTTCCACCACGTTCTGCACCAGGCCGCTGGTGGCGCCCTTGTGCCAGAGGCACTGTCGCGATCGGCTCCAGTAATGGGCTTCTCCGGTGCGTATGGTTCTTTCCAGCGCATCTTCGTTCATGTAGCCCAGCATGAGTACCTCGCCGCTGCTTGCGTCCGTCGTGATGCAGGCGATCAGGGCATGCTCGTCGAACTTGGGGGCCAGTTGCGTGCCTTCCTCCACCTGCTCGATGGACTTGCGCGGGAAGAACAGGCAGGTGTCCGCGGGGCGGTTCGTATTGTTCATGTTCGTATCTCTTGGCGGCTCAGGTAGGGGGTTACGTTTCCAGGAATTGCAGGGGACGCCCCATGGGTGGCGCGTCGGTCAGGGCCTCGTCGCGTACGACTACCTGGCCGCGCACGACCGTATGGATCGGCCAGCCAGTGACCGTCTTGCCGTCGTATGGCGTCCAGCCGCTGACGCTGGCGATCCATTCGTTGCGGATGGTGCGCTGGGCGACCAGATCGATGATCGTCAGGTCGGCGTCGTAGCCCAGTGCGATGCGTCCCTTGCCTTCGATCCCGAAGATGCGTGCCGGGCCCGCGCTGGTGAGGTCGATCAGCCGCTGCAGGCTCAGGCGGCCTGCATGCACGTGATCCAGGAGCAGCGGCAGCAAGGTCTGGACGCCCGTCATGCCGCTGGGTGACTGGGGATAGGGAAGGGCCTTCTCCTCCAGCGTATGGGGGGCGTGGTCGCTACCGACCACGTCGACGACGCCGTCGTGAATGGCTTTCCAGAGCGCCTCCTGGTGGCGGCGTTCGCGTATCGGCGGGTTCATCTGCGCCAGGCTGCCCAACCGCTCGTAGCACTCGGGTGCCTCCATCGACAGATGATGCGGCGTCACCTCCACGGTAACCCGGCGCTTGTGTTCGGCCAGGAATGCCATTTCCTCTGCCGTGGAAACATGCAGCACATGCAGCCGGCGCTTGGCTTCGGCAGCCAGGCGGACGATACGCTGGGTCGCCAGCAGGGCGCTCTGCACGTCACGCCAGTTGGGGTGCTGCCGAACGTCGCCCGTCTCGCTGGCTATTTCCTTGCGTTCGCGCAGCCGGGCTTCGTCCTCGGCATGCACCGCCAGGCGACGGCGACCGTTGCCCAGTATTCGACGCAGCACCTCTTCGTCGTCCGCCAGCAGATCGCCGAACGAGCTCCCCATGAAGACCTTGACGCCCGCGCAGCCGGGAAGGTTCTCCAGCGCGGCCAAGCACTCGGCATTCACGGCCGAGCCGCCGATGTAGAACGCATGGTCGCACCAGGCGCGGCCCCGGGCGATATCCAGCTTTGCCTGGATATCGGCGGCGCTCAGGGTGAGGGGTTGGGTGTTCGGCATTTCGAAGACCGCCGTCACGCCACCCAGAACGGCTCCTCGGGTACCGGCCTTGAAGGTTTCCTTGTGCGTCAGTCCTGGCTCGCGAAAGTGCACCTGGCTGTCGATGACGCCAGGCAGGACCATCAGCCCCTTGGCGTCGAGCCTGTCCCAGGCGCTCCAGGAGCCGGCCAGGTCGCCCAGGGCGATGATCCGTCCGCCGGCGCAGGCGATGTCGATACGTTCGGCACCATAGGGGGTCATGATGATTCCCCCCTGTACGAGCAGCTCCGCATGGCGAAGCTCCAGGTGCTTGTGCAGTGCGTCTGTCATGCCGTCTCTTCCGTGGGAGCGTTCGTCCGCGGGGAGGACGGAGCGGTCAAACGCTGCAACAGTGTGGCCTGCATCGTCTGTCGTCCTGCCACATCCGGCGCATCGGTGTGTTCCCGGAGGAAGGCGAGCAGTTCGTCCAGGGCGAGTACGCCGATTTCCGTGCCGTCCTGGCTGCGGACGGCTACGCTGCCCGCGGCGGCTTCCTTGGCGCCGACGACCAGCAGGAAGGGGATGCGTTGCAGGCTCTGCTCGCGGATCTTGTAGCCGATCTTCTCGTTGCGTATGTCGGCCGCCGCGCGAATGCCCGCTCCGCGCAGCAGTTGCGCCACGTCGCTGGCGTAGGCCGCATGCGCCTCGGTGATCGACAGCACCATGGTCTGCACCGGCGCCAACCAGGCGGGCAGCTTGCCGGCATGGTGCTCGATGAGAATCCCGGTGAAGCGTTCGAGCGAACCGAACAGCGCCCGGTGCAACATGACCGGACGCTTTCGCTGCCCCGCGTCGTCGATGTATTCGATGCCGAAGCGCTCGGGCAGGTTCATGTCCACCTGCAGGGTCCCGCACTGCCAATCGCGACCAATGGCGTCCCTCAAGACGAATTCGAGCTTGGGACCGTAGAAGGCGCCCTCGCCGGGGTTGAGCCGGTAGCTCAGCCCCATGCCTTCCAGGGCCCGTACCAGTGCATTTTCCAGCAGGTCCCAGGTGGCCTCGCTGCCCATGCGGTTTTCCGGGCGGGTGGAGAGCTTGATGCGCACGTCGTCGAAGCCGAACTGGCGGTAGATGTCCAGGACCAGGGCGACCACTGCCCGGCACTCTTCGTCCATCTGCTCCGGGGTGCAGTAGATGTGCGCGTCGTCCTGGGTGAAGTGGCGCACACGCAGCAGGCCGTGCAGCGACCCGGAAGGCTCGTATCGATGCACCTTGCCGAACTCGGCCATGCGGATCGGGAGGTCGCGATAGCTTTTCAGGCCGTGCCGGTAGAGCAGCACGCTGCCGGGGCAGCTCATGGGCTTGAGCGCCAGCGCGCGGCCATCTTCGGTCTGGGTGGTGAACATGTGGTCGCGATAGTTGTGCCAGTGGCCCGAGACTTCCCACAGGCTGCGATCCATCACGTCGGGCGAGTTGACCTCGACATAGCCGGCGTCCTGCTGGCGGCGCCGCATGTAGTCGATCAGCGACTGGAACAGCGTCCAGCCGCGCGGATGCCAGAAGACCGCTCCCGGCGCAGCCTCCTGGAAATGGAACAGGTCGAGCTCACGGCCGATCTTGCGGTGATCACGCCGCTCCGCCTCCTCAATCCGTTGCAGATAGCCTTCGAGGTCCTTCTTGTCGGGCCAGGCTGTTCCGTAGATGCGCTGGAGTTGCTCGTTCTTCGCATCGCCACGCCAGTAGGCGCCGGAAAGCCTGGTCAGCCTGAAGTGTTTCAGGAATCGTGTGTTGGGAACGTGCGGGCCGCGGCACATGTCCACGTACTCCTCATGGAAGTACATGCCCATCCGTGCGACCTCCGGCATGTCCTCGATCAGCCGGAGCTTGTAATCCTCCCCACGCGCCCTGAACAGCCGGATCGCCTCATCGCGCGGCATCATGTGTTTCACGACATCGTAGTCGCGGGCGATCAGCTCGCGCATGCGCCGCTCGATGGCGGCCAGGTCTTCGGGGGTGAAGGGGCGCTCGTAGGCGATGTCGTAGTAGAAGCCATCCTCTATCACCGGGCCGATGACCATCCGGGCGCCCGGGTACAACTGCTTAACCGCGTGGCCAAGCAGGTGGGCACAGGAGTGCCGGATGATTTCGACGCCTTCAGGATCCTTCGGTGTGATGATCTGCAACGTCGCGTCCCGGTCGATCTGGTCGCAGGCGTCCAGCAGTCTTCCGTTCACTTTGCCGGCCAGGGTGTTACTGGCCAGGCCGGAACCTATGGCCGCCGCAACCGTGGCGACGCTGACGGGATGATCGAACCGGCGCTGCGAACCGTCGGGCAGCGTGACGTTCACGGGGTGATTGGGCGCGAGAGTGGCCATGTTTCAGAACTCGTTCTGGATGTGCTTGTAGCCGAGCACCAGTTCGTTGTTGGTGCGGGCTACGTCTTCGGAGAATTCGCTGGCGTCGGCGGGGACCTGGGGCAGGGCAGCGAGATCGGTTTCCGGGCCGATACGTTCTGTCGAGCGGACATAGAACCCCGCCGGCAAATGCACGCCGTCGACGACCGCGTTGTAGCGAACCACACAGCCGTCCTCCACGGTGCAGTTGAACAGCACGCTGTTGAAGCCGATGAACACGCCGTTACCTACCTGGCAGGGGCCATGCACGATGGCGCGATGGGCGATCGACGTGCGCTCTCCGATGCTGACCGGTGCACCGGACTTGGAGTGGATGACCACTCCGTCCTGGATGTTGGAATGGGCGCCGATCACGATGGGGTCGATGTGCCCATTGGCATCCATTTCATCGGCGCGGATGACCGCGTATGGACCGATGAAGACGTTTTCCTCGACCACCACCAGGCCGCAGAGGATGGCAGTCGGGTCGACGAATGCACTGGGGTGGATTTGCGGCAGGTCGCCGCGGGGGTTCTTTCGGATCATTGAAGGCTCACGTATTGGTACTGGCAGTTGTTGTGCTCGATTGTGGAAACCGATGACGCGCCCCCAGCAGCAAGCGCCATAGTGCCGTCAGATGAGGGAATTCGACCAGCATGCCGATCACCATCGCGGCATAGATCAAGGGTTGGCCCGGCAGCGCGGCCATGGTTACGGCCAGCATCAACGGCGCATTGCGTGCAGCAATGGTCATCGTCAGCAAGGCGTGCTCCGGGTAGCGCAGATGGCATAGCCGGCTGATGCCCTCGCCAAGCAGGAAGGTCAGCGCGAAGAACACGAAGACCGCCAACAGCACCCAGGCGAAGACGGCGCGGTGTTCCAGGATCACCGGGATGTTCCCGGCAAAGATCTCCAGTACCAGTAGCGCGATCACCCACGGGGTGCCCTGATCCACGCCATGCAGCAAACGCTCGAAACGGACTGCACCCAGCAATCGACGCAGCCCCTGATGGGCGAGCACTGCGGCCACTAGAGGCTGCAAAAACCATTGCAGCAGCGTGCTGCCGATCACGTCGGCTTCAACCTGTACGGTGTTGTGGGTGAACCACTGCAGGTACAGCGGATACAGCAGTAACTGCACTACCATGTTGAGTGGGATCAGCGCAGTGCCGAGCGCTACGTTGCCGCCGGATAAGCGGGTGAAGCCGAGAAACCAATCGGTACAGGGCGACATGAAGTAAATGACTAGCCCGATCATGATCAGTGGATGGTCGGCGAGGAAGATCGAGGCCACGCCATAGCCGATCCAGGGCACCAGCAGGAAGTTGGTCGCCAGTGCGATGCCGAGGAAGCGCAGGTCGCCTAAGGCCTGTACGAGTGCGCTGAAGCGCACCCCGAAGAACAACAGGCCGACCAGCACGAGCAAGGTGGGGTCCACACGTTCCTCCAGCCATTGCCCGCTAACCGGAAGGAAGTGGCCAAGCAGTGCTCCCAGCGTGATACCGGCTATCAGCAGCAAGGAGGTCACGGCTAGGCCGGGCAGCCGTTGCGCGGGCAATGAGCTCAGCATTGGCAGCTCTCGCAGCAGTCACTGTTGCCGAACGGTCCCCAAGCCCCGTCGCCTGCGTGCAAGGCAGAGGTGTCGATGTCCAGACGTTCAGCTATGTGGCCGGCGATCAGAGCGAAACGTTGGCGGAATTTGTAGATGAAGCAGTAGATGAGCGGGTCATGACGTACCTGCGGGCCGACCAGGAACAGCCCGGGCGTGCGGATGGATTCGTCCAGTTCGCTCAGTACGAGCCGGTCTTCCTCGTCCCAGTCCCAGAGCTCGGTTATCTGCCGGGCTCCGCCGCCCTTGAGGAAACCTGTACCAAGAATGGGCGCGTGCTCCTCATCCCAGTATCGGCCGTCACCCGCATGGATGCGGTAGCGGTTCTCAGCTTCCTGTGTGACAGCCAGTACATCCACCCCGAACACAATCTCCAGGCGTTCCGTACTCATCGCCTGGCGAAGTCGGCCACGGGTATAGGGTGACAGTGACAGGCTGGGGTCGTAGGAACTGTCAGGCTCCCAGGTGGACTTGCGGGCCAACAGGCGCACTGTGCGGCCTAGTCGAACCAGTTGCACCGCAGCGTCGACGCCACTCTCATACCCCCCAATCACCGTGTAGCGCGGCGCGTCGAAGTCTGCCCAACTGGAGACTTGCGCATAGTGAGGACACCATTGTGCACCTGGGAATGGAGCCAGATCGGGAAACTGGTACTCACCTGTCGCCCAGACCACGAAACGGCTGTGCAATTCACCCTGTGCGGTAGAAAGGACGAATCCGCCCTCCGGAGCGGGCATGACCCGCAATACCTTGCAATCCTCCATGATGGGAAGTTCATGTTCTTGGGCGATGAAAGTCAGATAGTGAGCGTACTGTTCGCCGCTCGGGTGTTCGGATCCGGTGACGATGGCGGGTGAGCTGGTTTCGTTGACGGCATTGAGATCGGTCAGTCCGAACGGATTGCTATGGAAGGACGGGGTGATAAAGCGTGTCTGCTGTGGCCAGCGACGGAGAGACTCCCCAATGCGGGTACCTTCGAGTACGCCATAACGAAGCGTTGGCAGTTTGTCCAAGGTCAACGCCATACCGATGCCGGCCGGACCTGCCCCCACAATCACAACGTCAAGGCTACGCATGGGCACCTCCTTTAAAACGGGAATCCGCATTGGTTCCAGGCATTTGTTGCGTGCGCTTGTTTCCGGGCTGTGGATTGGCTGGGTACTCGCCGTGCTTGAGGCGCTCGAGGAGGGTGGGCGCGTACCATTCATGGCTGATCGCCAGTGGTGGGATCAGCATTGGCTGTTCTCCTCGCTGGATCTGGGGGGTACTGGGTCGTACCCGCCGGAGTGCAGTGGGTGACAGCGTCCTATACGCATCAAGGTGAGCCATGAGCCCTTGAGCGCGCCATGGGTTCGCAGCGCCTCAATGGCATATTGCGAACAGCTGGGCTGGAAGCGGCAGCGTGGACCGAGCAATGGGCTGATGAACAGTTGGTAGCTGCGCACCAGCAGCACCAGTACTCTGGCGGGGCAGCGCTTCATGACTGCTCCTTGGCGGCTGGACGTAACTTTGGTCCTGCAGGGCTGTCCTCGACCCTGAAGCCCAGACTTTCCAGTTCTTTGCGCAGATCATCTGCCTGGGCGAAATCGCGGCGTCGACGTGCCTGTTCACGTTGCTCCAGCAAGGCCTTGAGCCTGCTGTCATTGAGATAGGATCTGACGGCTGCCGGCGTTGCCGGACATAGCGTTGCCAGGGCCGCATGAGGCTCTTGTTGCAGCAATCCCATCAGTCCGGCAGAGGCCAGCAGCAGTGACTTGGCATGCGCCTGCCGGGCCGGGGTGTCCCCGTCATCGAGCTGTTTCAACAAAACGTGTAATCGCCCCAATGCGCCTGGAACGTTGAGATCATTGCGCAACGCTTCCAGTACCTCGGGATCTATTTCGGTTCGCGGCAGGACGGGTACCTGTTCGACCTTTGCCAGGCTTTGGTAATAGCGCGTCAAGGTCTGCTTCGCAGCCTGGAGACGCTGTGCGTTCCAGTCCAGCGGCCGCCGGTAATGAGAGGACAGCAGCGCCAGCCGGATCGCTTCGCCCGGCGCCTGCTCCAGCAGGTCGCGTACCAGCAGCACATTGCCTAGCGACTTGGACATCTTCTGCCCATTCACCGTAACGAAGCTGTTGTGAGCCCAGTGGCGGCAGTAGAGCTCGCCGTGGGCGCAGGTGCCCTGGGCGATCTCGTTCTCGTGATGGGGGAAGATCAGATCCCTGCCGCCACAGTGGATGTCGACGGTGTCGCCGATCAGTTGGCCAATCATGGCGGAGCACTCGATGTGCCAGCCTGGCCGACCGTATCCCCATGGGCTATCCCACCCCGGCAAGTTGCCCATGGAGGGCTTCCAGAGTACGAAGTCCAGCGGCGAGCGCTTGTACGGAGCGACTTCGACCCGCGCCCCCGCGAGCATGTCCTCTGGCTGGCGCCCGGAGAGTTGTCCATAGGCCGGGTAGGAGGGCACATGGAACAGCACGTGGTCTTGCGCGACGTAGGCATGGCCTTTGTCAATCAGCTTTTGAACCAGCCCAACGATGGCGGGAATATGCTCGGTGACGCGGGGCTCGAAGGTGGGCGCCAGTACATTCAGCGCCTGCATGTCCTCATGGAAGGCCTT